>Ga0210059_1015189_pt1 | contig 11282 bp, 11 predicted proteins | sample Ectturendosymbi2_FD_188042 | JGI IMG/M metagenome (GOLD analysis project Ga0210059, IMG submission 188042) | Ecteinascidia turbinata endosymbiont from Florida, USA - Sample 2 (SPAdes) (version 2) | ecosystem: Host-associated > Tunicates > Ascidians > Unclassified | place: Key West, Florida... | reverse complement strand
TTGTGGCTTTACAAATATTGCTGAATGATACGTACAAGCTGAATCATTGCAAGGAGATGGGAGCAAAACTAGGCAGGAGATTCCTCAAACAGCCGGCTGAAAAGCTCAAGGCGGTTTTTGTTGCATACACAAGCATTATTACAGGTGACAGGGGTTAATGCGAATTCTATTCTTTCACAGAGGGAGGGAGTAACCCATCCTATTGGGCTGTCGTAACACGACCTGCCTGAAAATTGGTTATGACCTCAGTATCTCCGTGAGTCTAACCGTTCTGGAGTGTTTGTTAGCTACAAGCGTGTTCTGGTTCACGAATTTGCCAGACCCCACTCGTTCGCCAACTGTTCAGGTGTTAAGCCTGGAATGCCCACTTGCTCAACTGATTGAACCTAGCAAAGACACAGGTATATATAAATTTTCTCGAGCATTTTCATTGGCTAGTCGGATGACGTCGTGAAACGTCATTACGTCGAGTTCGGACTTTTCCGAGTTACCAGTGATTTCGGTTACGTTTTTTATCATAATTTGGATTGTGTTTTGTCATTATTTGTTTTTATTCGTTTGGATCGAAAATATTGTTTAAATTTTTATCTGAATTGTTGACAGAATTGTTTTTATAAGGTTTGATTTGCTCTCTTCCTAGTGGTGACTTGCTATTGCAAACGGAGTGTAAATATACGATAGTTCAAATAAATACACAACACAAAGTCCTTGTAAATCAAGTGTTTGCAAGTCCAGTGTCCGTCTTCATTCTTCTTGAGTTCAGTTCATGACTTTAGATACTCCAATGTTTCTTCTTTGCCTCCATTATTTAATGAGGTTGTCGGCAAACTTTCAAGTTGTTTTCTGAACTTGTTTTTTTGAGTCTTTCCCTGTTTGAATTTCGGAGTCACAAGACGCTTCATGTTGTGAATGCAACGCGAACTCAACACTTGTTTTCATCATCTGTGATATGCGTAACTACTGTAGTGATTCCTCAGAGTCTGAATAGGCCTACATCACTTAAGAAACTCTGGTACTTCACCAATCCTATGTGGCACTCTTTTTTACTGTAGTCAGTTATTTTGCATTTGTGTTTTCATTTGTTCAAATTTCCACTGAGAGTTTCTTTCCTCTTTGCATGATGGCTCTTCGCGTTGTTTCTGTTTATTAGTTGAGTCATAAAACAGTAAATTGGTCAATCAATCAAAACTTGGGTAGGCCAGAGAACTTGCATCCAAAAACGCTTTGCAAAGTACTCCTTTCAGCTTTAGTAGCAAACGGATTTGCATTTAATATGAATATGTGCCACGAAATGTTTGTCACTGAGAATTTAGAAATTCCGTTGCGAATCGGCCATAGTTGTGATGCCAAGACGATGGACAAGTTGCGAAGCTTCACTTTCATCACAAAAAATAAACAACGTTCCAAAATGATTTATGCGATGTGCAATTGTAAGAAGGAAGTTTAAGCGACAGGTTTTGAACCGTGTTTGCTAAACGCTTTCGTTGCAGAAGCAATCAATTTTTTCCGTTGAATAGTGTGATTATTTTCTTTGCATATAAGTTTGCGAATTTCAATGAAGATAACAATTTAAGAATTTTCAGAGTTAAGTTATTCATATTTTTTTCATTCTGCGTTGCTGCTCGGAGCTTACTCTTTTTCAGGCAAACGTTTTGAAAAATAATTTTATTTCTCAGCAATACAAATTAAAAACCAGACTAAAAATCATGGATGATTCAGAAAAACTATTTCGATTCATGGGTAGAAAAGTGTACTCAGAGGGCAATGAACTTGTTGAACCTGAACACAGACTTGATGTTGAGGAAATGGTTGACTGGTATGTGCGAGAAAATACAAGCGCAACAAAAGGACATGTATTGAACGGTTACCACCTCATCCCTGGATTCGAAGCAGATACGGCGATGCACGCATACAACGATTTCACTCCCAAGCCTGGAGATGTTCTTGTTGCTACATACGGAAAAACAGGTGCATTTTATACACGCAACGACTACGAACATTTGCAACAAATTTTAAGAACAACATTTGGGTAATCCACTTCTAAGAGGAAATACTAGTCATGGAAGAAAGACACTTACTGAATTGATGGAACAACTTTTTTGTTTATAAAAATTATCTTTGATTAAAGCGATGTATTTTTTCAACGTTCCAATAACAACTTATTTTCAACGTTCCAATAACAACAAAAGCATAATTTGAATCTAAAGAGTCAAATCAAATTAAAAAAAGTAGCCAAAACATATGAATAACTTTTCCACACATGTGGTCGATGACTGCGACAAACTGTAACTCAATGAAATTGCCTCATTCCTTGAAAACATCTCCCCTCAACTCGTGGTGATGATTGGTGCATTTGTTTCAAATTTTTCTCGAGACAAACGGTGCGTAATTAAAAGCTCAGGTATATCTTCTTTATCATCGGCGATTACTGTTTCAGCACAAAATAACTTCGATTTTGATTAAGATAGGAAAACAGCTAGAAGGAATGAATACAAATTTGATGAAAGGCGTATGGCAATCCTGACCTTAAAAATAGTTGATTTAATTTGTTTCGAATGAGAAGAGTAACAGAATTTCATTAAATGCATTTGGTTGCTAACAATATTTTTTTCCTAAAGGTACAACTTGGATGACAGACATTGTCCGCAACATTCTCTACATCAGTGACAAAGATCTTCTGGGGAAGGCTAAACGTATTCATTCGCCTTTATCTTACCTTGAGTATGGACCAGGTAGAAATTCAAAGAATGTGAATGAACTGTTACTTTGATGAGTAATATATATTTTAAACATTTGTTGCGCCGGAATCACATGATTGCAATTTATTGTCATATCTTTTCTGAACGTCCTAAGCATTTTCATAGCTTGCGTAACTTACATCCACTTTCCAAAAACTCGCAGTGCTGTTGAACTTTCTTTTAAAATGTCATTTTCGTTGTGCGTTTCAAACTGTGCGAAACGTTAACCACGCATATCAGGTTAGATACCATTTCTGTCCACAGAGGGCGCAAACAAATTATTTGCCTCTCACTCTTCAAACGCCAAAGATAATTGTGAAAACGCAGCTCAAACCAATCGCATGTATTTATGAATTTAACTGCGGAGCGATAGTTTTAGTTATTTAAAACACATGAACTGTGTGTCACAACAAAGCATTTAGCGATCGTGTAACAACATGTAACAAAAGTGTTCACAGTAAAACAGATAACTAATACAGAACGAAAAACAGAAGATGATGGTGGGCAAGTAGTGCATGAAGAGTTGAGAGGCATGCAGCAGATGAATGAATGAGGTAGTCATGCACATAGGTGAGAGAAGTGAGGTTATAAAGCAGAAAGCCATGGAGCAGGCAGACATTATAAATTCAAAGTACACTCCTTATAATCTGTATTTAGATTACAACTTGCGCATATTGGCAATTTCTTCCATAGTTTAACCAACTAAGCATCTTAACTTTGAATGCAGTAATACTGTATACATAGTACAAAGCAGCCATTACTGTAGTTGGTTTGACTTGAGTCCAATGTCTACTTAAAGCTTTAAACTAACAGCAGTTGCTTTTTTGGCATACCACTGTCACAGTATTAAATTTGTAGTAATATCTGTGCCATTTATATAACAAGGTTAAATGAATGTCAATGCATTACATCAAACACAATCAAAAAAGCAGCAGGCGGAAAAATTCCAAAGGTTTTAGTGGCAAACCACCAAAAACTAATCATTTCGGAAAATTTGTACATAATGTCTACTTTTGTGTGAATTGAACAAGGTGATATGAATATACGCACTTAATATGATACAGGCACTTAGCCAAAGTGATATGTTATGCAATTTATCAAAAATGTGTAGCCTACACTTTTGCTAACGTGATGTATATATGCACTTAACCAGAGCAAGACTGTCTTACTTATTTCAACAAACTATAAAGAACATGGAATGGATGAGGTAATTGTGTATAGTATAAGCAGAATTCAAGCCCTAAACGTAAAACATGATTCAAACTTTTAAGTGTATCCTGTTTAGTGTTAGCCTACTGGGTATCAGCAGATGCAGTTGTCAGTGTCACAGGGTGCATTTGAGTAGTATGCCCAATTGCAGATAACCTTAGCCCTAAACAATGCTACAGGAGTTGGTCTACCTTACTGCTTTAGGCACCATGCAGGCAGCCTACCTCTAATTAATGAACTTAATTTTTCACATAGCATAGCCTAACTGCAATAGGGCTGGAACAAGAGCAGGGTTGGTCATTTGACTGAGGTTGAATTTACACATGGTGTTAGGGTGCATAACAAACTTGAACGCATCAGCAAGAAGAGTCAAGTCTGATGTAATTTTGCCCAGATAAAATAATACGAAGAGTTTTCTATATATCTAAACAAAAAAGTGACAAATATTGAAGACAACATATATATATATGCTACACTTCGCCTAATGCGAAAATTTTATATCTTACAACAAAAATCTGCAGTATCTACCATCGGACAAAGCTGCACTACGGTTTGTCTACGCAAATCCCGTAACAAGTCTCATTTGTTCAAAACATTTTATCATCTCCACGCAGCTGGCAAAACTTTGTCTTGCCCGGATAGGAACACAGGCTTCCTAGACAACAAGAATCCCATCACTGACAAAACCGGCTGACCGGCTTACTTAATTTTAGGTAAGCCGGAAACAGGTCGAAACCGAGAAAACTCACCTGGATACGGGCAACGGAGCCTGTGTGAAGACTACTGTTGGCCATAAGCCGGATCGTTACTGGATTCTGTGTGCCGTTACTGGATTCTGTGTGAGGCCGCCTTTAAGGCAAAGCGGTATTCAATCAACGTGAATTGCAGTTATTGCGCATGCGCTCGTGCATGTTGTAGCAGTGCAGTGCCTACTACATATGGCGCACTAATAATAACATCCCCGGTGGTGTGAAAGCCATCGGAGATCTCCTTCGGTCTAGCGCTTTGGCATGCAGGCAAGCTGCCCACAATGTCATACCAACAGAAGTTACGAAACTTTTTTTGGAGAAACTCTTAAAGTATCGGGATATGAAATGATGTGTGCAAAACAAATGCTTTCTACAAACCGTTTGTTTAAAGTTGCATTTTAGTTTGTCTTTTTAGTTGGCCAGAAAACATTCCAAGACCGCTTGGCACGCATTAAGGCTTGTTTTTGTATGAGGAGGGGGACACCGTTAGGGATCAGTAGTCATTTGAGCTCCAGACCTCCCCAGAGAGAAACTACTTATAGTTTGTAGAGAACAGTTGGTTAGTAGAACAAAGTAGAAGTATTTTTTTATGTGTATCAGGTTTTATATACGCTTATATGATTTATGGAAACAAAATGCGATGAAGGCTGAAGCCGCCAGAAGAATTTGGTTGAACTTTGCCACATTAATTATTTGTTTTTCGTGTGTATTGAAAACATAGTTATAGTCAAAGGTGTAATTCTTCACGACAGGTCGGGTCTAATGCAGTGCTGCAAACGTGTGGCATGAAATTTCAACAGATTGAGAAAGAGGCTTGTAATCGTACGTTCGGGAAATGTATTTTCAATCGATGTGATGATTCAAGTACGGGAACGTCAATTCTTTTATTGGTTGGAAGATTGACGATCTGAAATGTGATTCGAGACTAGCGGCATCCCACTGCAAATTGCAAATTACGAGAGGCGAATGCAAAAAATAGGATCGATTAGTTGTGAACGCAACCAAAGCGAATTAAGTTAGAGATGACAGCAATACCTCATGAAACTTCTTACGCAACATCCGCAGTTTAGAATCAATGCGTTTATGGTTAATGCACGCCAACAAAGAAAGGAAGAATACTGTTGCGATCGGAAATCCCGAGCGGCATATGCGCAAAGCTTCGCTCTGTGGCAGCAAGCAACAACAGAGTTCACATGCCATGATCACGCTATTATTGCTTGTTCGCGCCACATATATGTATGGTGTTGTTCTTCACGCACATCCCGTTCGTGGTGAATCACACAATCAACGCAACACCACCGGAAAGGTTGCAACAACATCCCTTCCTTTTTACAACGAACCGCACCGATCGCACGTTCTTTGTGTGAAGGCTGAACTCCGCACGACCTTCACATCCTGGTCACAGGACCATTTTGTTGCGATCGGAAATCCCGAGCAGCGTATGCACAAAGCTTCGACTGTGGCAGCAAGCAACAATAGAGTTCACGTGCCATGATCACACTATCATTGCTTGATCGCGCCACATATATGTATGGTGTTGTTCTTCACGCACATCCCGTTCGTGGTGAATCACACAATCAACGCAACACCACCGGAGATCTTGCAACAATACCAATGATGAATCCTCAACTTGAGTGCCACGTTATTTTATTGAGCTATGAAAGTGCCAAACCACATTTATTTCGAAAGGAGATTGCCACGAGATTTCTACTACATTGTACATTTTCGTGAGTTCGAACGTGCGTTCGCGAAGGCAATTTCCTAGTTTTAGTTTGCCTCGTATTATATCAATGAACATTTCTGATGAGCTTCAAATAACCGTTAAATGCAGTTGACAGTGAGATTTACTGTATTTATCATGAATTTGCGCACTTCGAGACTGTACGTATCTTTCAGTTTCCGCATTTTCTGTGCCTTATAAATGCTAGTAACTTTCCTTGTAAAACACTTTATAAGCATAGTTAGTGGCTTTCGCCCTCATCACTGAAATGTAGATACGTGCAGCGGAATCATCGCAAAGTTATGAAAGCAGACGATGGCAGGCAGGTTCTGCGAAAGGCCGACATCAACGCATTTGTGTAAAGCATATAGCCCCTTACAATGTTGATCCATATCAGTTACTCATGTACAATTACATCGGCATAATTCAAATCCAAAGCTTCTATACGATTGCCATTCACATATTTTTCAGAGGCATCTGTGTTAAGATGTTTCTTTGCAATTAACATTTACTGGATTTTGGAAATATTTAGTGAGAGCTTACATGGAGTAGCTAATCAAATGCTTTATCCGTTTAACATGTAGCCGACGTCGTTTTTTCTCCAAATTGTCACGCTGAACCAAACTGTGTTATCAGTGAAACGTATGTTTTTTGTAATATTGGAAGTCAGTGATTTCTAAATAGCATAAGAACAAAGGGCAAAATAGATCCTTGGGGGACCCCAGAAACAAATGTTTATATATACTGTAGATGATATAGTCTTTGCCCCTGAACTTACTGCTTTCTGTTGAAAGGACTGTATGCGTTTAAAAGTGTTTACTATTACTGCATAGTGCTCAAGTTTTGTCAGCAATATGACATGATTCACTGAGTCAAAAGCTTTTTCAAGATCTAGCTAAATCGCGTGAGTTTCTCATCAAGGTTTTGGAGAAGGTTTCGTACAAGCATGTAACGACCAGTTGTGTGTATTGATTTTGCAAAAATCGTTTTGCTGCTGATTCAAAGAGATGTTTTTGGTAAACTAATTCTTCAGTCTTACGGATGATTCGTCAAATGCTTCCAAGCGTATGTTAGAGCTGACATCGGTCTACACTTTGTGGCAATTTCGCTATCTCCCAACGCACAAATTGACATTACTTCAGCAATAATAAGGTTCTCCGGAAAAACACCAATACACGTGCGTTCGTTTATGACATTCGATAGAAGAGGGGCCAGAAGGATTTCCACAATTCCAAACCGTGCACCAAGTTATGATCGTGTCCGCATTATTTTTTTGAGTTTGATGAAGAAATGATCTCTTGTTAACCATGGCTTTTAATTATATATATATTTCCTTGCATTTCGTAACAGGCATGTGTGTTTCTGCAATGCTTTGTAAAGAAGTGACAATTAAATCAATTTTTTTGGTAAGATTCTTTTCAGAGTAACACATCTGGAAAGGATCTAGTGCTTCGTCCAGATCTTGGACAAAAGCAATCACATCAACATTACGTTTATGTCTAAACATTCATTGATTAATATCTCGTTTTATTTAGGCACTCCCAACAGTTAAATTGATAGGACAATGATCACTAATACCATGCAACATAATTTATTCCATTGGATATACTTACAATCAATATATGACTATGCTTTGTTTACATTATAGTTGGTTTATTTCTAACAGGGTAGCAGCCAACAATGCACAGAGTAACTCCGCGCTACTTTGTTGTCATATTCCGTATTGAATATATTCAACCTTTAAGTCCGGAGTGCGCTACTGTTTTTGCTAACCTTTGCAACTCTATAACTCGCCAGCCGATTGAGCTTGAGAGCTGTTCAAACCCTCTGCGGATTCAGCAAGTCTTCTGATTGAGTTCGAAAAAAAAATTTTTTGTATTGGATTTGGGGTTCTCTGGGGGGAAGGTTGAAAGTTGAGGTGTTTATGCGTTTTTTTTTGGCTGCCTCTACCTGGCCCTGGTCGCCAATCCATTGCGCCATTTTTTGGTTCAAGTTGGTTTGGAAACTAGGCCAAAATCCGCGTTCTATAGAGCCTTTTCATGGCTTTCTAGCATTTTTGGAGCCAAAATTATGGATAAAAAAACAAAAATTGGTGAAAATTTGGGGTGGATTACATCCATTTTCTAAATGGTCATTACTCACCAGCAGATTGAGATAGAGAGCTGTTCAAACCCGCTCTAAATGAGGAAAGTCTTGTAGTTTAGAATGCAAAAAAAATTTTTCAGTGTGGGTTTTTGGCTTTTATGGCCATGTTTACACAACCACAGGATGTTTTGACAGGTCTGTCAAAACATTGGATGACGTCAAGATCCCTTGGGAGGTTAACAATCGAGCCAATTTCGTGGCGCGAACCTTACTGGATTAAAATGGATTTTAGGATATAGTACGAGTCTTTGGAGGGTTTGATTGACATTTTAGCGTTTCTGATTGAAAAGTAATAGCAAAAATGATAGAATATTAATTAGGGAAATCCCCTAAATCTCTTACGGAATTTCTGAGGTATTTGGATTTTTTGGCGTACGTTTTTAACCAGAAACGCTAGAAGCTCAATCAAGGGCTCTGAAGACGCGTGTTCCAAAAAAACTGCGATCCAAAATATCGACGCGTGGAATCGGATGATGACGTTATGAAACTAACCGCAAAACATACCCCAATCATGATCCCATGGATCCAAAACCTGAAACCAAAATTTTAATATGTTTTTTTTATTCCAAGCTACACGACGTCGCGAGTCATTTGAGGGTTTGAGCAGCTCTCTAGTTCAATCTTCTGCCCAGTTATGGCTGGTCAAAAGTTTGCCCTGAGAGGGCAAATTATATTTTTTCTGAAACTTTCAATTTTGTCAAACACTGGGTTTTGAGCCACACCTTCGGCGACAGACATGCTAGCAAGTCCATCAAGGGCTCCAAAGACGCAGATTTTGGCCTAGTGTTAAAAAAAACCTTGAGTCAAAAAATGGCTTAATGAGTTGGCGCCCAGGGCAAGGTAAACTGGGCAAAAAATGTGAAAACATGCCCTCATTGCGACGTCACCTCCAGAAAACCCAGAATCCAAAGCGAACATTTTTTTCGATCTCAACTAGAGAACACTTGCTGAATCCGTACCGTAGAGGGTTTGAACAGCTTTCTTCCTCTAGCGGCTAGCGAGTTATAGGGTTGCAAAGCTTTGCAAAAAATGTGGCGCATGCGGGCTTGTCGTCCAGTGCACAGAATTTACAATTGTTTACAATTTTGAACAAAATAAAACTCTATACATATGACAGCACTGTAAGATAGACTTTTTCATCATACCCGCTTTGTACACCACTCGGTATATTAGCGATCACTTTATTCAATTGCTGTTTATGTTTGTGAGATTTAGTGGCTTCGCACGATCGTTACTAATCAGAACATGATGCAATGTAAACATAACGTGGTAGCTTGTAAGCATAACGTGTTTTTTTACTCACGACGGAAAAATAATTTGGCTTAACACATGTATTTATGCTCAACGTGGTGATTTCTTTCTACACGCGCCGCGCCCCTGGCAGGATAAATGCAAAAATGGGCCGCTGGTTATCTTGTGTTTTGGTATTTAGTATTATTTTGATTTTTAGTAGGTTTTTGCTTTTAGCGTTTTTGAAAAATTTATCGGAGTGTATTCCGGTGATTTCGCGTGTTAGTACAGACGAATCCAGTTAATCGCATAACCAATTTGCCGAGATTTTTTGTATGTGTTTAACCGGAATATGCGATTATCTTTATCAGACAAATATCGGCAAGTTTACCTCCTGACGACACAGGGGCCCAGAATTCAGCCCAGTCGCCACGTGTGGTTTTTATGGGCTTAGCCTCCCAAACAAAGCCTCAACCCCAAAATTAAGTGCGAAAACTAGAAATCAGTGTAGTTTTCATTAAGCCGTGCTCTGTTTCGTCCTGTAATTTATAGACAGAGCAGTACCTGCTGCTGTTGCCCAGTACAGGAGCCCCCAAATGCATTTTCGTGCCACCCTGAAAGTAGTTCTAAATTCTTCCGATCCAAACATTTCGTGAGCATTTAATTTTGTGGAAAATATTTCATAATGAACAATATTAATTTTCTTGAACAAAAGTTTATGAAACGTAGCACATGAAACAATAAATGATTTCATTTTTTCTGTCTAATGTTACATGATATGTTACATGAAAACGGGAAATTCTACTTTAAAGTCATTTAAACAATTGAAGCTCATTACATCACCCGACAAGTATTTTCTGTTTTTGTGGAATAACGTATGTGAGTTTTTGGGAACTAATTATTGCATGCCCCAACGGTGGCCAAAGGGCCCCTTTAAGCTAAGTTTGCCCCCTCTGGCTCAAACATCCAGTTACGGCACTGGATGCAAGCATGACGTAATTGTTTACACCCAAGCTGAAAATTTGTCAGATGACGACATTGAAATGTGGTTACGTAAAACAAAGTAAAACATTGTTTTGGTTAATACATTTTTCATCAAAATATCTTGGTATGGACGAAGGTTTTGTTTATGTATGCTTCGCTTTGTTTTACTTCATTTCATTACATTCATGCTTTTGTGTGTGGCAGTCAACGTAGTATGCCTCGAAGTCATCAAAATTATATAACTAAGATCATTTCGCAATGCAAAAAATCTCAAATTTGAGGTAGTTTTTGCTTTTTCTGTTGTCGGATTTCATAAAACGTTTCGTACGAAGTAAACAACATGTTTCCTGAAGTAAAAATCCACAACAATCTTATGCGTTTACTCCAATATAAGAATAGCACAATTTGAAGGGTAAAATAATGCAAAAGTAGTAATATTTTCTGTGTAGGTGTGCGCGAAGGGGCATCTGAATTAAATTGTTAACATGCCAACATCACATGAAAATT
>Ga0210059_1015188_pt1 | contig 11283 bp, 10 predicted proteins | sample Ectturendosymbi2_FD_188042 | JGI IMG/M metagenome (GOLD analysis project Ga0210059, IMG submission 188042) | Ecteinascidia turbinata endosymbiont from Florida, USA - Sample 2 (SPAdes) (version 2) | ecosystem: Host-associated > Tunicates > Ascidians > Unclassified | place: Key West, Florida... | reverse complement strand
AAGTCGAATCCGGGGTCACCTCTGGCAGATATCCAGCCGAGTCAAGTGTCTACCTATGCTTCGCGCCACTACGTCACTACTGTAACTGCTTTTCGCGTTTTTAACTTTTCACAGCACTTTTCTCCCGACTGGCCATAAGAACTTGCCGCAGGATCACTGCCGTTCAATTTCAAATGCAGTGATGTTGGTAGCAGGAGTTACCGAAACGTCTGCAAAATGTCGTTTACCTCCTTTTTTGGCCGTTATTTTCATTATTAGGTATTTCAGCGCTTCTACTTTTCGTGTACCGAAGTTTTTTGCATTGTTTTGTGCAGGAGTTATTGAAATCCTTTAGACTGCTTCATTGTGATAACAACTTTACACTTTTCCTATTAGTGCATCACAGTCCGTGATGAAACACCGAGGGATAGATGCATAATGAGTTTCATGTGTTTTACTATGCAATCATTGTATGACAAAATATTTTTCTTGCTATTGTTTTGCCACTTTTTGTTTATGTGCCCGCTGTGCTAAATGTGGTTTTCTGCACTACAAAAACTAGCTATTTCTTGTGTGCTTTCTAATGAACAGAGAGCATTTTTTCAAACGGTTTTCTACTGAGAAACCTTTATACTGAAAAACTTTGCTAAGAAGTACATGTCCAGCTTTTGACTTGCAAAAATTTTGTTCTTCTTCAAATACATCGAAAGCTATGCTTACTTCATACTAAACACATAAATTTCAAGCATCGCATTTTTCGCGTTCTTGAAGGTTTCTCAAAATAAGTGGGATTCTCCACACTCTGGAGAGACGTAGAGAATTCCTTTTGCTTTGAACATTCCTATCGTTTCAGTCACTGAATGGCTCCCGTGTGTTTTCGCAAAAATATTTTGCATTTACTTTTAAACAAGTATCCTTGTTTCAAGTTTGAGCAGCACAGCATGGGGAAAATCAGCCTGATTGAATTTTATCTACTTCTTACCATGTGTTACGTAACCCCATGAACAGCTTCTTTGTCTTTATTTTTGGTTTAGCTGAAGCCAAAAAGTTGAATGTCTTAATGTCTAACTTCCTACTATGCATGCGCCAAAAGAAGCTTTTGAAATTTGGGCAAGCGCTCATTTTCTGAAATAAATGTCGCTTCCTCTCGTTTTCCTTCTGTGAGTGTGGGTTACTACTGTATTTATGTGCCGTAGGCTAGGAAAAGGCGACAAATCCAAGTAAAAGGATTTTTTCCATCAAACAGACAAATTTAGATGCAATCTTTCATCAGATATGTCTGCTCGACAATACAAATTCAAGACAATATGTGATGCATTTGCCCGTTGCGTACTTCCGGCTGCGTTGCATACTCTTAAACGTCATCTGGTTTCGTTCGTACGTACAAGCATAGTGCCTATTTATTAAATACCTTTGTATGGGGGAAAAGCTACAGCATGTCCTACGGAAGGTTTTTTGCTTTACCTATGGCCGTTTTTGTCCAAACGTGGACTAACTTTGCACTGAACACTGTCAAACATCATGTGCTTAATAAGTGAACTTTAAATAGAAAACCTGCCATTGAGGTGCCACTAGGACAGCATTCATTGCAAAAGTAGACGCGTGGCTCACGGTATAGAGTAATCGGGAATGGGTTTTTGCAGATCACCTCTGATACTAGGAAGGGTGCGCAAAGTGAGTACGATGAAACCTTTTTTCTTACTTCAAAATGAGACAAAAATTACATTAAGTTTGAAACGTGCTACTTGGTTTGCTCACGGTGTTATTTGTTTGCTTAAAGGTGATAGCTGTTGCATTTGTTGTGATTGATCTTCCGTGGGAACGTGGTTGCCCCGGAGATTACCTGGAAGTTTATGATGGAACTGAAATGGTGGGTTTTCACATAGCTGTGTGGTTTAAGTGGTACATTTTGAGATAGCAATTTAGTATAATAAATTTTAGAAATCTTTCTAGCTAAACCTTTGAGTTCAAAATTTTCTTTGCTAATTATCAGTACACCAGCAAACGATTGTGCGGAACAGAAGAGCCAAAAACCTTTGTTACAACAAATTCAAGTGTTCGAATTGTTTTTCACACCGACGCATCAACCATAGACAGAGGCTTCAACATACAATGGTCTACTGAAGGTAAATCGCTTCATCTGTTTTGTAATTTCACTGTGTTTAAGCTGTCAACATAGTTAATTTGAACTTATTGCCGGAACGGCTAAAGTCCCATGTAGGCCCTTTCGTTCAAATAAGACTAAATAATAACGCAAACATCGTCTTTGAAAGAACAAAGTTGCCGCGCTAGTTTTTAATGGAAAGCATTGCCTAAAGTATTAATCTGATGCCTACACATCTTCGAAACTTTGTTCTGATAGGAATGTAAATACTTTCTGGTAAATGCAAAATCGATTGTCGTTTGAACATGCACAATATTGTTACAAAGCAATGTTTGAATGGAAAGGAATGGACAAAAGGTTATTGAGACCTAATGATGCTCATCATTGCGAAAAGAACACGTCAGGAACATAGATTGGTTGAAAGTTTGCAAGCATTTCTACAGTAGAGTGGTAACTTTATTACAAAAATAAAGCGTGTCCAGCGACCATTACGGTCGGATCTTCATTTTTCCCCAAGTGCTTTGATTATTTTTACAACCTTTTCATTCGATAGCTTGCATGATCATTGGTTCTTCAAAACGTTTTCGTCGACGTTGTTTCAATGTTTTTCAAAAACGATTTGAAGAATGGCAGTTTGTAATAGTATTCACCTGTTGCAGCAATTAATATAGAGAGTCGATTTGCCTGAAATACAATATGAAATTACGTTATGTTCAGGCAAAGAATTTGTCTTGCATCTGATGCACCAACAGACGTCTTCTCTAGGGTTGCTTCAGCAGTAATGAGCATGTGCCATCTGACTTCTTTTTGTGTTCAATTTCCATGACGTCGTAATGCAAGTGTTGATCACCAACCTTCTCGAGTTTATTGGAATATTCTCCAAGATGGCTATTGGGAAATTGGAAAGATACACAAATGCAGCTAGAATTATGACAATTAACAGCATCGCAATCAACAAAACGTGATACTTCCCTGATTTTTTTTCAATAAGAGATGCTTTTCACCGACAAAAAAATTGTTATGTACTATATTTTACATTTAACTTTTACACGTATTCTGCATCACGCGTACATGTAAAAGCTCTGAGATCCCTAAAACAAACTTTCTCAACCAACGCAAACCTTCCATGTACATTGCTTTTGTGTAAAGGAGACTCGAGGTGATTTCTTGACCACCTTTCATCTTACGCAAAATCTTTTTTATTGTTTTTCAAAAAGCGTAACAACGTCTTGTACTGTCAACGAGGATATTCTACTTATTAGCGATTTGTGGCCCGAAATTCTCACTCCGAAAGAAGCAGAGTAGAACATTTTAACAATTGGTGGCTGCTTAGCAAGGAAACGAGTATATTTGATCCAAAGAAAACCTTTCGAACAATTTTGTGTTCATTGTTTGTGCTTTCCAGAAACAAAACAACTAGGTTTTGTAGAAGATTTTATCCATTCGACTCAACTTTTATTGACAGTTATTTCCCTTCATCTGGTTTTGATAGAATTGAGGCAGTGACTAATTTAACTGTATGTAGTAAGCTGTATTACCGGTATGGCGTCATTACTGTTATTAACAGCGTTAATATTATCTGCAGCGAAATGCGCAAACGACCAATACAGGTGCTGGGATGGTGCTTGTATTCCCGGCGATCAACACTGCGACAGAGTGAAGCATTGCTCTGACGACAGTGATGAAGTAGAATGCGGTGAGTTAATCACTAGCATTGATACAGGAAGTGATGAAAGTAAAGACTCAAAAAGTGGAGAAGGAAGATTTTTTGAAAGTTGTTTCATAAAATTTGATGATTTCCACTGCTTGTGCCAAAGGAGCAATACTTTGCTGTTACCTAGCTGTTTCAATCAGTGTTTTCGTGTGCATATCAACGATATGTTATGCCGGAGGTAGGAAATTTTGTTCAATGGAAGAGTCATTAGGAGAAAACCAAACTCACTAGCGAACCGCAAAATCCTTTTGTAGTGTAATGCAAATACAGCAAAGAATGCACGTTTTACATAAAATTCCCTACATTAGTTTAAACAGAACACATGCATATATCAATATAAGGTTTTAGTTTGATTTGCTGCTCTCCGAATTATCCAGACAACATGACAATAAAGCTCTGCGAAATAAACATCCCAAGTGTTGCATTTCTTAGGGTTGCACGATGTTTTCATTGAAGAACTTTATAACATAAATAAATACACAGAGGAGTATGTCGTGTTGAATAGAGAAATGCGTCGTACACGTGGTCGTCAGAAGAAGGCAGGAAGGAGCTTGGCCTGCACCTTGAAAATTGTAACAAAAAAGGTTGTTTCCCAAGTTTCGAGTGGGAAAAAACAAATTTCACGACTTTTGGTACATCAAGAAAATTTTTTGGAAAAAATCCCCTAGTGCCCCCCTCTGGAAAAATATCCTTCGGACGCCTATCGTTGTACACTGTTCTTTTAAAATCTGGGTATTTTGTTTCTTGAACCTTCTGCCAGAAGTCAACAGTAAAGCGGTATTGACTGAAACGTTTTAGAGTCAGATCTTCTTGCGTTTCAGTCAGTTTCATTTCAACAGCAGACAAGTTTTTTTACTTACGGTTGGAGAACTGGAAAGACATCACAAACTACATTAACATTGAAATATATTCACCAGAAATGCAAAGCGTTTTTTCATTTCTTCCAAATATTCAAATCTAGCTTGGAACTTCTCCAGTAGTTTTGCCATACATTTGTGTATTCTTCCACTGTGTGGTCTGTATTCACCTCTTGGGGAAAAACATTCGTTCTCATTCTGACATTGAGAAAATGACATAATATTTTTGACAATATGTCCCTTTTGTAAATTGTAATTTTGTTCTTGAAACTGAAGGGATTTAATTTGAACTTTGGGCTCACTGTGTTTCTAATCGAAACGCGTAGACCCCCAGGTAACTACTGTTGCAACCTCCCTTATTGCTTGTTCGTGCCACGTATACATGGGCGTTGTTCTTCAGTCACATCGCGTTCGTGGTGAATCACACATTCAACGCCAACGGAGAGTTTGCAACACTGCTTACCTTACGAACGCGTGTAAGCACCTAAACAAGCAAAACAAACGTTAAATACGAAACATGCGCATTCCTTATCAAAAAGACACACAGAAAACATGGCGTGGGGCTCGCAAGCTGCAGTTTGCCCAACATTGTATTTGTTTTCGTTATAAGACCACCATTGCCTTATACTAAACGTATCTCTTTTCGATATAAGTCGTTATAAGACTTTGAAAACTCAGACAATATGGCATTAAAAATGATCATTTGTCACATTTAACATTTTGATTGAACACAAACTTCATCTTCGTGAGTGGAAAAAAACTTGACTGCCTTTGAAAGAGCTATAATTTTGAAAAAAAAGTCAAATATAACTTCGCTAAAATGCCGAAAATTATTGGCATGATATTTACTGCCCAGCAAAACGTTTTTTGTAACAGAGAACCATATTTTTTAATGCTTCATCAGCAATCAACATCCATTAAAATGAAATTAATTTTTATCGGTTTGAGAAAAAACGCTCTGATAATCTTTTCTTTGGTTTCAGTTCAACTGGCGACAGCAACTGGTGAATGTGGCAAAGTTAAAATTGCTCCACAGTTTACATGGGTAAGTAAACTTTTTTAAACCTTGTTAGTTTTTAATCAATGGATAAGCCCTTTAGATCAGTGTTTCTCAACCTGTGGGCCACAGCCAATCAACCCCAAAACCAACACTTAAAAGTATTTACGGTTCATGTCGAAACATTGCGGATTTTTCACCAAACATCTCCAGCCAGAAGGATGCAACCCTGAAAAAACGTAGGAAATTAAAACCAAAATCGTCATAAAATTGGAAATGAACAAGATGCAACATGCTCGGAATATATGCTTAAATTACTGGTGATGTTGGACAGGCATGAAACAAAACTAAGGCTGCTACTGCGTTGAAAACACGGAAAACAAACCTAAGACAACGAATCAGAGACTGCGCAAAGATCACCGCAAGAGAACGATGTGTTTCCAATGTGCTAATATGCTGATGACTGCGTAAGGATTACAGTCCTTCCACAGTTATTACTGGTTGTGGGTCATACGTGTAAACGCTTAACTTTTTCATGATCGTATTCATGTTTAACTTCCTAAATTTTATCTCATCGTGCCAAATTTTACTGCTTAGCCTTCCCGTTAAAAGGTTTCCGATTGCGTGAGGTCTATAAATGAAGTATTTGTCTGTTTGCCGCCAGTTATATTTTACCCAGCATGTTATTAATTTGATGCCCGGGAAAGTTATACAGTACACTATCTTTCCCCCATAAAGAACTTATTGAAGATTTTTGATTAAGTCTACATGCATCGCAATTTTGTGCTGTGAAACGTTTGCTTTCCTTTGAAGATACTTCCTCATTTATGAAATATGGTATACTGAAGTTTGATTCTTGTTTTGATTTATGCGAAAATGTGATGTTTGATGTGTGTTTTGGATGTTCATCTTGCATCTAGTTTCATACTTCTTTTTCTTTCTGAAGATGCTGTGATAATTGCAAAATCAATTTTCCTTTTGTCTACATTAGTGCTTCCACCGAGTGTGCCATGTGTGTTCAGAACTTTTCAAAACTTAAGAACGAGTTTGTGGAACACATGCCGCATGCATGAACAAGAATCGTGAGGTTCATGACAAATTTTCCAACAAGGATGTCTTTCATTTACGTTTCAGTCATACGCTTCGGCGTGCTGTTCGAAGAAAACTGTGTTGCAAACTCTGCTGCCGTTAACAAAAGGTTGGGCATTGCTGCTATGCACCAATTTGTGCCGATCCTGGTGCTGCTGAAACGGTGGAGACAGGATTCAATTTAATATTTACATTCAGGATCCGCGAATAGTGGGAGGAAACCAAGCTGTATCCGGGTCTTGGCCGTGGCAGATTGGATTAACTATGGCCAGCGGATATTCGCCATTTTGCGGTGGTGTTATAATTTCCAACAAGTGGATCCTCACTGCAGCACATTGTGTTGACACGGTGTCAAGGTAAGTGTCCGGATGCGTTGGTTTTCTAGCATGAATTTTTCTACGTTGATTTTGTAACGCACTACTGTAAACTGCTGCACTGTTTTGGGTTCATTGAAATTAGTGATTTAGGTTTGCACTAGTATCATCAGTCCCTGTCGTCCTTGATTTGAAAATATCACGATTGTTGCCGTGTGGTTTGGGTCGATTTATGTGCTTATAACATTCAGGCATGTTAGACGTCGAGGCATTCATTGATTATTCTTGGTTGCGCAATCGGCTGCCAGAGGTTATGCCTGATTAGAAGGTCAGTGTTTGGGACACTGTGTAACACATCATGGCAATTTTTTAGACGTTCAAGCCAGGCATGTAACCAGTTTAGGACACCAAAGGAACGAAGAGTTTTCTGAGGGGCCCAAGTTTTTTAAACTTGGTCCAATTGTTTTAAACTATGACTAAAACATTTTTCCAGGGGGTGAACAATTTACAAGAGAGGTTTCTCCCTTGCTAGTTACGAGCCTGGTTTGATCTGCAAACCGCATGCAAACCTAAATAAACTGATGAGGAGAAACAAAGCCAAGAACGTTCAACTGTGTTGAACTAGACACATTTTGTTTAAATTTATTGGAACGTGTTGTACACGCATTTTCATAATCTGCACCACGCCTTGTGAAAATATTCATAACCAAATAAAGCATTCGCCATAATTTTGAATTTGTTTGTTCAAGCACCAAGAAATAAATAATTTATAGCTCTTGCACAGAAACAGGTCATAGCATGAAACACCAATGTTTCAAAACGTAACCCTGTAAATGCTAACGATCAAATCACGAAAAGCTAAACTTCACAAAATTTGCAATTTGTCACTGTCATTTGGGCAGTGCCTTACTCTGTCGCGCTTCAAGTGTGGAATTTTATAAACTAGCAAAAATCTTTGCCAGAATGTGCTTTGTTGAATATTGCTCTGAAAACCAAACATACTCTTCGCACTGTTGACCTGAAAATTCGTTCAAAGTCCTTCCTAAGCAACTCGAAATTTTAATGTCCAAAATGCGTTCACCAAGACAGAAGAATGTTTTGAGAAAGTGCCTGTGTTTTTTGGCAGAAACAAAATTTTTATTGATCAGCAAATGATGTAAATGGCGATGTAAAAAATTAAAACAAACATGTTTTGAAAACAAACAACCAAGACTACACAAAAAACGTGCTTTTCATGCTGTTTGCTGCTACATGCGATCACGGGAAAATGTATTTAATAAATGTACGTCGATTTTCCACCCTAATTTTTGCCGATTTTTCTCCGTTTCATGTTCCATCATTCTCTTAACGTCAATACAGTCCCAACACGTTGCGAGTCGATGCCGGAAAACATTCTTTCGTTGGGGGAGCTAACCAGTCTTCAATCGTTAGTCAAGTGATCATCCACTCTTCTTACATTAAGTAAGTTTCAAAATGATTTGAAGATTGTGTTACTTGAATCAGTCATACTTTTAATGATAGTATCACATAGATTTTTCTCATCTTACGCTCAGGACAAAGTACGTGGGGCCAAAAATTTTGCTGAATTTCCAGCCGTGTCACACCATCACTTTCAGCAATGCTTCATGTAAAAGCATATCTGGACATTCGTCAAAGTCGTACTGAAATATCGGCACAAAGCATTGCTGTCAATAAAAAATGGCATTGTGAATTATTCAAATAAAACTTGCTTGAAGATAAGTTTCTTCCTCAAAACGTTCGACCGATCATCTTTTACGACAGACTGTGACATTTTTGTAGCAAAGCTTACAAAAAGCAGGTCAAACAACAGATATGAAGAAATCATGAATTTACAGTGCAAAAAAATTTGTTTCAACAGAATTTGTACTCAGTTGTGTTGAGGATTAATTTCTTGTCTTTGAGCACTTTGGGGACAATGCACGTATAGATATAAAAGATACATTAAATTTTGAATTAAATCATTTTTAATTGGATATCTTTTGTTACTAACAAGATATATTTTCTAATATTTTACTGTCTTTCAGAACTATTTACATCGCTTGATACCACTGCCATTTTTCTTCAAGAAAAAGTTCCTCAGTGATGGTCTTTTCATATTATGAAAAACTAGTACACAGTGTGCATCAACACAAGTGCCTTTCCGAAGCAATTTGCCTGCGTGTATATACCAGATGTAGTGACTGTATATATATCTTATTCTAGCGTTGCAACCGGTTTCGACATTGCTTTGCTTCGATTGGCGACACCACTGACATATAATTCCATTGTCAGTCCGGTCTGTATTCCGACGGAGAGCTTCGCCACCAAATCTGCAGACACAGTCATAGCCACCGGCTGGGGAACGTTAGGTGCGTATGCCAGAATAACAAGCTAAGAATTTTAAGTGTCTTATAATTTAACACTTGATGTTAAAAACTGTTTCAAAGGTTGTTTAAAGGAATTACGAACACGGTATATATGTATTCAATTATGCCTGGCACTGCGTTTCATTTTTGAAAATGGTGAAAACAACCCAGGATGCTGCTAACAGCAATTTAATGATTTTACCGTCTCACCTCGTTTGTGGTATGCGAAGAAAAATGAAATGTGCTTCATGGAAAATGATTTAACTGTGTAGTAGCAAACACTTCATTGTAATATTGCAAATAGAAGCCCTTCACTCCTTTTCGTTAAAACTTTTTTTGCACTCAAGAACGTAGAAGCATCTCGTGCCTTTATAACAAACCTGCGAGGTTACATTCAGGTTCAGTAATCAATGCTGTTGTGACTAGCAAAAATGTTCACCACGTTAAAGCTAAAAGAAATATTTAGTAAACGACATTCACATTTTCTATCATTCGAACTGAAAACAAACTTTATTCTGGTGATGCTTTTTCGAAAATACTCAATGCAAAGGATGCTTTTTTGTTCTCAATTCCCAAAATGTTAAAAAGCCGCAAGTGAACGATACCTGCTTGAAATCTCATTTGAGTTAAATGTGAGCACAATGTGGAAGTATTTCTTCACAAAATATAAAAAGATTGTAGAAACACAAACAGCAATTTGAAGCGCTCGATCTTCATCAGAATTTGCTGTATGGCATAAATTTTTTTCACTGCTATGGCAAACTGGTGTTTTGTTTCAACTGAGATCGACATAATTTTGTTGTTCCCCCAGCAAGATAGCCTAACATGTGATATAAATTTACTGTGCCATTCAAATTGCTTCTTTTTTAAAGAACATCTTTGCTTAAATCAATTATCACAACTTCGAAACATCAGTTGAAATTGAAATGGCTTTGCATGACATGGAAAATGAAGTTTCGAAGTTATTTCAAAAAACAGATTCCATGCACCGGGTTTGTGGCGTATTGGAACAGCATCACTTCATTTCACAAGTTGCTTGTATTTATGATTTATTTCAGAGTTCGGGGGAGGCCATCCATCAACTTTGCAACAAGTGCGCTTGCCCGTGGTAAGCAATGCCGATTGCAACACTCTATATAGTACAACAATATACGATTCGCAAATATGTGCTGGGGATACCACAACAGGTGGAGTGGATAGTTGCCAGGTAAGTTGGTGATATTTCCATTTGATGGAGATTAGCAGAAAGATACCAGATATCGAAAAATAATCTTGTCTTTTGCTTACTTTTTTCACATTTTATGGCAAAATAAAAGGCAACGTTAAATGACTATCGTCTCTCCATTAATTTGGATCAACTTAGATTTTCGTTTTTTTGAAAATCATTAGCGTTGTATTTTTCTGGTGTCACCGGCTGAAGATTGTGCTTTTGCACAAAGCCACAGGTGCATATGCAATGTTTTGATGTAATTTCAGCAAGATTGAATAAAATGTCACGTTTACACTGTGCATGTCACGAATTCCTAAGCTAGAATTTCTCACATTTTCCAACATATGTTTGAGACTTTAAGAAATTTCTTGCAATTTTGGGTTGCACAATCATGCGTTTTTTGCAAGATGTTTTTGCTTTTCAGTAGAAATAATAAAACCTACGCCAAGATCGATTTGCGGGGTTTGAAGAAGGTGACTTTTTAACCGATTAATGCCGGAAAGTCAAAAACTTTGAATTTTTGGGTTCTGCTGTAATGTGTTCTTCGAGATGTTGTCCTGAAACTGGTTTGAGTTTGTTTCACTTGAAATTCATTTTCAACGCCCTTTTTCTGCCGTATGATCATACGCTGGGCATTTTAAGAGTGCGTCAGC
>Ga0210059_1015187_pt1 | contig 11284 bp, 8 predicted proteins | sample Ectturendosymbi2_FD_188042 | JGI IMG/M metagenome (GOLD analysis project Ga0210059, IMG submission 188042) | Ecteinascidia turbinata endosymbiont from Florida, USA - Sample 2 (SPAdes) (version 2) | ecosystem: Host-associated > Tunicates > Ascidians > Unclassified | place: Key West, Florida... | reverse complement strand
TGCGCAACTCAGAATTTGACCCAGCACATGCGCATGCGCAACTCAGAATTTGACGCCTAATCGTCAGGATGGAAAATATTGGTCGGATCAGCCGTGGCCTTTCCATGCCCGTATTATGCACGACAAAAGTTTTTCGCACTTACCCTTGATATCGCTTCCGTTTTCCAAACGAGCAAAGACAGTGCCAACTACAAATTACGTCAGAACGTCTATTTTATCAACACGCTGTGATCCATCTAACACTTTTTTTCGTGACAGATGAAATAAAATGTGTGCAAACGCTTTAATGAACAAACATTCACTTAAAACTTTAAACGGCTATCTGGTGTTGCCGTTCACACAACGCAAAATGTCTAGTGGGGTTTGAAATGATAGCAAATTTACGTATAAAGAGCTGTCTTTAAAACGATGTACCTGCTTGGAACTGAACGCATCAACTCGCATTACAATAAATTTCTACAGGTGTCATAATTTGCAAGGTTTGAAACTCATAGCCAATGCTTTTACAAGTAGGCATACGCTTTAAAAAAGTACAGCTTTTACGCCAACTGGCATATTTTACGACCGTGCGTTTAAGGCGTGTTCTACAACTTGGATGAAGTGCTCCTGGTCAACTGTTTTTATGTCCTGCTTTTTGCATTAATCCAATAATAGTTTTAATCAGCAGTTGAATTTGATTACCACCGAAGACAGCTCATAAAATTACTGATCGCTGCACAACAACCTTCTGGCTAGTCGAACCTAATTTATTAACGAGTCACTAAAAGTAGAAAGCGTGGCAGGGTATTTCACGATATTGGCTTTGAAAATCAATGTTAACTTGATTAATTTGTTAGTAATTGTTTCAATCCAACAAAAAATTCGGTGGGAATTTGAATTACCGGTAACTGTCCCACAGGCTCACTCAGACGTGCACTCGTTGTTGCTACATGCACAGACTAGAATTCTCTTGGAATTACTTGCGCTACCTGCAGCTTATCGAAATCCGTTCAAGATCGTATCAAGTGCTCAATCATAGTTGGGTAGTTATTAATAGCGCCAACCGTTTCTAATTGCATTTACCCCACCATACATATCTTGGGATTACAACAACGGTTTATGCAAATTTTAGTGCAACAAACTTAGTCGACTCGGGAATCGGAAACTCTTTCAATTCACTAATTTTTTTTGATACAACCACAAGGGTATACTTCTTTTCACTGTAGAGAATAAAAACCTCTAGGTTCGGCTGGTAAGCCTGCGAGGTATCAGTCTACCACACTGCTTTCATAACTTTGCGATGATTCTGACTGCACATATCCGTATTTCAGCAACAAGACACCACCCACAAGGGTGACACGGCCGAATCTGATCGCAAATTGTTTTGCTAGGAAATCGATTTCGCGTCAGTAGGCCTATTTACATGGTCGTGCTAGCAAGTGCGGTCGAAGGGAGTGTTGACGTCAAAAGAGCTCAGTGGAATTGAACCAAAACGAGAACGTTGCAGCTGTGTGCTTGCATGCGCTTCAGAACGACTGGGTTGGGTGTTCTGTGCTGCTGACTACAGGCTAGCGGCGCTACCTTCACCAGTAAACTAATTCTTTTGGTCAGTGTAGAGCTGTAGGTTTTCCAGTTACAAAAGACAAACGGAAATGCAGTCTTCTGCGACAGCACTTAAGAGGCACAGTAGTCATTACTTTTCACAAAACCCAACTTGCTAGGTTGATGAAAGGCAAAAACATTATGCCGGGATTACAAATCATTTCTTTGCACAGGTTTCTGTAACGTTTCAGCATGCGTCAGACAACACAAAGGGGTTATCACAATCCTGCAGATACCTACCTATAACACCTAATTTTCTGCAGTTGAAATACGATTAGATTGCATTCCAGCAAACAGGGTTTCCTACAGCAGGCTACTTTTAGGAGGCAAAGCACCATCAGCAATTAGTGTACATAGGCTACTAGGCTGTTAATTTTGTATGTAAATTGCAACCAAATTTTTCTGTGGACAATATTGACATCCAAAAAGTGCAGTGAAACAGCAGTCTAGCGTACTACAAACAGTACAACCGGGCCATGTTACGTAGCCTACAGAATTTCACTACACTCCACAGTCACACAGCGGTTTGATGTCGTTTTTACTGCAGTATGGATTGCAAAACGTAAGTTAAAACCAACACGTACCATTTCAAAACAGCAGACGTGATTTAAATTCAACCTTGCATCATCCAACCAGCGCAGGCATTATAACGAGAGCCAAGCCTAAGGCGGCTGCTTCGCGAACACACCAGGGAGGTCACTTACGAACCAAGCAACTACGAGCGTGCTGTGCTCACTTTCCCAAGAACACGCTCGATTACTCAAGCAGTTGGTGACTCAGCAGTAATCGTGTCACGTGACCAGGAAAATGAGCTGATGAACCCACTTAAAGCGCCATGTAAAAAGCCCTAGTGACGCATTTTCGGTCCAGAAAATTGAAAGCAAAGCTTACAGGTAAAATGACGAAAAAAGTCTAGCAGGTGAAATGATAAAAAAGCTTGATTGCTTACAATATGGTGGACTGAAGATTTTTTTTTCACTTTAATCATAGAAATGTGGTTTGAAGGTTTGATATAAATACTTTTTTCAACGAAGCAAAGTAAACTTTTGGCGCAGTTATCAGTGCGACTGTATGACAGGCGACAAAGATATGCCCAGTCTTATCGTCGTAGAGACAAAGGCCTCAGTACCATTTTCTGTCAAGGCCAAACGTCTCAATAAACATGCCAGAATCCAACACTGGAGACAACACCTCGTTCGCCAGAAACTTAGAAGTAAGGTACCTGTTTCCTTTCTGAAATTTCATGAAATAACACCATGTTTATATAAAAAAACAGCAGGTTTGCCTATAAAGTCATGATGAAACAAACAGTGCCATGCACGTACTACGCCTCATGGAACGAACTAAAACCATCCAATGCATGTCGACTTTGCTTTACAAACATCGCTTCTATGAATGCCCTGCACGGGTTCGTTGGCAATTCAACGATGTTGTGTACTTTGCTATCACGTCGTTGAAGCAAGACTCAGCAGCGCACCCACGAGCTTCCTAGGAATTTGGACTGTGCAGTGAAGTCAGGAAAATAAAAAGTCATTGAGGATTTCTGTAAGACACATTTGTGCAAGAGCATGCTTTTTTGTAGAGATATTTCTCACATGACTTGACTAAAAGTCTAAGTACGAACAGAACCAGGAAAAAACGCTCCGCTGAAACGTGATCCACTCAAACCAGATTTTGTTTTTTATGCATCGCATTGTACGTACCGGAATCCCACGGGCTTTCAAGTGCGTAAACAGCACTTTACTGCGAAGGAAGAAGCTGGCAATCGAAAACAAACGTTTTTGGTTGTTAGTCAGTTGGGATTGAAATGACGTCCTGTAAAATAATTTATAAATAAAATGTTTAAAGAAATTTAGAGTCAAGAAAATCATATATATCATCCCGAGACAGGCTTCGACAACTGACCTTTTGAAGCAGTAAGGATGGGGAATTTCGAAATGAGTTTCCTTTAGTGGTATAAAAGGAAGTAAACCAGTGTAAAACCATAAAAATATTAATGCAACGCGACGCATAGAGCAAAACAATGGTACGTCCGGATTCTGCAAATAAACACAGTAAATGTTGAGCATCATGAACTTAGAAATATTTTTGTGGAGAAGAATGTTTAACAATTCGAATAATGCCTGAAAATCCCCAAAGCGCGTCTGTCTTATTCAAGGCTACAGATCAGAATTTTATCCTTTTTGCAGGAGAGGAAAGTTTCCAAAAGTTTAAGTCGGTTGCACTGCAGCGAATCCGACTCCTGCACTTTCACGTAATGAACTTATTGTTAGTTTGGCACAGAATGGCCTCATTTCACTCTGCAACTTTAAGTAACATCCATAAACCTTTTCTGGTGAAGTTGCTGATTCAAAAAAACAAGTGTTTTCCAAAGTTTACTGAACAACAGACCTTACATAGCAGCATTTGAGGTTCAGCGGACGACAAAACCACCTTGGCAAAACTTCCATAAACGCGATTGTTTCATATCTTGTCCAACACCGACAGTTGGTGAGGCAATTATTCTACAGACCCTTTATGTAGATCCACCCCAAAACATCAATTTTCAACGTTTTCACCTGAAGATTCAGATCAAACTAAACAAAACTTAGCATGCTATCATCTCTTCGAAACTAAAAATGCTCGTCACTGTAATATATTTTTCCTAACAGTACTTTTGAGTAAACAAGATGTTGCCATTAATTCCACAAAACAACGTTTGAACATTAATCTGGTTGCTTGTCTCCTCTGCAACACATAAAAGAACACAACTTGTACGCAAAAAGTTGCCTTAATGAAGCTTCGAGGTACAGAACCATCATCGGTTGCCACTCACTCCGGCATACGCCTGCTTACTCTTGACATCGTTTCTCACGATCAGCTATGTTTTGCTATTTCATGCAAGTTTCCTGCCGCTTTGTTATAATGAAACGTTTCGGGCTATTTCATTGCAAAGAGACAAACAAAGACTGCCAATAAAAGAGCATAACCTTTGTTTTGCAGAAAAGAGCATAAGCTTGTTTTTCAGTGCTCTCAGTCTAATTCTATGACGATACAGCGCCTACTTCATAGAAATTGTTTCAACTTTTACGCAACGGCTGGTTCGTGATCTGCAAATAGTTTACAGTCAAATTCAGACCTCACTGGAGGCTGAAATAGCCATTGTAACGTCGTGAAAACAGACCCATATATTTGTGACATACCACGGATTTTGCACGCCAGGAAAAATTCCCAAAAATATGCGACGAGTCGTAACAAACTGGACAGTTTTTACCGTAACCAATTCACAACTTTGTATATCAACATAAAGCACCAAGTGCAGATATGCTGTTAAGAGCTAACCACACCATAACTCTGCAAACATGAATTTTTTAAAGAAATTAGTCTCACGTGTAGGCCTAGCTACTCAAAATATCACTACCATACACCAGTTTGCTGGTGTCCAAGGGAAGTCATTGCCAAGATGTTATGTTTGAGGTTCAGTATTTAATCGGGTCGCATCAGGACATTGAAAATTATAGCTTCCTGCGGTGTCGCCTGCAGCTTGGGACTTGGTATAGAGCAGTGGTCTTCAACCTTTTTTGTACAATCGCCCCCCTACAAGAACTATGTTTGAAAATCGTCACCCTTCCTATAATTTTGCGTTGTCTGAAAATAAAATATTAGTTTGTTTTGAAAATAATTCAGTGCTAATTTAACACAAACGGGCAATCTAGGTAGCACAAAACAAAACGAATGCATTTGTAGAATAAATGTCATTCATTTCCAAAAAACAGCTGATTCCAACTAATGCGAACCTTGCGATGGTGTTTATCTGCAAGCTTTTTCAAAGTAGATTGCAAGTTGGTCAGTATGAGTCGTACGGCGTTTCCCCGGTCTTGTTCATGTCAAGGCGATTGCGGTATTTATTACGCGTGTGCAGTACTTGGCAGAGACCTTGCTCAGAAAAATACATCGTGGGAAATGCCATTAATAGCTTACTTTTCCCCAAGTTCTGGAAAACGCTCACTGCATCTGATCCAAAAAATTTAACCATCCGTGTGAATAAAAAATAACGCGGTCGTCATCGTCACTTTGGATGTCGATGAGACGTTCCTGGATGGTGGAATCGCATTCGCTAATGCTAGTTAGCTGGCAAAAAGGTATTTCACCCAGTAACTTTCTGCGCAATGTAACTTTCAACGTGATCTCCACAACAGAATGACTTCAGAGCAAGCCTCAAACAACAGGTAGCGAAAAGTTTTTTTTTGGACTCCTTAGTTTAACCAAGATTGGGTGTTTGGGCTTACTTCCCGGTCTAAGTTACACCTTTCCTAACCTACTGTTCTGTTACACTCTGTCATTAGTCAGATGAACACAGTAAAGAATATCCACTCCCATTCGATTTTTGATTTTATTGCTTCATCATAGAAAATGTACTCACACAATTTTGCTGACTAACTTCCAGAAACTCTTTTCAGTCTATAACACCGTTATTATTGCACATTTTTATTAATAAGATGTTATGCTTGTTCTAACTAAAATTACCCACTGCAGGGATGGGCAATTAATTTGGCCCGCGGGCCACTTTGAGATAGCCACGTTTAGTGGATAGATAGACAGATTTATTTGTTGGTACTAAGTTCATTGCGCCAGATGTACTCTTCAAGACAACGAACACCGGGCCACCGAAAAAAACACGGAGGTTATCCTCACAGGTGCCCCGGCGGAGGGCCGTACCTTCTAATTTGATCGCAAAATAAACAAATAAAACAAAAACAATAATGTTACACAAAAAAGATATTATTCATTGTTCTTGCGCAATTGCTCTTTAAACAGCGCAAGCAATTCAGTGAGACAAATGTAACCTTACACGCTTTTCAACAAATTTAAGATTCGAAGATTTTTTTCCTGAATGATTTCGCCGGCAACGGAACTGTAAACGCTGTGGCGGGCCACATGCGGCCGCGCCTGCAGTTGACCACACTGATTTAATGTATACGTTTGCCCATTTTGACGAAAGACATGACCTTTTTCATGACTAAGCTAGAGAAAAATGAAGCAAGATGGGAAAATCCCTTATGATGCTCATCACTCGATGTGGGCCAATAAAATATGCGAATTTAACTCTCTCAAAATCGTAAACGTCTTTTTGGGCCGATACAATGCTGGAATATTCAAGCAGAACACTTTCTTACTATAGGAAATTAATGCATGGAAGCAAATTTTAGAACAGCTATGTCCAAACCAAAAGGCTTTCTGAGCTGAAAATTATGTCACTATCTTAACCAGGGCCGCACACTGAAGGACATATTAAGGAGGTCCGGACTTTGAATGGCTTACTTTGATCTGAGCAAACTAAATTTAGCTTGAACTAATGTACTGAAAGGGTTCGAAGCCTAACTGCAGTGGCAACAGACGTGATAAAATGGCACTGAGGACTAGCTGCATCAAAAATGTCAAATTCAAGATTATCAAAATAAGGACTGGTTGTCAGTATGTAGGATACTTTCATTGCAGCTGAAACTTAAACTGAGCCGCATGCGGCCCGCGGGTTGGACATAGCTGTTTTACAAAGAATAGCACTAAAACACGGTGAAAATGTGCGGTAACAATAATATAATTGACTCGCCAGTTTGAATAGCTGTGTTGTTGTTTTGTCTCTGAAGTTTCCCCATACCGTGATTTTTTCTCTGTTGTATTTCTTAATCAACTCATTCACCTGAAAGCGAAGTTGTTAGTGATAACCACAAATTACTAGAACTAGACCAACTTGTGTAAACTAGCGATTGTAAAATTGAAAACCGCTAGCTGCTGAACAGACCTCACCTCTATCACGAGCTCTTCTTCTTCCCCTTTTACATCAAGATTAATGGGAGTATCGGGAAAACATTTAAACACTTCCTCAAGAGTGGGTATGTTCTCTTTTTTCCCAAAGTTATGACAGGTATGAGAACCATAGAAGGTAACTTGTAAGGAATCTTTTAACATAGGAAGTTTCTGCAACAAATGCAGAAATGAAAATTTATTGGCAAACTTTTCTGCGGTCAAGTTTACAGGGTAACCTATTTTCAATACCAGTTAAGATGGAGGAGCTAGTAAACAGTGTAGGATATCAGTACTTCTAAAAATAGACGAGCGCAAAAATGCTACATGAGGTTACTGTTAAATCTAAGATCTCCTCAGATAGATTCTACTTTCTGCGCGCTTGCTCCGGGTGGACAAATCGATAAATCTTCAGGCTTACTCTCAACAAATCGCAGTGAAAGACTGCTCTGGTGATTACGACACCATGATCTTCAACTAAGTCGTTTGCGAATGATTTAGCACCCCGCCTTTCAACAGGGGGATGCACCAAGAAGGGAGCGGCCCTTGCCGTGTAAGGTCGGATATCGGTTCTAGCAACATCCCAACGGTCGTCTAACTGTGCCCGTTGCCGGCGGGGCACGAATGCATCGTCGCCTTCCATACGGGATTCTGAGTTAGAGGCATTCAGTCATAATCCTTCAGATGGTAGCTTCGCACCACTGGCTTGTCAGCCAAACATATGAACGAAATGTCTGAATCTGCGGTTCCTCTCGTACTGAGAAGAATTACTGTCGCAACAACACTTCATCAGTAGGGTAAAACTAACCTGTCTCAAGACGGTCTAAACCCAGCTCACGTTCCCTATTAGTGGGTGAACAATCTAACGCTTGGTAAATTCTGCTTCACAATAATTGGAAGAGTCGACGCCAAAGGATTGCAAACCAACGTCGCTATGAACGCTGGGCTGCCACAAGCCAGTTAACCCTGTGGAAACTTTTCTGACACCCGTATCCATAAGCACTCTAACAAAATGGTGATATTAAGACATGCTCTAAATGTGTTTCTGCTTTTGTGCTATGACAGCAAGGTTTAGAAGCAGTGGTATGAAGGCTCTTTTGCATGCTAAAGACTTTTGCATGCTGTGTGTATTGCATAGTTCATAGCAGTCTTCTACAAAAAGATGAATTACAATTATGTCTTTTTACAAAGCAAACACGATATTCTGTTCTTCCTGCTGTTAAAATGTGCTAATCCAATTCTAATAAACACAGTGCTGCATCTGAGTTTACATGAGAGCTTTTACTTTCGGTATGTCAGAATTAGTCAGTTTTTAAATATTTCACAATGCTTCAGTTTTGCCATGGAAGAATGTTGCAGTCTCTATAGTGTATATGGGTGAAAGGATTAGATTTTCTTTTCCGAAAGCATGGCATAACTATTACAAAACAGAAACAGTTACTTAATCTAGCAGCAGAACATGTCACAGAAATGCTTCAGAAACTCAAAGAAATTATCAATGTTAAAATATTATATCAACAAATAACTTCCAGTTGTATATATACCTCATATTCCAAGGATGACACATCTACACATTCACCAGTGCACCGTGACAGGTCCTTGTCATGCGAAACAACAACCACTTTGTCTTTTGTTAGATGAACATCTAATTCCAGCATCTGTGTCCCTGCTTCAAGAGCACTGATAACCAAAAAACAGCTTCCTTATTGTTCTTATAACTATTGAAGGCAGAGTTTTGTACCATCTCAATTTGGAATGCAAAAACTGATTTTATAAGAAAGCTGTGGGCTTGCAAAAAGTTCCCAAAATTTTAATGATTAGTGTGTTTTTTTTCACATTTCCTGAAGATTTGTTGAACTGTTCTTTATGCATGCCACCAAAATTAAAAAAACAAAAACAGATTTTCAGTAAAAAAGCAGAAAATTATTGATTACCTAAATAGTATGAGCAAACTTTTAATTGAAATACATTTTTCTGTTAACTACGGCACTGCACAAACTGCATGTTCTTAGTCACATCAGAAGCTTCTGTTACAATGTTTTATAGGCGTATGTTTGCAAAAATAATGTAAAATTTGGGGTTTGGACATATGTTATTAACATATGTTATCATTTTATTGAAAACAAAATAGACCAGTCACATTTTTAAGGAGGGAGGGGGCAACATCTGGGTCCAAATTTTCACATTTATTTTTTTTTCTTTAGATTGGCAAAAATACCTTAACCCATTAAATGACCATTGTTCCACTTTTGGAACATGACCTTTACATGGTCACATTCGTTTCCACTTCATTGTATCATCTCAGTTTTGATTTGTATGTTATTTCACGTTAATGCAAGCACACGTTTCAAAAATTTTTCTTTTTTTCCTACCAACTGCTTAGAAATGTAATTTTTTTTCACATTTGAGTGACCTCCATGTGCTCAGTAATGCTGACTCAGCAAAAAACAGCTTCATGGTAAATGTTACATTTATCGAAAGTAGAAACACTACCGAATGTAATGATGTATTTTGCAAGCCCTTGGTGCAATCTACAAATAAATTATATAAGGTGAAAGTTTTTGTTCCATTTTTGGAACAATGGTCCAAACTGGCATCAGAATCAATATCCTTACGAGAATTATTTGCAATGTAAACGCTTTACTAAAACCATAGTCAGTAGGTTTATGACAGTAAGTACACTATATTAAATGAGAACAAGCACAAGGGACTGAATAAACATTTGTGTTTGTGATAAGCTAAAAATCATTTTTCATGCTGCCTAACATTAAAGCACTGAATTTTGTAAAGGCTTTTGCCACATACATCATTCTTGCTTTTCTGCTTACACAGGGTGATGTAATCCAGGTTTTGTGTTGATAATTATTTTCCCACGAGGTCTACAGAAAGACACTGTGGATGTTTTCAGCAGTTCAACTACAACTGACCTTATAAACACAAGTAGATACTACTTCAGCTTGCATTCAGTCATAACATGCGGTCTCATATAGCTGCAATTTTTAACAAAGTTCAAACGTAAGGGCCAGTATCATATTTTAATTGTGGTCTCTATTGAGTAGCATAGCTGGCAATTATATCCACATCTCCCATTCCCTGATTTTACTAATACAAGCAAAGAAGTTAATTGCATTATTTTACCCATTTCTTGTGCATAACATTTTACCCTGCTGTGCTGGCATGATTGGAACCATTGTAAACACCATCATTGTCTTTCCACTAGAAAATTGGTACAAATGCCCACAGTCAGGGTGGGCATTCCAGGGCAGTGTGCACTTAAATTTTTTTGTGCTCAGAAAAATTTATTTTATATTCATGTAGATACATCTGACTAAAACTCAACAAAATCAACAAATTTCCCAAATGCTCAGTTTTATTCTGTTTAATTGTTATGCCAACTCGCAACACTACTGCACATTGCATGAAAAGCAAACCTCTTTGTTACATAATAAATTGTACTGGGGAACTTTCACACTGACATTTGTCATGTCACAGTCTGTTCTAAACTTATAATAAAAATTAAAATATTTCCCCACTAAAAATGTATTTTGTCCCATCAAACCTTAAAACCTGGCCACAGGCCTATTGGTGCATATCCATCATAACAATAAAAAATTGCGGTAGTGTCACAATTAAACACTTGTCTAACAGAAGCAACAGAAAAGAAATAAGAAATGTCAATTAGATGTAAACCCACATTGGACCAATGTTGCAACACCTTTGCAGCTGGGTTAATTAGAGCAGTTCACACTAAAACAGCCAGATCGCATGTGGCTTTGCACAGGCATAACCAGGTTTTTTTTTAAGGTTCCGCTTTGGTGACCGCAAGGAAATTTTAAGAGACCGCTTGGAGGAATTTGAGAGACCGTTCTCCATTGATGTGATCTCAGGTCACTATATTTTGAGAGACCGTTGGAGGAAT
>Ga0210059_1015186_pt1 | contig 11284 bp, 9 predicted proteins | sample Ectturendosymbi2_FD_188042 | JGI IMG/M metagenome (GOLD analysis project Ga0210059, IMG submission 188042) | Ecteinascidia turbinata endosymbiont from Florida, USA - Sample 2 (SPAdes) (version 2) | ecosystem: Host-associated > Tunicates > Ascidians > Unclassified | place: Key West, Florida... | reverse complement strand
GTATACTCTATACTACCGCAATGTATACGTCCTCATTTTCTTTCATGTATATGTGTTTTTTCATTTCTCTTTACTGCGATGCATGTTAAAAGTCTAGCGTTTTGCGTGTGGGAGTGAAGATGTTACTTAATACAATAAGAATGTTGACCTAAAAAAATTATGACGGAAATTGTATAAAACCATTCTGAATTTTCTGAGTGAGCGGATAGCTGCAATAAATTTTCTTCCATTCCATCTTCATATACCATGAAATTACCTATGATACTGTTATGAAAAAGGCATCTCTGCCTCAGTTACTCTCTTTTCAAAGGGCAGGGGAGCAATGCATCCGCTCTCCAGCGTCCCTGGAGGCTTGAGATCATAAAGCTAGTGTTGTCGTCCAAACATTGCTTAGCAAAAACCGTAGAGAAAATGGGAACATGTGATAAAATCGCATTACTATTTTATGTTTTCTTCTGCAGATTTGTATTTTTTTGATACGGTTGAAACGTTTTACAATTGTTTGTATAGAGTTGTCGGGGATTTGTCACTGTTGCGTCTCTGCAGTTTACTTGCACAAACAACTTCTTTCCTGCAAGAAAGAGTTGCATTAACTTTTCAAAGACAAGCAATTGCACGTGGCAAAAACGCCTTAACACGGACAAGTTAATCTTGACCCGTTTGTGTGTTTTCTAGGGAAACCAATCCTACTCCATGGTCAGAAAACAAGTGCTTAACAAATAAACTACATCTCTGCGTACCATTGATTGCTGCTGCGGATTTGAACTGTTACGAAGCACAGTTGATGCTTATCCGGCCATAATTTTCAAGAAGTCTTTTTGTTTTTCCCTCCACGCATGAAATATACCTTTCACAGTTTCTGATTTTTAATCGAAACCTTTATCAACCGGTTCATGACAATTGAGTGACTTATACCAAGGTTATATACTTTTAAGGGCATAAGTGTCAACCTCAACTGCCAAGATACACAGAGAAAGAGGCACGATTCAGACTTTAACATCACACGGATTACTGTCATCTAATAAACACAATACCTGTACAGTCAGAGTTTAATTTGCTGTCTTTACCAGTGTTTATCCGTCGAATGTCTAATGAACCAATGTTACCGCAAGTGGCAAGATAAAGTTGTTGAAAAACTTATCTTCAAGTTGTGAAATGTGTGGGATAACTTTTTAACTCTTCTGGGTATACTGCTAGGACTATATTGTTTGTCTCAGCAGTAGTTTATTGGCGATAAATGGATAATATATTTATGTTTCCAAAATAAACAGACTGCCAGGAAACCGAAAAAAAACAGAACAGTGATCATGTCAGATGTCCATAAAAAAGCTAACGTTAAAGCACATTGCAGTGAAGGAAAAGGCCATGAGAAAAAGTATGACAAGTAATGCAGTCAAAGAAGGGTGTTTGCAGGATGATCCACACAGTTGCGCACGCGGGTGCTGGAGCGCAACCAGTTTCATTCATGGAGGTGCAGGACGGAGAAAATCTAATCCCAGTCAAAAGGAATCTCCGTCCGTGTTGCTATAACCCTTGCGCATCCATGCAAACAAAATCTCAAATGCAGTTTGCATAGGGCGAGTTAAATGACGAGAACCCAGCTGATTGCTTGTTGAATATTTACTTGTTTGAAAGAAGAACAATCTTTTTCCACTAAAGCTAAGGATTTATTTTTCTCTGATATAGAACCGACGTGCTTTAGGCAAATCAGCAATAAAGAAACCGCCAGCATTCCAGAAATCTTTTTCATATTCGTGACTCAAATACCTTGAAAATAGGGTTTAACAAATGATCAAACTCTTTATTTATAGTATTTATTACAACTGTTTCGTATTGCTTGTGTACTTGCATAACACAATATTTTAGCTGAGTTTGAAACTGAACAACATGAAAAAAGCGCAGGCCCGCAACCAGGGGAGAAACCGGGCAATTGCCCCTCGAAGTTTTCAAAAACATTGTGAAAGCGCCAATAAGCTTTTAAGGTGTGACGTACAACCGCAAGTTATAGTCATTGTGCCCCCATCCCGAAAATTCCAGCTGGTTGCGGCCCTGAATCAACGTACCTATGACTTTGCTTACGACAATCTGGGTGGATTGTTTCATCTTAGGCCATTTTGCCAAGACCATGTCTTCCAAAATTAACGCTCCAACTGCGTTAATTCCTGAAGATACAGTGCTGCAATGAGAAGAGCTAAAATTGAAAAATTTATTTTCTTACCAAAAGAACAAAACTTCGAAGAGAGACCTCACGCGCACTGCGCGTAATGTCATTTTAGCAGATATAATCTAAACATATAAATTCTGTGTATGAGCACAAACCTTTCCTGTGTTTTTAAAAACATTTCAAATCTTTAAAGCCCACATAGAAGTAGTCATTTTGGACAACTGTCTGAGCTAGTCTTAGTTTCCGGGCCGGATTTAGCTGATGGAAGGCCCTGGGGTAAAACACGGTGAGGCTGTCTCTCCCACAGTTACGAAAAAAAATGGAAATACGGTAATCGCTTTTGGGCAAAGCCGCAAACGACGATGTGGACGCTCTCCAAATACGCTCATTAAAATTTTTGCAAATTCTTACTAGAGTGCCTCATGATCATTTCGTTTGTTGCGGCCTTCGACGCAAAAGCATTCAATGACACGTAATTGAGGAAATCGTGCTTGGCTGGCGGGAGCAGGATTTTTAATCTCCATAGACAAACCGACCGTAAACGTCACGCTTAAATGTTTGACCAAGCACATATTTAATAGGTTTCACATTTTTTTGTCCGTTAATGCGTTAAACCACAGGGGACTGAGGACCACGTTGCAACTCGCTTTCCACGGTTATAAAAATCTCGTATAATGTCTTAATAATGAGCAAAAGTTGCTGCTTCTTGCAAAATAATGTCCGTCTCGTCCAGTAAAATGCACCCTAATGATTGCAACAGCTAGATTTACGATTTTATGTGTTTGTTACCCTTTTAGACTGCGAAGAATCGAACCTAACAAAACTGCCGCGCGAAAGGATATGCGTTTCAAAACTCCCCAATGTTGTGATTATTGAAATGCGTAATAAAAATAAAAACCTGCAATCATCAACTATAGTCATACTGGTTTTCTTCATAACAAAATCAGCTAGGAATTAACCAGAAAGTGTTGACCAAGTTTGGCTCTTTTAATGCAGAGAATGCTCAGTATGGACAGTCTTTCCTGGGGCACTCTGATCCTTCAATCCAGTATTAATTATTTGGAATCTTGAAAAACACCTTTCTCCTGAGCAGTTGCTAGACATCAAGTCAGGAAATACGGTCCCCGGGGTTAGAATAATTAACAATTACTGATCTAAGACACGAGGCCCAAATGCGCTTCTGTCATTTTCTTGCTGTTTCCAGACGATTTCTCTTTTCGGTAAAGTTCCGCAATTACCATTGGGCAAGGTGACTTTTTCTTACTGTTCGAGCTCATCAAAATCTTCTCTGATTTTGCTTAACGTGGGAGCAGTATAAACTTGCACAAGTACTCAATAGTAAATCTGATCTATGAATGATTTTGTTGAAGAAAATTAAAATGCAAAAAATCACAAATAAAAATATGTTGGAATGTTTTTACAGCAAGATACTACTAGCCCCACACAAACTTCTTATCTGCAGTATAACCTTAATCCTAAGGTCAAGCTTATACTGGGTGCATATCAAGCACGAAACAACCTCTAGTTCTTGCGCCTGATTCACATGTAACAATTCAGTAAATACTGCCAACGGAGCTGTATGACAACCAATGTTGCCATATTGTCTTGTTTGAGACCAATTTTGTAATTTTTGGCATTTTTCAAATTCTTAACATATTTTGTTCTTTTTGAAGAAAGGCCAATGAATTTTGGCATTTTGGTCTTTTTTGACCAACTCAATTTTTTTGTCGGTGCAACACTGATAACACCATGACAACCTACAACACTATAGTCTGGATGCGGCTTGACCAACGGTTATATTGACTTTCATAGTAAACCGTTATCAAAACGAAATCTGATTAGATAAATACAACTAATTTTTATGAATAGTTAAGGCATAAATCGTGGACGAAAATTTATCTAACTGATCTTGTACCGGCAAATGACTCATTGCGTACCGCCGTTTGCTGGAGACCTCTTCTATTTTGAGGCCTTAGGCTGCGCCTACTAAGTCTATTGGTAATCCAGCCCTGCTTTCTGAATGCAATGAAGTGTGGGATTAATCATCATAAATAAATATGGTCCTTAACCTTCACAAAAGAAGTTTGGTCCACTTGTATCGTTACAATTGTTGGTCGTAAATACTTTTGTTCCTTCAATTAGTGATTTTTCTCAAACAACCGCAACATTTTGTCATTTGATTGCCGACCAACGCTGGCTGTGCAGCGCAAGAAAACTTTGGACAGTTCTAACTTGCCAATATTGTGCTTATGATTCACATAAACTATGGATGTTGAATTGAACTACTACTTTTGCAATTACTAATTTTACAACAGGTGACCTCTGTTGATAATTTATATGCCTGCGAGCACTACATCAGGTTTGTATGATCGAGTTCCTGCCAAATGTCAATTTTTCCAACCTTTTATCTGGATGGATTTCATCAAAACTGACATTTGACTGGATATAACACTGCTGACTATCCTATTCATTTTCTTTTTAGTTAGCGAACGTGTTTTCTGTTATTTGATATCACTGCTATGTAAGGCAAGAGAAATCCATGTTGGTATGTGATATCACTGCTTTAAAATAGCAAGATATTCTAAATATTCAAGAAAATGGGGTGTAGCGGAGCATGGTGACGAACATTCTGAAAAATACCCATTTTACATAAAAATAGACAAGCTTAAGAATCTCATGTGATATTTCTCCCAACAAAGCATCGTTTGTCCAACATTTTAGGGGAGCATGTCTTGTTTATTCCCGTTTGCCCACGACTACTACATCCTTAAGGTAGATCTTCAGAGGAAAATCCAGCTGTACACGTTATCCGTTTGCAACAAATCTGTATCATATAGTGCTCTTTTGGAAATGTAGCGACAACCTCATTGCAATTACATGTGCAGAGCTACTGTAGGCTACTAGCACCTTAGTACAAACTAATGCAATTTGTGCATATTTGGCTATTGCTGTTGGTGTACAGTTAAGCACCTGAGCGTTCCACTAAGCGCAGCAGAAACAAAAAGCCCTGCCATTCCAGGCATGTTGCGGAACACTTTCACCACAAGAAAGGGAACCATTTGGTCTTCTTTAGTTAGAACACCGGCTGGAACTGGATCACATCCTTCGAAATAGGCGTACATTATCAATCCAGTAAGTGCAGCCATACCAACAAATATTATTGTTGGTACAACGGAAACCAACGCAGCTCTGCAAAATTATAAAAAGCAGCTAGGCGTGTGGAGAAAGCGGAACCACGAATGCAACCTTATTATATGTAACATGAAATATTTTCAGTTATGCTCAAACCGCTTCCATGCAAACCACACACAGACGTTGTAAGATTAACTACATCACAGCTAAGAAGACACACGTTATGGGTTAGATTATATAGAGTGCCGTTTGTAGAAAAATGAAATTCCCATTATATAGGATGCATCACATAAACTGCTAAATCAAACAAATTTAGCTCGCAGAGGTGCTAGTGGACAAATATAGTATGACAACTGCTAAATCAGACAGATATAACCCTTCAAGTGCTAAATTGGACAGATATAAGTCACAAAGAGTTGTTATTTAGTAGCCATGCATACGGAGCACAAAAGCGTTAAGCCTTGTTCCAGGTTGATTGATTGGGAAACTGCCTTTCGGTCAATTGGTCACGCTTGCTATACAATTGCTATATCTTATCATGCTGCATCAACTGTTTGTGCATTATATCTCTCCGATATACTGTAGCAGTTGATGGATCTGTCCGATATAGCATTTGATGTGTGATATCTGTTTTATATAGAGCTCTATGAACTAAATGTGTCAGATTTAACAGTTATGTTAAATATGTCCAACATCACACTAATTTTGTATTTTACAAACGGCACCACATTGATTTACAGCAGTGGTGCCATGGCGCGCTGTGAGAACATCAGGATACGTTGATCGAATGACTGTTTACCGACTTTTCGCACAAACCATTAAAGAACTTACATCCTAGCGTCCCGAACAGATCTGCAAGACAGATAACGTTGGGTAATGCTCTGGTCGGCGCACACAAGACCGCACCACATAAATCCAAGTCCGGCAGTAATGGACCAAAAAGTATATGGTATGGTGATGTCCAGGCTGAAACTGAGAAAAAAGATAAGTACTTTCCACGATGGGTGTAAGCAAGGAATCGATCAGCAAATTTTTAATAGGAAATCGATTTCACGTAAAATTACGCATCCTCAGTCCTTACTCAAATAGAATGAGAAAAAAGAATGACAGGTCTGTTCTCCTTTGGGAATAACGTGGTCAAATTTAGGCTGAACGCAATTGACGCTATCAAATATGACTAAACTGCAATTAGTTTGCTCCATCTAATTCATGGCTGATCAGTGCAGAACAAGTAAAGTGCAATCCAGGCATCAGCTTTACATGTGACTTAGCAATTGAATACTTTTAGATATGGAATTAGTACGGTTTGAGAACGTTTTGTTGTTTTTCTATAAGCAAGGCCTTTTAGAAAATAATATAGTCAGATGTTTCTGTGTGTTGGTTTCTCATTGAATTTCACCCATGTTTTGCACATCAGAAGGCGCTTCAAGTTGATAACGGCTAACGTACCTGTGCCTTTACCTGTCTGAGGTTGTTCGGGTAGTACTTGAACAAATGTGCACATTTAGTCATGTAGTGATTTTATCGCGGAAAGAAATTTCCGATAAACGTTTACTGATGCGATTAAACCACTTGTAAATCTTCCTGCTCGTAAATTATGCAAGTCTCCCAAACCTTGCTACATTGCAGCGGCATCGCGACGTTTGATGGAAACGGCCACAAGTTTTCAACAAAAGTGGGTCGGAGATTATTTTCCTTGAGTGATAATTGCCACAGATTAAAATCCATGGCATCAGCACTGTGTCCCACTTTCACAGCGTTTTAGTGATGAAGCAAGAGGCAATCATACGTGTTTTTGTGCACAAGTGGATGATAAAATGACTGTCTTCACAATATTGTGCACAGGCTACTGGATTATCTGTTCATAGGATATTTATTTCTACTTTTTCGTCATAACCAACTGCTCTGGCTTGTAGCAACCACAGATTTTCGTTTTAAAACTCAGGTTTTAATTTGCTATAGCTTTAAGCAAGCTCAGTAACGCAGCATGCTGAAAGAAAACAACGATTTACACTAACCACTCGACTTAGTAGATTAAACGAACAGCGCACACCAGACCGACAACACGTTCTGCGGTGAACACGCGGACAAAACGTACGGTTGCGCTCAGCTGCATTCCAGCAAGCCACGCGAAAATGTCACGACCAATCATTACCCGTCACCGCGATCATTACGCAGAAAATACACCACAATCCTTCTCCCTAAAAAAATTTTGCAGCAGGTTTAATGTACAGGTTACAACAATGGGAATTATCGTACAGGTTAAAACAATGGGAACCACTTATTGACATCAGACAATCACATAGGCAACGAATAGGTCGCAGTAACTTGCAACTACATAACGAGTCCTGCGGCGGCTCATTATTTATCCGTTACTGCATTATCCATAAGTGACCGAATTCCCATAAAGATCTGGCGGTCGAAGCGTTCTGCTGGACCTTCTTGAAGTATGAGGGCTGTCACCAACGGAATCAGGCGGCACGTCGATCTCCTCAGAGTTTTGGGATCATGCAGACGGTGATGCTACAGGCACTGGCGGTTCAACATTGGCAGTTGTATCGTTAATACTCTCATATTAATCAGGACTGTCGACACATCTACCAGCGGGGGCTAGATCTGATGTGGAGACCGTTGTTTCTCGCCCATCCTGGAATCGAATCAGCGCCTACTTGGGATTAGCGTCTAACAGCGACTTCTTCATACAAGGGGCCGCTCTTGCTTCGAACAAACTTCTTCAGCAGGACATTTCCAGGAGTGATCATCCAGCGGGGGAGGGAACGATGTAACATCGACCGACGAGAAAATGAGAAGAACCTCGCATGGGGAGAAGCATCGGTTGCTGTACATAGAAAGGTCCGTACCGCGTAGAGAGCGTCGGGCAAAATAAGTTCCCACAGATGCGGGCCTAAATTTCGACCCTTCAGTATCAGTGACACGGTTTTCCAAACAGTTTGATTGCACCGATAACACTGGGAGTTGTCAGTAGGATGGTACGGCGTGGAATGGTTCGTACCTATGCCACGACGTGTGCAGATAATCTTTTAACTCTTTGCTCATAAAAGCCGTTCCACGATCACTGTGAACATAAGGAAAACCTACAAGACTGAACAGCAAAGCAAGGCAGTTAGTCACGGATGAAGTTAAAGTATCTTTGCAAGCAAATGCAAAAGGGAAACGGCTGTACCCGTCAACAACTATCAAAAGATACTTGTTCCCTCTGTGGGAAGTTGTAAGAGGGCCTTTGAACTCGATGCTGATGCGTTCCCACGCTTGAGTGGCCCTAATAAATTGATTTTGTGGCGGTTGATAAAATCGCGGTTTTAAAGCGGAGCACGTGGTACACTGCGAACATGTCTGTCGAACCTCTTCTATTGAAAAAGGTAAGTTTTTGCTGCGAATGAAGTGCCAAAATCGAGCAATACCGGGATGTCCCAAAGATTCATGTAGCCGAGATAGGTCACCAGGGCGACCAATGGCACCACATACTCGAGATAACGCATCTGCAGCTGCATTTTCGCTTCCTGGGCAATATTGCGCATGGTACGTATACATGCCAAGTTCGGCACGCCATGCTTGAATTTTAGCATTCTTGATTTATACTCGACAGCTTTTATCAAACATGAATGCTAATGACCATTGATCCGTTATAAGTGTGAACGGTGTACCATGCAGAAAATGGCCCTACTTCCTTACAGCTTCAATAATAGAAGTGGCTTCTTTTTCTGCAGTCGGATAATTGCATTCAGTTTTAGACAAGTTCCGACACATAAATGCAACTGGCCTGCCGTTCTGATTAAAGGTGGCAGCTATGGCAAAATCAGATGCATCACATTCAACAGTGGAAGGTTCCCGCTTGTAGCATTCCCGGTCTGATGAACCCAATGTAGAGGTTTCCTTTGGTGTAGGAACCTATGTTGAGGTTTGGGGTGTTGCCCAGCGTAGACGTTGCGTGCGAGGAATGCTGTCGTTTCATGCAGTGGTGCTTGTTTCCCCAAACGCTACCAACGAGACAGCCTAGTCATTGTATGAGTACTGTTCTAACGCCCGACTAAAACTGCCTGACATTTTAAGATGCCAAGCCGAAACAAAGCGTTTGGCTCTCACCACTTGATAGTTCGTTTCACAGAATTCCTGGTGCACGATATTTATTTACAAAAGGGCTTCTGATTAGATTAGAAGTCTTTGCGGAGTAAAGGATGATGAGTTTCCACTACGTAGAAAATCCAAGCTTTTCGACCGAAACAAATGTCGATTGTTTCTTTAACGACCCCATAAGATTTTATCGCAAAACCACCAGCGGCGGTCATTTTGCAATCACTCTTTCTTGCACGCTGGATGAGATGTGGTGTTGCTGGTAAAATAGAAACACAAGCACCAGGGTCAAACACAAAAATGCGGTTGGAAAGTTTGTCTCTTGATCAGAATAACGAATGACTGAAACGATAAGGAGAAAGTTTCGAAAGCTGCCTGGGGTCGCCTTTTTTGGCAATGTACGAACAAGGCATTGTGCAGTTTCGTGCGCGATCTCCGAACTGGTTGTCGTAGTAACACCAGTCCTGATTGTACGAGTCTTGGAACGGATCGGCAGAGGCTGGTTTTGTGTGTGCAGGCGCAACTTGCTGGACACTTGATTGAATGTCCTTTGCGTAGCTGTAAGGATCTTTGCATTTACGGGCGTTTTTTTTGAAACGGTTGTGATAGAAGCACCACGTGGGATTGTCAAGTGTGTCCAGCGGTTGCTTTTGTGCAGAAGAACTCGTGAATGGAGTGTGATTTCCGCCGCGAGACGAAGTATCTGAAGCGTTTTGCTGGTTCTTCGAGTAATGCCACGGCTTTGACGTGTTTGCTGCCACACGAGACAAGCTGGTTTGCATTTCATGCATTTGTGCTTGCAAAGTAGCGAAAGGTTCTTTGGAAATGTTTGGCTTGATTGGGAATGAGTTGAAGAAAAAACAGAGCTAGAAAAATTGAAAGAATGATCAGAATATCGGTTTCGTCTGTTCTTTGAGTAAAGCAGGATGTTGTCAGCTAAAGTGGCCAGATTTAATAAATCAGTGTGGCAGTGACCAGCTAACTTCCAATGGAGGAGGTCAGGGACTGCATTCATGAACGCATTGCAAAATTGGCGGCGTTTGTACCAGTTAAGTTTCCCAGTCATGACCCGCAATGTGTATGAGGCGGTCCATGAAAAAAGAACAAGATTCACCATCCTGCATACGCAAGTTGTGAATTTCGAAAAGGCGTTGGTGTGCACGATGGGCGTAACGTTTGACTAAAGCAGGGGTGTCAAACTTGTTTCAGTTCCAGGGCCATTTCAGGCATATTTATTCTGAAGCGGGCCGGACCTGTGAAATCATTGCATAACATTCTGGTGTAAGTAATGACAACTTCGAATTATTTTTATAACTTTAACGCAAAAATTTCAAGCTTATCTGAAAATGATTATCAGCACATTTAAGGAGCAACCTTTCCAAACTCTGCAACAACATGACGTTTCTTGAGAAAAGACTGTTCAATTTTACGATATATTAACAAGCTTTGTCATTAATGAATTTGAAACCAACCGAAAGGAAAACACAATGGCTAAAAAGTCAACCGAAGCAAAATATTTCGGAAAAACCGAACCGGTTTCTGTCAAATTTCCGTTTTGAACACCTCTGCTCGTCTGCAACTAAGTGCAGTAATCCTGACCATCCGGAACTGGCACCACATTGTGCAAATTAGTGGAAACTCGAATTTTTCTTCTACTCTGGAAATGCATGTTTTTAGGCAAAACATACAGCTTGTGACAATGTACAAACAGTATGGTTCCGTCCAGGGATATCTAGAAACTCCTAGATATCCCGGGAGTTTCTAGATACCCCTGGTTCCATCAAACGTTTGTAATAAAACTGCTGACCAACATTGCATTCACTCACTGTTCAAGCGTTCATTGTCTCGAAATATTTCCATTGTAAACACCCACTGCTGCAGAACTATATTTCAGGG
>Ga0210059_1015185_pt1 | contig 11285 bp, 4 predicted proteins | sample Ectturendosymbi2_FD_188042 | JGI IMG/M metagenome (GOLD analysis project Ga0210059, IMG submission 188042) | Ecteinascidia turbinata endosymbiont from Florida, USA - Sample 2 (SPAdes) (version 2) | ecosystem: Host-associated > Tunicates > Ascidians > Unclassified | place: Key West, Florida... | reverse complement strand
AATCTGTACACTCTGGTATGATTTTGTTGCAAAATAGGTCTCCAGGGAGAATATCTTCTGCTGATTTGTCCAAGACATTTTTGGGGCAACTATAGCTGCAAACGATCATCCATAGATTCACCTATCATGTCCTGCAACAGAAAAGACATTCGTTAAAAAATGGGTTTTTTATCGAACAAAATATGGGTACGCATCTTTTTGGGTCAAGGAAATAATCTGGTCTAAATGAGCCCAAATGAAGCAAGTGTTTGCCACGGTAAACAGCAATTACATCAGAACTTATGCCTCCCCTGATTCAACTATTTAGAAGCAGTGAAGAAGTTTGAAGGACAAATGCCTCACTTCACATGCATGATCTGATTTGTTGTTCTCAACTCATCCAGAATTTTTTGAAGCAGAAGGTAGATCATTTCTAATATTTTTTGGCAACCATGTTGTGGTTGGTTCTATCAAATGCCCTAGACTCATATCAAAGCGCTGAAGACACTTGGTTGTTTACGTTCAAATAATACGAAACAAGCTGTTTAAGCAAACTTAAATTCATGACCCCATGTCTGGATTCACATATGTGCAGATCAATTAAATTACTGACAAATCATTAGAAGAACAAACTATTTATCACGTTTTCATGACCAATTATTGCCTGAAGCACATTTCTGATGACGGATATGTCCACAACGGCTATCAAGGACCATTTGCACTGATTTGGCACAGATCCAACAAATAGTTTGAATTTTTTAAACTGGGATCACGATGCTAGCACTCAATCATGGCTTCTATTCGCGTAATAATGCAGTGACAATCTTTGCTGCGCAGGCGATATTCCATACTTTGGGGTGTAATAGTTTGAGATGTATCGAGTTACTACAACCTCTAGGTGCACAACCAGGGTTACCCCAAATTGACCTTTTTTAGGCCAAATTTCAGGAATCTGGCTTGTTTCAAGTTGAGTGGCCTAAAAAATTTTGTTTGGTCTTTTGACCTTTTTTGGTCTAGTCTCGAGTTGGTTGGCCTTAAAAAATTCCTTTGGCCTTTTTGGCTCTTTTTTGGCATTTTTGTGCTGAAAAAGTTTTCTCTGAAGGAAAATATTACTATTCCATTTTTTCGGCAACACATTTGCAAAGTATTTCCAATAAATGCTATATTAGACCGACGCTCGCGTTCTGATGTTAGTACGATTTGACGTATGCAAGATTAGAAATAGTTTTTTTGCGTTATCGGAAATGTATGCACTGTGTTGTGTATTTACACAGTGCACATATTTCCAGTCACGACGCAAAAAATTTATTTCGTGTGGTGCAAGTACTAACCAGGCTCAGCGCTTGCAGATATGGTCTGCGTCTCCGTGATAGAAAGATATGGTCTGCGCCTCCGCGATAGAAATGCGACAGTAACGTCGAGGAAGTACTCTCATGTTTCTGGTTGTAAGTACAAGAATGACTGGAAGATGATTTTCGTATGAGCACAGGAAGCTGCCAATGGATCAGTATGCAAACTGTGATACCATTGTAACCAAAGTGTGCAAACTCAAAAACCATGCGAAGTCAGAGAAGCATCAGTAAGGAGCTCCAGTACAATGCCAAGTAAGACGCAATGCAAATTTCAAAGAAAATTTGTAATGATATTTGATATTCTTGTAATTTAGATGTTTCTATGTGACAAAGGAAAGGCAACAACACAAACAAAATTGGCCTTTTTTCTGGCCTTTAAACAATGTGTTTGGCCTTTCTGGCCTCTTTTTAGCACTGTTTGGCTTTTTATTGAAATTTCATCTGGAAACCCTGTGCACAACACTAAACTCAATAAATGTTTTGTAGAGCAGGACTTATTCATAAAAATTGCAGTGAAGAATTGCAGAGTAGGCTATGTACATTTTACAAACGATTTCACAAGTGTTCAAGATCTATTCGTAAGAAATAGAATGAGGAATTCAAATGCTTCCCTATCTTCCCGACCACCTCTTTCGATACTGGTGGTCGTCTAGATTCTTTGGCCCTACACAAACAGCATTACTCTTTGAAATTTGCGTGTCATTTGCAAATTTGTTCAGCAACTAGGATTTTTCATAAAACTCGTTGACAAATGCATGCTGTTAAGGCTTGTTTGACGGTGTTCGAGCATGTGGCTTAATACAAAAAACGTCTTTTCTATTTTAACGTGAATGCCATTTCTCCACCTGAAACGAACCCACGAAACATAGAATAAAACGGCGTTGTATCTGAATATCCTAAGTCTTCGTAAAGTTAATAGGTTGCATAATGATAAGAAAATATTTTGGAACACACTGGTGCTCCAAAAACTCTTAATGTTTTTTTTAATCTGGTGATTTTTATTGACAATCTAGTGAAGAAATGTTCCTTGAAGTGCAAAATATCCTGGACTCTACGGCATGGTCAACAGGGGGGAAATCCGTCTGAAAAGCTCATGACGCCTCTGGAAATGTTTTTGCCTTCTCTCATAACACTTTTATATTGGTACCATTTTTGCATCTCTCAGATTTCACCGTTTCTTTGATATGCGGCAGTGGTCCAACCTAGACAACAGCTAAAACGGCCCCAAAGCGTTTTGTTTGATGGTTGTTTAACAGCTTGATCGATATGGCGTTCTTTTGAAAGCTCCCTTTGTCTTTCAAATATGCTAACTTTTGCTGCTTCTAGCGCCTACACTAAAACATGGCTCTTATCTGAAACTGCAAACTGTATCTGCTGTTTGCATATCCAGTTTTCATTTTTATCTAGTACATTTTTTTTATCATGCGTTTCCTTCATTTTCAAGAACTGCTTTTTCATATTTTTCATTAGACGTTTGTGTCTTCTTCAATAGGTGCTTTTTGATTGATTGCCAGGTTTTAACTGACTACAGTCAGCCGCCTGCGTAGAGTTGAGGACTCAATTGATACTCTTACAGAAGCCAAATCTTGCAGTATCTATAAGCTAATTTGTTTGAGTTGGACTTGTTTTCCCTAAGCAGGTGAGCATCAATTCTGGCGATGTCACTCGTTTATTCCATATTTACTTTTACTGCTAGGGCTTACAGTATTTTCAGTCTCAGTCTTCTTCATGGACCTTTGCACGTTTACTTCCTCGCCGGTTCTTCCCTTGAGCAAGGAACCTAGCACTCAGCTCATGGGCCAATGCTGCTACCGCCCGCGGTGGCCCAAAAATTGCGACTGCGCTTTGCGCAATAGCGTGCTGTATCACGCTGTTGTATCATGTCCGTATGCCAGCGCTTCATTATGCTTCGTCTGCTGTGATTCATGTGTCGGGATTGTGCTCGCCTTTCCGCAATAAACATAGCATGCAACTCGGAGGGAAACCCCCATACCGCAAGAAGAAGCCCGTTTACTTGACTGATGCCAACTACTTCGGTAATATCTCGATGTTGCTCCTCTGTGTGCACATGGAAGGATACCAAAACTATTCCATATTATTTAAAATGTTTAACAGCACGCAAATACCTCACACCAATGAAAAGAAACTTTACCGACAAAACAACTTGTCACGAAAATGTTAACGCCGTACTGAAAATAATGACAGACCAATGTTTCTGTTAAAAATTTGGTAAAATAAAAACATAATTTCAGTTCATAGCTTTGGTTTAAATGTGAGAACTACGCATGACGCATCATATTACATCGATTAATTACAGAATACGTCAAGTGTTGTAATTAATGTGCACAATGTTATCACGGAGTGACTATCAGCATGTCTGGCCATCAGCGTGCCAACAAATGTTGAGAAATAGGACAATGACAGTATTATTGCATTCTTTAACAGTTTTCCCATGCAAACTACTCCATTTTATATCGTGAAACTTTTATTTAGAAGTGATCAAGCACTAAAAAGAGGTGTAACTGATGCGAAATGGTTCTTAAACCAAATGCGATTATACACGAAATTACATTGAATCATGAAACGTTGCTAGAGTTTCGAAGAAATGGTGGTCAACACTTCAACACAATTTAGTATTAAGCAATAGAAATTACAATCGCATACACGTCTCCAAAGTCAGACCGAAGCGGATATCGAATGCACAATGAATCAAACGAGCATGCGTCCCAGCACAAGCTGCAAAACAATCAAATGAACCAACTCAATGTTTTCCTTGTCAGGTGCACCAAAAAATCGTGAGATATATGAGATAATCGTGAGATATAATCGTGAGAGATATAATCGTGAGATATTTTCCTTGTCAGGTGCACCAAAAAATCGTGAGATATATAATCGTGTGCAAATGCATGTCATTTCAAATTGCTCCTTTTGGACTCGTGATATGTGTTGCTTTAAAATGAAATGAACACTCCCAGTGCTTCGAATGTGACGAGAAGTAGAATTAGTGAATATTCGCAGCGGATCTCATTAGACATCGCAAAATTTTGCATTTGAGCGTCTGAACAATTTATTGTAACGGCTAAACGTTATTACTCACGCTGCTATACTAGGCGATTGTGCAGCGATTAAAAATTAGGTATTAGGTTTCTAGAAATTTGCAGCAAGTTACATTAAATAATATACACTCGTTTACTCTATCACACCATTCGTTTTAGTATACAAGAAAAATGAAAGGCTTGGTCTAACATACACGTTTTCAGCAGCAACATACTAGACCAAGGTTTGTTCCGTTGCTGAGGACAAATAATTTTATTTGAAGATCCTTGCATTCTTGTGAATAGTTTGCCAATATCCCCAACGAATTTAAAGTTCTACAAGTAAAAAGAAACTAATTATGCACAAAGTTTGAGGCAAGTAGTACAGCGATAGTAAAGTAGAAGAATATCATCTTGGGCTGCAAGCTTAAATTTTTCACCTGCATTTAAATAAGGAACTAACCTGTGCAATGCAAGAAATGGTTGCAGAATATAGAAGGTGTCATGTGGGCTTATTAACGCTAGAATAAAGTCATCAAAAAGAAAAACAAGGAAATTGTGAAATCTAATCTTAGAGGCGATGTTTAAGAAAAGGAGACATAAAAATCATTCACTTTTCGTGGTGTTACGCAAAAAAAATTGGTTGTTTGCTATTCAAACTGTTAAGTGTACGTTCACATTTCAGCTTTTGTTTCGACAACAACATGTACGAAGTGCAGTGTACGACACGCCAAACATCACATAACAGTAAACCTGAACAGCAAACGAAACAGTGATTTGCTGGTGGTAAACTTAAAAATGTATAGGTAAAAGAAGTGGAAAGCAAATGCAGCCTTCATGTGCGCAAACCTTCTTACGTTGAACTTTTACGAAGTCGGTTTAAGACTAACAAGCAGCAGTGTCGCCTACTACTTAAAAATGACAACAGAGCTCTCGTTTTCCAACAAAAGTTGACAAAGCCAAAAAGGATCGTCACTTTCTGGCATGCGCTTATCTCAACCTCAGAATAATTAAAAATTCATAAAATTGGCAAGATCATTTCACACGTTTTAATACCCTAGAATATTTTTGTTCAATTTTTGTCACACTAACTATTTCGTTGGGTTTGATGAACCCGGTTTTCAAAAATAAAAAATATGCTTTCCTTCAACTGCAGTTCATCACAAAAACTACACTGAAAATATAAGTATCACTGAGCAGTTTGAGCACTAACAAAGTTATTTTGTACTCTAATATCATTCGATTTTTGATGAAAAGGAAAGTAGACCAAAATAGCGAAGGTGTCATATATGCCTGAACTGAATTACTCATAAACAAAAAATTGTGGGCGTGAAGAACTTCTCCTGTTGTATACTGCTAACACGACCGTAGAAGCATGCGTTGAGTGAGTTTCAGCTCTTTACAGCCACCTGGCCCTTAGAACCCCTCTAACCATAACGTGGGTTCAGCGTGCCCATGCCACCTCACACTAACCATTCCGTCGGGTCTGCTGAACTCGAACTCACTCCCTCTGCTAAATCGAAACGAGCGTGGACGACTGCGCACCCACACACTAACAGGTCGCACAAAAATATGAAGCTACTGAAGCGTGGAAAGCGCGCCAACGCAGGTATCACGTGGTGGCCTCATTTGACCTGGGTTTGATAAACCCACGAAAGTATTCCAGGGTTGAAAAGAGTGCACCCTTCCGGAACGTTACCCCACCGTCGGATGTTCAGAAGCGTGATAGACACGGCTTTGGGGAATGGCGAAAAAGCAAGTGTTGCAAAAATTCTATCCAACTAAAATATCAAAAGCAACGGCAATATCAAAAGCAACGGCAATATCAAAAGCAACGGCACCCGACATTTTAAAGGTAGTAAAAGTGTAATAATACACATTACTGTAATCCCTAACGGAGCTAAAATTGTTATAAATACGAACGTTCTCCATCTTTTTGACTTAAATAAAAAGAACCTCATACCAAAAGCGATAGAAACGCTCTTAAAAACACATCAAACGTGTAGTGTTCTTCGCGAATACAGCATAAATTCGAGCACGTCCAACGGAGCATGTGGCAACTATAGCAGCAGAACGGGTATACCGATACTTGCTAGCACAGTACACGGAAGGGTAGAAAAGTTAAGCCATACTGTAGAATAAATAGGACAGGATTAGTGCTAACTTATGTACTGTTCACGATTACCAATCAGAGTGCATGACAGAACGTTGAAAAGCACGGCCACGCTACAACGACGTACGCTGATTTTGTGATTGCACTGAACATCACCACAAAAAGTGTTTATGTAAACACTTATATTTTGAATGAATTATTCCATTGCACCATACAGTCTTTCAAAGAAAATATTTTTGAATTTTCGACAAATGTGCTCAGTTCAAACACGCTTTGATAACTGTTAGGTTTGTGTCGCAACAAACGGGCATAAAGAACGTTGATGTTGGTCTGCTGGTCTGAAGCGCTTGTGGCAAGTAAAGATGAAATGAGTTGTTCGCAAGTATCGCTTTCACAAGTTACATGGGGAAGAGCATGTGATTCCAACGAGAGACATTTCCTCGATGGCTGGGACACTGCGAGTGGTACTGGACCTGTTGTGACTGGTTTGTTAATGTCACTGGAAGCAAATGACATTTCAGGCAACATTTTTGCCAGATAAGTTTCTTTGAGTTTCATCTCAGCTGAGATGTCAGCACAGGAACATTGGTCGAAATTTCCATTTTCACTAGTGGTGTTATTCCTACTAGTCGCAGATGAACTTGACGTACTTGGATTGTTTGAGCAAAAACAATGATTTTTTATTGCGTGGTCGTCTGATAATGGGGTTGGTGTTGATGACAACTGATGTTTTGTTTGACCCTTCAAGTTATTATTTTTGACAGCAAAGCCCCTTGGAGCAGGTGGAAAATGGCAAATATTCCATGAAGAGGTACTTGTCGACTTATCCATTTGTGTTTGATTTGTTTCTTGAAACATGAACGGGCAAAGGATCGGAGTTTTGCTGAGTCCATTTTTGCAAAAGCGTGAGCACTCTTGGAAACCGTCTGATTTACAAGGTTTTCGGGCTGAAGTTTGTTTTCCAGAAACCAATGTATGATCCAAAACTGAGATGTGTTTCTCATTGAAAGTCTTGAAGACCTTGCAGTGAGCAGGATGAGAAAATACAGGCTCAGGAACACAAGGATTCATAGTAGTTCTTGTAGACGTAGGTTCACTTGATATGGTCCTCAAAGTTTGAGGCCAAACTAATTTTCTTTGAAATCTTTGTGCAGAATTTGGTGCAACGACAGGTCTTGGGAGAGACTGCACATTTTTTTGACCAACTTTCCGCGTGTGTTCAACTTTTAGAAATCCACCTTGAAACGGTGATGCCTCAGCGTTAAAAACTGAGACGTACGTGGTTTCCTGTATCAGTTTTGCTCTGTTGGTTCTCTCGATCATTTCTCGAACGATTTGTTTATTGATGCCAGTGATGCTAGTGGGAAAGTTTCTATTTTGTGCAGTCACATCTGATAGCATTTTCGTACAAACGTCAATCTTATCGACATCAGACAATGTGAAATCTTTTGAAAACTCCGGCGGATGGTTGTGGAGGAAAGCATGTCCTTTGTTCAAACCAATTGTACTGCGTTCTTCTTTAACTTGACTTGCGGGTAAAACTGAGTCAACACCAAGTCGTGACATCTTAGGTTTGCCGCTGCTGTCTGCCGCCACATCATTTAAATACTGTGTTGAGGAAGATGACTGAGAAGCTTCGCTGGATGTTGGCAGCGATGAGACGGATGATGCGCTATCAAACCTAGACGCACTCTTGAGCTGTTTTTGTCTCCCGGACACATATTTGATCGTCCTTTGTTTTGAGGTTTCACTGTCAGGAATATCGTTTGTTCGTTTTTCTCCATAACCACGCAACTTCTGTTTCTGCATGACATTTCTTTTTGCCAGTGGAATTGTAGAGTTGTTTCCAATAAATGTATTTGAAACGGTTTCTTCCATCTCCATGCCTTTGATCGTTTCGCTGGTGTGGTGCGCTCCAGGCATTAAGTTGCTACGACGTGACCTACTTTTGTTTTTCACTACAAACCATTCTTGCTCAGATCCACTCTCATCATTGTTCGGTGTGATTGATGCGACTTGCTCGGTTTTTGGCTTCTGATTTTTATTTTTTCTTTTCTTCTTATTTTTCCGTGAACATCCATCACTTAAGGCATTGCATGTCGGTGCGGAAGAGTCGTGGTTGAACGGACTGATCTTGATGGAGGTTGAGCCCGATTTGGAACTGTGAGATGCCAAAATAGCAAAACGATTGTCATTTCTGAAAGACAAGTCGGTTCTACCTCGTTCATCCAACACAAAACGCCCATCGATGGCTTTGTTGACACGCGAGAGATGTTCACGAAACCAGGCGCGGCAGAAACTCTCCCATTGTTCGTTCCTGCGAGCGTATGCAAACGAATCCTCAGTAACAGCGCAACTGCAGTGTTGCGAAATGAAATCTCGAACCATGTCTTTGTTCTTTGGTTGAATAACTGAAGCAATCTGCGCTGAGGCTTTGTTCAACAAAGAATCAAACTTGGCGTACGTAATGATTCCTCCGGACTTTTGCAACTCTGTTTGAAAGTAAGCGGCAGCCAGAGCTCTGGAAATATCAGGGTTGCAGATGGAATGTTCGGATGATGTTTCCGATGATAAAAAAGAACAGAAGTTTTCTTTACGTAAAATCACTTCGTTTCCAGAGAGTTTGAAAAATAGCGGGAATGCTGTGGCGACGTCCAGATCTTCTTTTGCATAGTTTTGTGATTCTTCGTTTTGCATTAACGTGTGTGAATCTCTTTCAGCATACTCATGCTGAATGATCAATATCTTTTTGTATTGACTACGGTTAGGAGGTTTGCCCCAAGATTTTGTGGTATATATTCTATCACCCCACACAAAGAAATCATCTGTCCTGAACAAAAATAGAAAAAAATCTATGAGTTGGTCTTCGGTTGGAAACAAGTACCTTTTTGCATTTTTAGTTTTTTCCAAAGTATTTACAGCTTCTTCTACAGTTGTCGACGGTCTCGTTGATGTCATGTTGCCGGACAGTAGTTGGGCTATGATTTCTTCCAGACGTTTATGATAAACCATCCCATTTTTTACAATGCAACTTTCGCAATTTTCTTTGAATACTGATGCAACACTAAGGTCTTTCGCAGCTTTCGTTTTTATGTCCTTCGGAAAGATAGGAAGCATTTGAGCGCCATTGCATGCCAGAAATTCAGCAATTTGTTTGTTTGTGCTCATTTTTCTGGACGTTTCGTTTCTTTCTTGAACTAGAACAAGCAGTTATTTTGCCAGAAATCCAGAGTGAAACAGGTCTCATGCTGCGAGCTCTCCTCGCAAAACCACTATTGACATAATTACTGGAAGATAGTAGTCGCCCTAAAAAAGAACAAAATAAGAAACAAAATTCATACATTTCGGATCAGTTCAGCGCCAGTGAAGTGTTGCTGTTTGCATTCGACTTTTGTCAGTAGTCATGAAACATTGAGACACTATGGGTAATTAACGCACAACAGATACCACGCAATATTCTCTTCAAGACACGCAAAGTTTAAAGTCGAAACCAAAGTTTGCCAAGCTACACGTTTTACTGTTAAATCTATTTTTGATCGTCTGTTTCCTTTTTATTTTAATGTCAGGACTTGAACGTTGTGGGGAATGCTTTATAGCTAACGATCCCACAGAAATCCGTACAGGTTAAGGGTCAACGAAGCTGTAGCGCGGGTCAATCTCCCTACTAAGCGACCCAACGTCTGGATGTTGCCAAGTCGAAGCAAGGTCTCAGGCAGAGCTCTTATCACTTTGTCCTTTAGCAACTCTCCAGTGACGTACTCTACGTTCGATTGCTTTCCTTGACTATATTCCGGTATACAGCAAACTCTTCAATACGCTTTAATGTTCCATGAAAAACGACGGCGAACAACTACAGTGCACATAGTGTTCTTAATTTCTTGTAACTTGAGTCCTACTTATATTTTGACTTTTGTTTACTGAGTTGTTCTGGGAAAAATCTTTGAATAGCCGGGTGTCATGTTTCTTCAAAATCGGTTTTTGTCCTTTTCATGTAAACACACACGTTTGTGTATAACATAAAACTTGGGAAAAGACGCATGGAATACAACGCTTTTTATATTGTTGTGCTCTGAAGGCGCTTGGGCAACTATCCAAAGAATAGTTCAGAATCAATTACTATCTATCGAAAAGAATCCTTTCACAGCCAAGAATCCAACACCATCATCCTATCAAAGTATATATTTGTCGTGAGAACGAATCTTCAGTTCTTATCCAAACAGAATCTTCAGACTTAACACAGATTTGCTATTCAAATCGTGCGTATTTAGTATGATCGTGCGTATTTAGTATGGTCATTTTCTTCATCTTCCCGGTGTGGACTGCCGTGGCGGTTGTCAGGAGTGCGGTATTTGCTCAAGTGCAAACGCGTTTTGTGTGAACCAGAGGTTGACAGGGTATCATTTCCTGACTCCGGCTCCGCATCCGCTCTGATCCAAAACGTTTTGCTCGCATCCGCTCCTCCTTCGCAAACGATGGAAAAATTCAACGCAAATTCTACAGTAACATACATTTACTGTATGCTGCTTGTCAGTTACGTTTAATGTAAGTCAGTGTCTATTGTGCCTAATGCAGCAAAAGCACTGCCTGAGGTCTTTTGCCTTAAAACTTCAGCTAAACACGATTGATTGAAGTGGTTACATAACAAGTTCGGAATGCACGTGCTGGTTAGCTGACCGTAACTTCTGTAGCAGCTCAGTCTGCTATATGTGTGTAGTGGCGCTAGGGCCACTACATGACAAAATTCGGCCAAGTCCAAGGGTACTTCCCCGGCGGAAAGTTCCCGATCAGAAAGGGAACGAGATGACG
>Ga0210059_1015184_pt1 | contig 11285 bp, 9 predicted proteins | sample Ectturendosymbi2_FD_188042 | JGI IMG/M metagenome (GOLD analysis project Ga0210059, IMG submission 188042) | Ecteinascidia turbinata endosymbiont from Florida, USA - Sample 2 (SPAdes) (version 2) | ecosystem: Host-associated > Tunicates > Ascidians > Unclassified | place: Key West, Florida... | reverse complement strand
TCGTTCAGCAAAGCCGGTTTCGTTCAGAATATCATGAACTTTGTTATGAAGGGCTGTTCGTGCTGCGCAGTGAACGTTACAATGGAAGAATAGGTGTAATTCGGTCTCCATTTCACCACATATACAAACACGATAGTTGTTTTCAGTGATATTTAACGGACTACGGGCGAAGCGAAGCATACAGCGAATGGAAGTCATCTGGGGACTGAGTCCTAACAAATGATGAGTACTTATTTTTGATATGTGATAATGGGAATTTAAACGATTCATGAAGATGAAGTGACTGGCTGAAGATTTGATTTCCAGTGGTAGATAATTCCACAAGCTGGAAGACTTACGGAGGAAGAAGTTATAGGACAAGGATTTTTTAAAAACTGGTATTTAAACATTGTGATTGTGACGTAAAGCATACGGAACAAATTCTTTGAAAGATCTGAAACAACTGGCAGGAAAGGGGCAGGGTACCATATCAAAAATTAATTTGGATACATAACAAAGCAGAGATATTTTTCTACGTAAATTTAGGCTTGTGAGGTTTAGGTCGGCTTGCACGAATTAGCTGGCGAGTATTGACTATCGCCAATGCATCCCTGAATTCTGGTTGATAAAATCGGTGATAATAGCAAGGTTAAGTATGAAACTTCTCATTTATTCGGGCGACTAAACAGCTGTTCAGAGAGTTTCCTATCTTTTTCGCGTCCAATGTCCAGTAGAGTTCACTCCCGGACAATAAATGTCAGTTGTGGCGAAACGGAGTGAAATATGTGACGAAAACTTAGCATTTTGATTGGCGTATATTTATCAATACGTCGTCGCCACTCCCCCGCTTTTTAGCTTTAATGCGGTCTTTAAGCTTTCTTGTACGTGTGTTGCGAAAAATTTCTTCAATTTTCTGTTGTAAATTCTTACTCTGTATTTTGTTTCAAAGCCCAATGAAGTCAACCCATTAAGGACCGCAAAGCCACATTTGTGGCTTGGACTCTGTCCAGTCATAACTTGCCGACTGATAGACCTGGAGAAAGCAGAAAGTCGCCTAGGTTCAATTAAAAAATCGGGCACTTTTGGGTTTGAACCTTTTTTGGTGTGACGTCACAACTGCCGAGGTTTGGAGATTTTTGGAAGACGTAATTAGGGCCTGAGAAAAAAGATCAAGTGGCAATTTAACAGTTTTTTCTTTTAAAATAACTAGGTGAAAATCCGCATCTGGCAACCTAGCGTTAGTGGTTGGCAAGTTACGGCCAAAAAACAAATAATTAATTGTCGACTAATTATCGCATTATGAAGCAGGTTGGATATGTATATTAATTTTTTTCAAATAACAAACAAGGAATGTGACACACAATATTCAAATATTATCAGCGTATCTAGCAGTGCGAACATACAATGACAAAACAAAACCAACCTTGTCCAGCATAAGCGCATGCAATTCCCCGAAAGCAGAATGAAATTTTCCTTCTTCTATTTTGCTAAACATGAAGGCTTTATCGATCTGCTCAGCAGAATCACCCTTGGCGCCAAGATGTGCCATGGCCATTGCTGCAAAATACGACATTGCAACATTCGGTTTTCCAGCAATGACAAGTGTAAAAACTTCGGGTCTTCAACAATGCGGGAATCAAACATAAGACGCTGTGATAGGACCACTCCATAAATGTTATTTAACGTATTTTGTTTCGCGGTGTGATAATTTTTAAATAGTTGGATATTCCGGTAAGATGAGTTACACACATCTAACTTCTACATTTTCCACGAAAACTGCATGATCAATTCTGAAAACAATTTTCACAGTTAGTTGTTAAAGTCGACACTACAGAGTACAGTGTGAGTCATCAGTGGTGGACTTAGGATTGAGAGGGGCGAGGCAAGGGTGTGAAAGCTCTTCTGATGACGTCATCATACTCAGCAAACCTTGATAAAACCTTTTCATAAGCCTAGGAAGAGGATATGCAGGCCACCCAAGGATACGTTCCTGAGACATCGGCATGACTGACATTAACAGAAAATGCAAAAGGGTATTTAACGATACACAACTTTACTTTAAAAACACTGAAAGTTGGTAAGACAGTGAAAAAAATTATCATTTGGTATAAATTTTGGCTCTTACACGACACGGTCTTTTCAGAACATTTTGGAACAAATTTTAACCCACAGGTTTTTTAAGGTATTGAAGTTGGTTTGAAGCTTTTCATTAAGAGATGCGGGGCCTTTTGAAAGCAGAGTACCTGCACATTACAGTTGCTATTGGAGTCCCTTCGACAGCGGAGCACATACACATTACAGTTGTTGTTAGGACCTCTTTGAAAGCAGAGTACTTACTTTTGATCTGCTTCGGAATATATTTTATGAGTGAATAAGTTTTTTACCAGGTAATAGGAAAATGTACGCGCGAAACACCTCGAGGATGCCAGCGTTGCCTCGCTCGCCTCCCCGTAAATCCACCACTGTGAATTACCAATTGTCCGGAAATCTAAATGCAGGGCCTGTTGTGATAAAACGCTTTTACATTCGCACCTTGTTGCTCGCAAGGGAGCGCATAACTAGTTAGGGCGTGGTTGCCTACAACCCGAAATGTCGAAAGCGTCAGCGAAAATTAATAGTAAAGCAAAGCAGCTCACATTATTTGCGAATTAGATCCATCGGAGAAACAAAGGCAACCAGAAACTGTGCGAGCGCAACTGACGGATATTGGCGAATTATTGATTTTCGCACAATAAATTCAAATATCCTTTTCCTACGACTACCCTATCAGCATAATGAAAAGAACAAGCATTGATATTTACCCTTGCCATAAGTAAAACACGATATTCCAATAATTTCTACCATCTCAATTCTCAACACACCTACGTGACTTACCCGCAGACACGCTAATCGGTGAAAACATGACATTTCGCTCATCTGATTCTTCGATCAACTTCTTGTATAAATTGATGCTGAAGTGAGTGTTGGCCTCTGACAATTTGGAAACGTCTTCGTTGACGTCCAGTGTCTTTGCTGTGGTGCCACCAGTAAATGCAAGCACCAGCAGCAACAATAAAACGGCTTCAGGCGTAGGCATTGCTGCTGACAACTGGAAACCGTCTTTTCACTTGCAGCCGCAGACAAACGCACAGCAGACGGAAACCCAATGAAGTGAACAGTGCTCGTGCCGCGACGCGCAATGAAGAAGGAATGAACTTTCTCGAAGCAGCAGTCCGCGACAATTACACGTCAGCACTACGGCAGCGCTGTAGCCAAGTTTTTACATTTCAGTGTTGAAACGCACGTATTGTATTTGCATGCTACCGTCCACACATAAATGCAGCTTAACACAGAGAATGAAACTCAGCTGTAAATGCTACCTCATCAAGACCTTTGTTTAACCATTGATATTATTCTTTCATACCAAAAATACAGTATGTCTCAAAGATTAGGAACAACTACACGGAAGTTAGGTTTGCGGAGCAAATAGTGATGTTGCAGTTGCAGGATCATCTAACAGATCTAGGAAATTTCGCCGCTGAAAACGCACACATCCACCTGGCATAAATCTGGATTACAAATTACGCGTTTATAAAAATCAATCAGAATTAGTAATATCAGCGGCCGATTTGCACCTAGTTCGTGAGGGGTACGATTACGCTAAATTTCCCTCCCGGATCGGTCGCTTAGCGCCATCTATAAGAGCTTGCCTTTACATACCGCATCTCTATGAAGTGCGAATAAACAGTGGCACAGATTTCACTGAACAATGTCAGACTCGTTCGTTTGCAATAAAGCTTCGAGGAAAAAAACGTCATGTGACGCGAGATGAGGGGCATTGCTATTCGATATGCGGTTTTTAATCGTGTAAAGTTTCGGCTCGTTCGTGTGGGCAGCCGGGTTGCTTCAAAAAATGCTAATCGGTGAGACAGGCATTTGCCGGGTGAAATGTCGACAGGTTTGCAAAGGCGGCAATTTCTTTTCGGTTGCACAACTTGCTGAGAAACAGTTTTAAATAAACATGGCAAATTTTTCAATGCAAATCAAAGGAAGTACAATTGCAGAAAATGTGTAATTTATTGAGTGACACTTTTTCTGTAGCACAACGCAAAAAAAGTTTAACTCCGATCGAGTTAGTCAATGTACCAACAACTACCAATGTATTTCCAAGAGCTGACTTGACAAACTGGCTCGAACACAAAATCTTCCAAGCAAACAATACTCGATTTCCTGAAGTTCAGCTTGCCATGAACCACAACGCGAGTGGCATTGCCCATATACCGAAAGAGCAAGTTTTGTGAAAATTTTCTAGAATCTGGAATGGGTTTTTGGGAAACTGATTAGCTTTTAATTTAAGTCAAACATTGCTTACTGCATCATATTTTGAAGAAATCCGCTAAGGATGCAACAAAGAGGAAATTATGAAACCCTTTCTGAGAGACTGGGAATTTTACACCCTAGAAAATACTAGCAACTTTAATTGCGGAAGTTACTGGGTAATTTAAAAAACAGATAATCTTAAACGAGTTGGAGATTTAGACCCATTACTTCCTTCTAATCACTGAAGTTTTCTTCCTACTGCGAGCAAACTGCCACTTTCAAAATTTCTTCGGGAATAGCTTAACAGAAATTCAACGAAATTGCTTTACGTATTCAAAGACTTCCTCAGCGAAAAACGGAGCATTTTATGTAGTTTATAGTTAATGCACAAAATTGAAAAGGGAAAATTTTTCACTTGCACCAGATATTTCAATTTGGCCTGGAATACACTTACTAACCCATCAACACGTCATTTGGAAGTTGGATATCATCAAATGCAAAAAACATTACATGACCAGTTTCAACAACAGCCAGTTTGATTGGTGCATCTTCAGAATCACGTTCCAGTTGCTTCAAAACTTTGAGACTTGGAAATGGGTCAGATGCACTGCATACAACTAATCTAACAAATGGTTTTCCAGGGTTCGTTTTTTTAAACGGTTTAGTTTTATCAGTCTGATACACATTGTATTTGATAAAATATGAAAAATTGTCCCGATCAACTTGTACATTTTTTGTATCAATCACTTTCAGCTTATCAAGAACATGCTTTGTCCTGTGAGCATCAGTAGGATTAATTAGAGGTTTTACAGTACCACTGTTCATTTCCTTGAAAAGATGGTCCATCCTTGAAGCAACTGTTTTTTTAGCTAACATCACTAATTCTTTGTAATTTGTCCAGTCTACTGCAGTTCTACATATAGCCCAGTAGTCAATTGACCTTGGATATGAAAAATCAGCAGCTGTTAATTTGTCATTCGGCACATTATTATCAGGTGTGATGCGTTCAAACCAAATTCTAGGCAATTCACATTCATAAGCATTTGTATTTGGTGGAATCAAATCTGATGATCGCTTTGGTAAACATCCTGTCTCTGCTCCACTTTTCAAATTGGGAAATATATAATTGCTTGCACCAGGACTTCCTTGCACTTCCACATGAACTGCACTTATTTTTCTAGTTTCCTCAACTACACTCCACCAACCTCTTGATGCTTTGTGTTGTGCAGATGATAAATCCACAGAACTTGTTCTGCTTGTTTCAGATGTTTTGTTGTTGGCATATATATGAGCTGATTCATTTGTCTTGCACAGCTTGGCTTCTTGATTTTGATCAAACTTTACAGGAGAGAGTGGCCTTTTCAAATTTTCTTTAGCAGAAGCAATTGCTATGCTACTTTTTGCATCTTTTCTTTGGACAGAAAACCTCTGAACCCGATAACCAATCCTTGACAGGTGTGAATACACCTGGTACTCCTCTAAAGTACACAGCCCATCTTCTGGGTGTGCACATAACAGTAGGCTGTATGCATCTTGAATGCATAAATTGGCCCCTGAACATGAAAGTTCAATATCACCAATCTCAAGCAGAAACAAAGCTTCTTCTGGGTATAGAGCAAAGAAGCCTTTCTCATGATGATGACATTTGGTTTGCATAAATTTCTTTTGTTTTATGACTTTGGCAACTTTGAAGTCTGGGAGCCATATGGCACAACCTACATTTTCTAACTTTCTAACAGTCCATAGAGACAGAGCTTGTTCAAGCTGGACATAGTAATTGTCAGTTCTAATATTTTCTTCATGAGATCCACGGTAACTTGAATACTTGATTCCACCTTTGCTTGGGAAACGTGTTTCTTTTGTTCTTGGTCTGTTTTCAAGCACCTGTTCTGCAAAAAATTTCTCTTCATCATCAAACATAGAAAATTCTGTGCTCATCTTTAAGTTACTGGCACAAAATTTCAAGGCTTTTTCCCAACAAGTTTAACTTTGACTTTCTGGTGAATCCATCTTCCCATAAAATACAAGATGATTTGTATACTACACAGTCATGGTCAACAGATCACAACCTACAAGTAAAGTGCCACACACTAACATTATCAGTCACAAGTCTTTTATCTGAGCAGAAATCAATTTGATTCAGCAAAAAATTAAATCGGTGTTAAAACTATCAACAAACAACAATAGCTAAACGCAGCTAATGTTCCAGTATTCTGAAAATATTAAATTCACACACAAATCTGTCACAAAAAAACAATTGAACTTTCTAGTATATGGCCTTAATATCACCCACAGCTGACAAACACAACATCTTGGACCAGAAGGGCAATGGATTATAAACTTATTTGCATTTTTTCATTTCCCTCCAGACAAGCAGAGTAATTAAATGTGCACATTACACAGATGTGCATATCTAAAAGTATGAACAATCAAAAGAAAATGAATAATGCAATACTTATACTATCAAAAATGCTTGTAACTGACAATCAATAAAACCTGAAAGACACCCATCATAGGAACAAAGGCACCCATTATAGGAACAAAGACACTCATTATAGGAAAGATACCCATCATAGGCTCTTAGCTTCTTATTACATAAGGTAGCAAAATAAGTACTGCAGTATTTGCTGTAAGTAATTTCAATTTTAACGTACTAAATGCATCAACACCAATATTATGTTACTCAAATACATACATTACCCCAGACAACCATTGCGTTTTATCTCAACACTACGGAATCTTAAATACAAATAAAGCTACAAATAAAAGAAAAAGAAATATGTGAAGGGTAAATTAATCAAATGCACAGTACAATACTACAAAAACGACTTCCAGTTGAGGCAGTGGTGCACTGTAGTCTGAGTTGGTTAACTCAACCCTTTAGAGCAAGGTTCCCAACCTTTCTCTGACCATGTACCTCTTCAGAATTCTGACAGAGGAGCATGTACTCCTTAAACATTTTGAAAGATGAGCATGTACCCCTTCAGGATTTCAACAGATGAACATGCACCCCTAAAATTTCTTATGACAAAATGTTTTATCACAATTAATCACAGATATATTTAACAAATAAGCATACAACGGTTTTTGAAAATAATATCCACTAATTTATGTATAAATACTTGGAATTAAAAGATATGCAAATATATATTTATCTTATATTGCTAACCTTAAATATACCCCTTCAGATAGGCAAATGTACCCCCAGGGGTACATGTAGCTCAGGTTGGGAACCTCTGCTTTAGAGAATGCATAGGCCGCTATTGTGGCTCTGAATCCACTTTTTGGTTATAACTGATGAAACATTTGTGGTAGAGATAAAAAAGATATGTCTCTTGATGGGAATCATGATGTAGATTGTTTTAAAAAGTAGTACCATTGTTTAACTTTGAAAGTTATAAATTGTCTTGCATCTGATCGGGTATCACATTTTCCTGGATGCCTTTTAAACCACTTTTTGGCTTGGAAAACCTACAAGTAGTCAAACTAACCAACACACCTAAAAAATCTACTAATTTCTCTTTTTGGATGAAAAAACAGCAGTATGTGGCAGCCATTAATTCAAAGCAAAGTTAGATCAACTGCAATTCATGCATGATCACTGGGTGTAGCAAAAATAAATTTTGATTACAAGTACTGCTCACAAGAACAATATATGGCTATAAAGTAAATGTTCTACTACTTTAGTTTGAAGTTGGATGATGGGTGACAAGTGCGCAACCAGGGGGGATTTTCCCCCCCAAAAAAATTTCAAAACATTGCATAACAATTTTGACATTTCTAGAAATTTCCGAAGAATCAAGATGAAACTTTATATTCCAATAATATTTAAGAAGTTTTATTTGAATTTCTCTTTGTCGTACTGGTTAATTATCTCCTTAGGCTATAAGATTTACCTTGAGACAAGCCATCTGATCGAAAATTTTGTAAATGATTGGTATTAACCACAAGCAGGGCCGGATTTACCAAGAGGCTATGTAGGCTTAAGCCTATGGCCTCAAGCAAACTGTGGTACACATAGAGTCAATTGCCAATATATGATCAGTTCGAGAAATATTCATCAAAATTTTATGTTTTACTTATTCAAGAAATTTCGCCTTTATACCATCACACGTACGTGCAGTATGTATGTTTTTTTTAGCACAGATAAGAAAAAACAGATGTGAAACATAAAAAAACGTAGGCCATGTGTTTTGTCAAATATTTAACCATGACATTTCTATTTCGTTTGCCTGCAAAAATTGATAATCCTGTTCCCGCCAGCTAAGCACGATTTCAACAATTCCGTGTCATAAACAACAAGCACGGTAATCGTGGGGCACTCTAGTAATGATCTAGAATTTTTTATTGGCCCTACTTTCAGAGCGTCAATATCGTCATTTTCGACTTTGCGCAAATTGATTAAAACGCTTTTCCAATTTTTCCTCGTAACAATGGAAGATGGGCCCTCACAAGTGGTTTAGCTTGGGGTCTCGCCCCAGCTAAATTTGGTCCTGTCCATAAATATGCTGGAATTGTAAAAACTTGGGGATAGTTTAAATTGTTGGTAGGCCTATTTCCACTGCATTTTTTATCCGTACCTAGGTTAAGTGAAAAAGTGCGGTAAAGTGAGTTTTCCAGCCGCACTTTTTTCAGTGGATGCGAGGTTCGCGCGTAAAATTGAAAGACCTCAAACAAGGATAAAATGACCTGTTACGACAAAACAAACGCAAGCAAATGAAAGAACAAGTTCTGAACAGAACATCCAATGCAAAAAAACTTGCAAATATGTTGTAGCAAGCTCATACGAATTGTTTGAAACAATCAAGTTTTTGAAAATTAGTGATAATTCAACTATAAATTAAAATACTTTCCGAGGGGCTTATGATGATAAATTTTATACCAAAGTCTTCGGAATTTATCCAACTATTAATCTTTGAAAAAATCGCGGGGTTATTTTTGTTTAAACGAAATGAGAAGAAAAATCGCAGAGGTACTCTAACAGCAAAAATACGTTTCGCTGCCAGATTCTCGTGTTGCGCGACTATCGATTTCAATTCAATATTAAAATACTTTCCGAGGTGGTTGTGATTACAAATTTTATATCAAAATCTTTGGAATTTGTCGAACTATTGATCCGTGAAAAAATCGTGGGGGTTATTTTTGTTTAAACGAAATGAGACGAAAAATTGCAGAGGTACTCTAACACCAAAAATGCCTTTCGCTGCCAGATTCTCGTGTTGCGCGACTATCGCTTTCAATTCAATATTAAAATACTTTCCGAGGGGGTTATGATAACAACTTTTATATCAAAATCTTTGGAATTTGTCGAACTATTGATCTGTGAAAAAATCGCGGGGTTATTTTTGTTTAAACGAAATGAGACGAAAAATTGCAAAGGTACTCCAACACCAAAAATGTCTTTCGCTGCCAGATTCTCGTGTTGCGCGACTATCGATTTCAATTCAATATTAAAATACTTTCCGAGGGGGTTACGATAACACATTTTATACCAAAATCTTTGGAATTTGTCGCACTATTGATCTGTGAAAAAATCTCGGTGGTTATTTTTGCCTAAACGAAATGAGACGAAAAATTGCCAAGGTACTCTAACACCAAAAATGCCTTTCGCTGCCAGATTCTCGTGTTGCGCGATGGTGGTGCTTACGTCTCCTGTAAAATTTATTTTTCCAACTCTTCAGGTATGCCCCCTCTGGTTGGTTGCATTGTTTCAGCAAGGATCTCATCACCTAACGCTTAGTCCTTTGTTCGTTTCTTACTGGGACATGATGAAATGCATTTTTCTCCACAGGTTTTTGCTTCTCTATTCACTGTCCTGTGAGCAAGCCAGCAGGGAGCAAGTGTCGCTGATTCTTGTCGCAGTTGAGATTGGATCTCCTGTCGTTTCAGGTGTGTTACAATTGATGACATCAATGTCTTATTGTGCTTTGCCCTTTAGATGAAACTTCTAAATTTTCTCACTCCCCTCATGAAAAGGTTTGTTGTAGGAGTGTGGTTGCTCGAACTCGCCTATATATTGCTTGTTGCATGCATTGCCAAGTACTTTCAGTTGAGTAATTGCTGATTTTGTTGTGTCGGATGACTGTTCATTACCATGCCTTCTTATAGTAAGGAAAGTTCTTTGCTCTCTTACGCAAATGCAAAGCACTTTCTGCTGTTGAAAAAGAAAATTTGCGGCAAAGCTGATATCAAGAGGCTAATACTGAAATGTCGTAACAGTTCGTCTGCTTATAGTACTGTTTTGGGTGAACTCCAAGATTTGTCGAAAGACAGACTTCATGAACCTGTTAACGTATGTCCTATGCTTTTCAACAAGGATGTTTGGGACAGATGCACGCTTACTCAGAAAGGTAGAGGTTTTACGGATTCTGCATGGAGGAGCGAGGGGATTCGAAACCTAAAACTTGTCAACACTACTTGCTCATTCGGATTCAAACGGCATGTTGTGCGACTGAAAGATTCTAAGCGACTTCACCTTCCATTGTTCAAATGCGAAGGTTATTGCACTTCATCCACGTGCAATGTGCAGTTCAAGTTGCATATAAATGAAGATTTTCAAGGAAAAGTCTCATTTCAAGGTAAAATGCCTGTTAAGCTTATTACAACATGTCGTTTACGGTTATTTGTGGTCAGGACGCAAATTAACCTCTTGAAACGTGCATTTATAGTCTTAGCTGAGTCGCGTATAAAGTGCTTGATCCATTTAATCGTTAATTTAAGGAAGATGGCCATCCTTGATCCTTCCATGTTTTGACACAGTGGTTCGCAATCTTTTTTGTCGCATTCTCTTTCCCACCAATGCAGCCTTTTATTCAACCTTGTATGTATGTTGCCGGTGCAGGTCCCCAAATCCTCGTAATGTAGTTATCCCTGCACTTAAAATGGTAACAGTAAAAATTCGCCCTTTCAAACTGTTTAATTCCTTATCGTTTGTGATCCAGTGATTTGAAGTTAAAGTAAAAAAATTTTCAACGACCCCACCAAATTCTTTCAACGTGTCTACTTTC
>Ga0210059_1015183_pt1 | contig 11287 bp, 6 predicted proteins | sample Ectturendosymbi2_FD_188042 | JGI IMG/M metagenome (GOLD analysis project Ga0210059, IMG submission 188042) | Ecteinascidia turbinata endosymbiont from Florida, USA - Sample 2 (SPAdes) (version 2) | ecosystem: Host-associated > Tunicates > Ascidians > Unclassified | place: Key West, Florida... | reverse complement strand
GACTTCAGGTTCACAAAATATTCTTTTGGTTTATCCTGCAATGTTGGATGATTTTTCTCCAAATGTCTGCTAAGCTTGCCGGGAACAAGCGACTCATTAGATAAAATGCTTTATTGCAGATAATGCAGAAAGGTTGTTGGTTATCTTTGGATCCTGAAGCAATAAACCCGTACTGAACGTAATCTTCTTTATATTTACGCTTAGGCTTTTGCTAAGCTGTCTCTTTCTGTTTGGATGTACTAGCTTTATCAAAATACTTTTCCATAATTTGCTTTATATTTAGGATAATATAAACTGAGTTCTGAATAAATAAAGCCCTTAAAATAGTTAAACGTTCTTTACAGTTTGGGAACCACTGTATTAGAGTAGCCGTAAGCAAGGCGTAAGCGCAGAACTAACAGGATGAAAGGTAGACATTTTGTTACAAAAATGGTATATTATAATTCTAACATAGCAGTCCAATTGTGACGTAACAATTACCCTACTCTATCGGCAATGCAATAATTGGTTTCATCATCACATGTGCTTATTTATTAGCTATTGAAGGAGTTAGAGCGCTTTTAAGTCTCGCTTGTCTGCATGCCTTATTTTCAATATATATACAGTTCTTTTCCAAAATTCCAAAAAGCTTCGCGGCACACCTGAGAATCTGTGGCGGCACACTAGTGTGCCGCGGCACACAGTTTGGGAATCACTGGTCTAGACGTTTGCATTTTTGCTCGTTTCAAAGTAATTTGTGAAGTTATGCCTCTGCACAGTTTCGCAAATTTTAAGTCAGTAATGAGTCGTCATAGGAAGGAGTTCCGCGGGGCCCCAAGAGCGCGGGGTCCTAGGCCGTGGCCTATTTGGCCTATGCGTAAATCCGTCACTGACCGTGCAGTCCATGGGGAGGGTCGATGGATTGCACATTGAAGGACAACATAGTAGGCGGTTTATTCTTCCGTGCCACACTCGCAAGCCGCAGAAGGGGCCATACCCTATTCATGTAGGCTGGAATGGAAATGAAAACGTTCGATACCGGTGCACGCTATTCATGGCAGGGCCATTCAAGAATGATGGGTGCCGATGTCGGATATGAAAATTGGAGTCTCCTAATGTTGTCCAACCATTCCGTATTCAATCGGCGATACGTCCATAGCGTCGCAGTTCTGCTGTTGCCGCCAGATGGACTGATGAGTTGTTGTGCGGCAGCTACAAACGGGTGTCTCGATTTGAGATGCCACACGTTCCGACTCGATGGGCAGGTGAGAGCTGAGTGGAGTAGGTGTCCATGCTCCATGGCACGGTATGCTAGAGACAGTGTGGCTTCTTTGCGACGAAGCTCAGCAAGTTGGATGGCTTCGAGGATAGGAAGGTTGTTCGCTGGTGCAGGACGCAGGCATCTTGTCATAATTTGCAAAGCACCGTTGATGGCAGGGGTCAATGCGGGGTGTGAGCACTGCGGCGCCAGAGGGGAGCGCAGTACTCTGCGGTTGCGAGGATCAGGGCCAGTGGCGTAGCAAGGGGGGACCTGGGGGCCGCGGGCCCCGGGCGGAACCTTTTGGGGGGCGGCACTTTGCTGACAAGATTAATGTTTTAAAGTAGTTTCAAAGTTCTAGCTTTTTGTTGTTATAAATTTATTAAAGTTTTGAACTTCTGCTGTCAGCCGTACGTAGCCTGCTAAGAAAGGTTGCTTGATCGTGTAAAGTGGAAAACTGTCCTTAGTGAGTTTACGCGCAACAAGATTTGACAAAATGTGCAGTGCAAGGTAGTTTTATAATCCAAGCAGTATAGCGTTGATGTTCTTCGAAAGTATTTTTTTGCTCAAGGTTCCATCAACAGAGAAGCTGAAATATTTGTGAAGAAATGAAAGTTTAAACAGCTTTTTTGTTACACCTAAGTTTGAACTTTTTTGTAGCTGAAATTGACCCACAAAACCACTAAGATAGCTGTCTCTACTAATTTTGTTTCAAATTCAACAAACACATCGGTTTCCTTCACAGTTGCTGTAGCCATCAATGGACTCTAAGAAACTGATCAATCTAATGGTGTTCAAGTAACTACCCTCCACATGTGAAAGAAGCAAGGAATCTATCGCAAATTTTTAATAGGAATCGATTTTACGTAACACTACGCATCGTCAGTCCTTACATCCAGGGCGGGCCTTAAGCCGATGCAACCGATGCAGCTGCATTGGGCCCCGCGCCATGATGTTTGGGTAGATTGTTCATTTTTGCCAGATACACCTTGCGCTTGAGAATTCAGTAGAAACGCCATATAAATTTCATTGTTAACAAAGAACGCTCTCGTCAGAACTAGCGAATTTCCTCTCGAACGTTGGCAAAGGTGCTCAATTCTCGTGTTAGTGCTTCACTTTAGATCTGAGCTCTACCCCGATCGCAACACGGTTGACTGAACACGATGACGTCATAAAGTCACTGCTCAAAGGGGCCCCGCGCCTAGGTCTTGCATTGGGGCCCGCGCCCAGGTCTTGCATTGGGTCCCGCACCTGCTAGGGCCGGCCCTGCTTACATCTGTAAGCAATGCTAACAGGTGAAACTTGAAAAGGCTAAAGCAAGGGCAGAGAATGCAAACAACCTCAAGACTGAAATTAATATATCACACGACACCAACTGCGACAATTAAAACTCGAACTTTCGTCTTTCTCAAATAACTGCGTTTACTAGAGCTTCAAAACGTACTTCGATTGTACGTTACAGTAAATTTAATAAATCACAACAGAAGCGGGGATGATTAACACTGTAAGATACGTCGTTCGCAGGAAATTGCGTTCACTTGAATTTCGCTTCAAAGCAAGGCAATGGGTCCATTTAAGCTTGAAACAACACGCCGTATGATTCACAACTTCTGCAAATTGCATATTCAAAAACTGTATTGGTAGCGATGGTAACCAAGCTTTAGCGTGCGCATTTGAAACGCTGTGACGGAAGAAAATAACAACGCCAGAACATTTGTGGCGAAAAAGGTCAAAACACGTCAACGAACAGCGCAAAAGTGCAGCAGAACGAAACACGTCGAGAATCAATTTCGGAATACATTTCGTGCTTGTACAGTTGATTACGTTTCCTGTAAATATTATCGTAAAAACTGCGAGAATAATGAATTCATACTTCATCAACTGAATTAAATATCATAGTTACCTACTGTTTTCATAAATAAAATACTTGTATGTTTTGCAATTGTTGCATACTTTAGAAGTAAGATATAAATAAGTGGTATAATTCTCACTTTTGCCATCCTTTTCTGCGTGTTTAGTTTGGACACTAAATTTTAACACCGTTAAACTGTGCGTGATACCAAGTAATAGCATGTTAAAGCTTCAAAACAGTTGGAAATGAACGCACAGGTTTGAGCATTCTCAATGGTTGGTTGTTGTTTTGAATAAATGTCATAACTTCTCGGCGAGGACCGAGCTTAACATGCACATAAACAATAAGAGCGCACGTCGTCGGCAAATCAAGTTGTAAATAATATCTCAGCAAATGTGCGCTTTCGCTTGCTCCATGCCTTTTCACTATTAAGATACTCCTTCAAGAGATAGGACTGTATTTGTCCAGCAGACTCTTGACACGAACGTTTTAGCAGAAGTGAAATGTTTACTTGGCAGAAATTGTTTAGGTCTCTCAGGGAAGCCTGTTTTGGTGATAAACTGCTGCAATAGTTGTAAGCCACAGTAGTGACGTTTACGTAAGTGAATACATAAGAATTTAGTTCGCAGGGATACGTGTATTTAACGCAACTTCAGTTCTGGAAGCAGTAAGAAAACTTACTAGCGAAACTGCTGTAAAACTGATTTGCAAATTTTTGCTTTCCGACCGAAGTACGTGTAAATGCAGCTTGTTATGCAAGCGAATACGCAGAGCCCATGCTCCTCTGGAAATGAAAGTTACGACAAGCCAGATTTAGCTCTTTAGATGCGTAAGTAAAGTCAGGTTCTGAAAACCCTTGGTTGATCACTACCTTTGTGTCAAAAATGTTATTGCTCTTAAGAAAGCTTTTTGGAATGTTGTGCTCTGTTTTGACTACACCCATACGAAATTCTCTACCTATCTTAAGCGACCCACGCTTGAACTGAGCTTACAAAAACATGATATTTCCAAACCCGAAATATAACGGAAAGCTATATCAAAATTGCTAACACAACACATAACCCAAAATACAATAATTTACCTAAAAAATATATTAAACGCCCCACCGTTGGCAATTTTCTGAAAATTGTTGCGTAAAAAGATCAAGCAACCAAAATTTTTTGTTAATTTTCATAGTTTCATCTGCCTTTGCGGATTTTTCCTATAAAATCGCTGTTTTTAAATATTTTGGGAAGGCGTTAGATTTGTGACCCCGTTTGAAACGACTTCTGTCTAAGGTTAGATTTGTGACTCCGTTTAAAACGACTTCTATCTGAGGCCAGTGGCGTAACTAACAGGGAGCAAGGGGGCGAACCGCCCCCTGGCAAGCTAAATTAAAAAAATGTGCCCCCTCTAGTTGACATTTTGATATTTAGAAATTTTTAGGTTGTTGTTTTTTGCGTTTTTCAATGTGTTTTCCTTTCTTTTAGCTAGTACAGACATCCACGACATCCAGAGATTCACTATTATTTCTGAACGTTTTTCTGAGTTTTGGCTAGTGGGTCCCCTGCAGTGACCGGTGGGCCACCTTCAGCTAAGCTTTGCCCCCCCCTGACTCAAACCTCTAGTTACGCCACTGTCTAAGGCAGCAATGATTTGATTTACAAAGCTATACTTTAAGACAAGTACCAACTATTCTCCCGACCCGACCATGGCCGTACTGGTTTTATTATGGGGGTTGGATGCAACATTCCTTCCAAACGCCATGTCTGGATCCAGGGATATCTCAAATGAAAATCAATTTTTTCAAACATCTTTTCATACATCGCAGTAAGATAGAGAAACTGTGAGAATGTTTTTTATGACTAAGAGAAGTATACCTATTATGACAGAAGTAAAATTTAACACAGCTTATATCTAACTTCAACTTTACAATTTAACACAGCTTTTCAGCTTACGTAGAAAAGAAAAGTAGCAAGTTCACCGCCACATGAGGTCGAATTCGTAAATGTTATTGCTTTCATTAACGTGAAATCGATGATACTTTGGTTAATGACAAGATGTTTTAATGATGTTTGAACGTTTGCAAATACTTTGATATTGTATGGGCACAAGATTCGTAAGTGCAGTTTCTTTTTCCATTACTTGCTTTACTTCATCTTGCGTTTTCGCTATGATTAAGCCAATTTTTAATTTTTTTCAGTGCAGCCAATGTATTCCAGGCAGTCGCTAAACAAACAGATGTATATTGTTGTCTGTTTTCAGTCAACACCAAGTAATCCAACAACGCCTACATGTGTATTGTTGTAAAGCATCAATCAGTCGTGCGCAATGCTTCACAATAGAAAAACTTCCACACAAAGCTTCTTGTCTGTTTGCCAGTCAAATAAGCTGCATGCCAAATGTTTGAGCAGCATACAAAATGTTTTAAGTACAATTGAAAGTCCACTGAGGCACTCCTTGATGGTAGCAGATTTATTCTGGCGATAAACTCTTTTGTAATGATAAATCACAAAGAAAACATTTTCCAAAATTGTGCGGCCAGTTGCATTTTTGTTTTCTACCCCAAATAAATTGATAACTTTTGTAAAACATTTGAGGATACACGGAAGGTTCCGATAAAGAAAAACAAATGTTACGAAGACGTTGTTTGCAGCTCACAGTATGCCTCTTTTCTAGAACAGTTTCTTTCTTCAAAATGATTAATTTCGACGTGGTATTGGAAAATCTTGGGGGTTTCGGTGCTGGCCAAATTTCAATTTTTTTTCTGCTCAGTTACGGCAACTTGATTGGAGGATTCAACTCATTGGCAACGGTTTTTATTGCCTACAACCCGGACTCAAGGTACTGCCAATTTTTGCTAATTTTAAGCTTGTACCTTTGCGAATATAGACTTGTGTTTAACAAAGAGCAAAATACAATTGCAATACAGCATGAGCGGGTAGACAGTAATAAATCTGCCTGAAAAAGTATTAAGAAGTAGGCCTACGTTTACCAACAACAATTGATAAGAGTATTGGGAAACTCAATGATGAAATTAAAAGCGTAATTCAGGAAAATAAACATGTAGACAGCACATTTCAGAGGAGGTTGTGGCCGGATCAACTTTCTAATCTGAAGTGCCACAAAACGTTATCACTTAACACTAGGTCTTGACATTTTATCTTCCTAAATTATACATATTTTTTGTTTTTATAATTGAGACGAAGGCATATAAATACCGCATATACATTTTGTAGCTGCCCAACGTCTGAGCACGCCAGCTAATTTCGCACAAACTACTCAGATTCAAGTTGAGTGCAACGGGAGATTACTATAGATGTAATAAACAACAAATTAGAGTTAAGCCTGAAGGTTAAACGATTCTTGCAATACCATTAAATTGACACGGGCCTTCTGCTTGTTGAATAATTTTTTTCGCAGATGCAGCTTTCCTTTGCTGGAAAATACAACAGCATTTCCGAATATCTCTGAAGACATTATTCTTAATTTGACAACACCTCATAACCCAGAAACTGGAAAATATGAAACCTGCTACAGGTAATGCAATTTTTTACAAACTCATGTTCTCCTGTAAATTGAAACGTGATAAAAAGATCCACATTAAAACAAAACTTATCTTACTTTCATGAGACCCTGATTTGCATAGAGTGATGCTAGGCCAGTCAACATCAACAACTTTTTAACAACCTGTATTTTTTCCTAACTGAAAGTTTACCAAATTTTCATTAAAAAGTAGTTGTTAAAATTTTCACACTTGTCGGCTTTCATCAAGACTTATACTTGAACCTTACTTAAAATAATTAAAATATATTTTTTAAAGAACATTCAAATTTTTTTAATACTAAATTTCTCCCTAATATTTATCACAAACCAAAATATAAAAATCTAACCTTATTTTTTTCTTCTTAACCTGAAAGTATGTTGAAATTAGTGTACTTATCAATACAAGCATATTTCGAGAAAAACGTCTGAGCCGGTGTAACACCGTGGAGATATTTACCCTAAAGTGTATGTCAAAAGATAATGACAAAACTTTTGCAAAACAGTCAAAGTAAAACGCATGTCTAGAGCAAGTGATATGAAAATGTTGGCAAATGACAGTTGAACGTGCTTTCCAAGTATTTTTTTCCCAACGTTTCAAATATTAAGGTAATGTTCCATTTAAAATGTTCTGCTGACTCTTCGCCTAATTTACCCATGGAACAAAGGAAAGTCACTGCTTTGTGTTAAGCTTTCTTCAGATTGGAATCTGTGCCATGTGCCATGAAACGCAAATTATTTGCAGTCTGCTACCAAGTTCAAATAACTTTCTTGCCAAGTCATTTTCAGAAATCCTATCTAAATGATTCGATATATGATTTTCTCTGCTATAGAATGCGTAAGTTTAACTTCAACAAACTGAAATTTCAACAGATACAGCAACGATGTGGAGGAGTGCATAATACCAGTAGAATGCTTTAACGACTCAGCGTCAACAATTCCATGCGACAAAGGATACTACTACGACACTACCTTGTTTACAGAAACTGTAACGACAGAGGTGAATTTTTAGATTACATTAAGACAAATCGAAAAAACAAGGTTAGCGTCAACAAGTGAAGTAACGTCACAGACTGTCTCTTTCTCTTAGTTGTCCGTCGGATCCACGATGACGCTGCTCAGCGTGTTCCTTGTGTTGGCGCATGTGGCTCCTTAGTCCGAAGGCTGAGGCGTAAACACAGCCACATACTGTACAGGCGGATCCCTGACCCCTTGTTTTTGGGGGTAGTGGGTTGCGCTGTTGGTGTCTGCGCATACGCTTTGCTTCTGCAACATCAATATTTTGCTGTTCAAATGTTGCCAGCCCTTTGTTGCAACTGTACGCCATTCGTCTCCGTCCCTGGCCAATTCCTCAAGTCTGTCGAAAGGGATCCCGCATTTACTAGACGACTCAATGTGGTCCTTTAAACGCTTCTTTCAGCCCTCACCAAACGTCGGCCGCAGGAGAGTTCATTATAAAGTAGGCGAGGAAGTCTGTTTCTAAGCATCCTTGTCACATTACCAAGCCACCTTAGTTGTCGTCTGAGGGTTATCGCCTTGAGGCATGTTCTGCCTGTTCTGCGGCAAAAAAGACAGCATTACCCAAAAGATCAGTAATTATATCTTTTTACCTAAAGAAATTGCACATTTTAAAACGTAATCGTCGTGTGGGCATGTATTGCAGTATTTGGTGTTCGGGAAGAAAGATTATGCGTTTCTGGAAATAAAGAGTTTTGTAAACCAGTTTCTTTTTTACAATTTAACTTCAACAGAAAATGTCGTTCTGAATGGGATTTTATGAAACATTACAAAATTATTTGATCATTTTAGTTAAGCTGTCTCATATCAAGCAAACTGCGTGCCACACGTGATGCAGGTAAATGACTAAATGTAGATCATAAGGTAGCAAACACCTTTTTGTTTGCAGGACTATTGGTCTGTTGCCATCAACAATCGTAAATTAAGGTTTTATTTTCAAATTTATGTCTTTTGATTTTTTTGTTCTGTCCGTGACAGAGGAGTAAAAGACCATTTGCCAATTATTGGGTTTCAAAAGTAAACTTTAAAATAAAGCGTTATTTCATCGCTGGTCCACTATGTGTAATAGCATGTTTTCGCGGATTTGTTTAGACTTTAGTTAGTCCATCAATATGCAGCAGTCATTTTAATTTGAAGCAGTGATTCTCAACGTTTTCCAGGTGGACCACCGGTGGTCCACCGGGAATTTCTAGTGGTCCACAAAAAATACCATAATCCTTGATAAAAAGTACCTGAAAATTATAACCTTTACTGTGCAATAAATTATGTAAGACCCTTTTTTCAGGTTCTTGTGTTTATAGTTTTATGCGTGTCACGTGTTATACTTTTTCAGACTTTTTTCACTTTTCTTCAGATTAAATATTTGACAGTGCTTTCTTTTGTGGATTTTATTGTATTTCATTAAACCAGAATATGGAACCTGCCCTTGAGTTCACTAAACCATGTGCAATACAGTTTCAACTATTAGTTGTTCATGAGGTTTCAGCATAGCAAAGAGGTCCATCGAATATTTCTTTTTAAAATATGGTCCATGGACCAAAAAGGTTGAGAACCACAGATTTAAAGTGTTGTCCAAGGGACTCTTTGCTTGCTTCACTACTCTAATTTAGTGTAGAAGTTATAAAACCGTCACAAGGTATTTATTCGACTTTAACTATTTATCAGTGACTTCATGTGAAACAGTGGTGGATCCGATGGGTGAATTTTAATAATTGGACTTGGTTTCCAGCCATTGACAAACTAATTCGAGGGGAGTTTAAGTCATCAATAGCAAAAGTTGAAACAATTTGAGACATCGACTGAATAAATCAAGTCATCATTGCCACCGAATAATTTAATTGAGTGCCCAGATATATTTCAAAGTAAGGAAAGGTGATCTTGTATCCAGAAAAAAAATCTACTTCATTTGTTGGGATCTGGCTGCACTGACAAAATTCAGTTTATTTTTAATGTTTTTTGTGTCGAAATTTAGTCGGTTGGTGAAGAAGAAATGAGTAGAGTTATTTTAATGTCTTGGCAATATGGAAAATGTGCCTTGAATGAAACGCTCCTTTTCATGACAACAGAATACAAAAAGAAGTCATCATAATGCCTTATTCTCACCTATATTTTGCACTTCTGTGGCAGTTTTTGCTTGAACGTTTTCCGAAGAGTATGGACAAGTATGCGATTTAAAAAAAGGGCAAGCAGCACTTCACTTCGATTAATGTTAAAGCTTAAAACATTTCTACCATTTTCGGTGCAATAAAGTTTGACTCAACATGCCTCAGGTTTTTTCAACATGGATATATTTTTATCTCCTAATAACGGCGTATGTCGTCAATATTATAGTTCTCACAGTTACATGGAATTTTCTTCTTTTTTTTAGTTCAACTTGGTCTGCGATCGAAATTATCTAAATCCGTTTTCCACTTCCATGTATTACCTTGGAATGTTGATTGGATCCTTTATGTTTGGCAACATTGCAGACAGGTTTGCATAGTTCAGGCTAAATAGGCTTTTTGAACGTCTTTTTATGCTCTTGGTGTTGTTACGTGTTTCTACAGCTCCTCTCGCAGTTCCTTGTTTTATCGAAATAATAAGTGTTGAAGCAGTGCTCATGGTGAGCCACTTGTTAGTCTCTCGTGCATCTGCGCTGCTGCAAATGCGAATGTAAGATTTAAACTGAAATCAGTTTTCTTAATTAAATCTGTCCGCAATCGATAACATTACACTTGTATTGTGAAAATTGAAAAATGAATTTTACATTGAATTCTGAAACATGAAAATATTTTTGTGCTTTGTTTCAGGTTTGGTCGGCGCCCAACCTTGATAGCTACTGTCACTGCTTGTTTGGGATGCATGTTTGGTGTAACGTTTAGCGTTTCCGTTGACATGTACATTGCATTTCGTGCAGCTGTTGCTGGCTTTAATTATGGCGTGACCATTGCAACCTACGTGTACAGTAAGTTGTTAAGCTTCTAAAGGTGGCATTCATGAAATTTTACCAGAAGCATTTTCCGTCGAGATATTGCAGAAGACTGTTTTCCAGTGAGAGGACCTTGAACTACTGCAACGCTTTTGCGCATTGCTTGAAATCAAGTTTTCTTTCACTTTTGTCAAGTGTTTCAAGAGAGGTGAAAGAAAACAGTTTATTACGTCACATAACCAGGCACTAAATTTCAAAACTTGTTAAGTTCTTCATAAAGGTTTTGGTTGTTTTCGTACAGTATAGTGAGCAGCTCAAGATATTCAGGGCCGAATACGGAGTTGGTGAAAAAATATTTTTTCAACTTTTGCTAATTTAAAAACACTTGTGTCTTTATAAACAATATGCCTTCTGTTTTTTCAGTCATTGATGAAAATTATATGAATAAATTGAGGTTTGATAGCATTTTTTGCAGCTATTTATTTCGGATCGGTAAAAAACGCAGATAATTAATGCTTTTTTTGACAATACCTTGCCAATTGAAAATTTTGTAACATGATTTTCGTAATCGTTAAGTCGCGCTGAAATGTGCTTTCCTCCTGTAAGAATTTGTCTGCGGTTATACCTTACTGGCATGGGCCGTACGCTGGCATACTGTTACGTTTATCGCGCGTGCTGAATTTTACATCGGTCGGTTTTTAATTGCTCAGCTACCTGCGTCTGCAGCACACGCCCATAGCCACGGGGGGGG
>Ga0210059_1015182_pt1 | contig 11288 bp, 10 predicted proteins | sample Ectturendosymbi2_FD_188042 | JGI IMG/M metagenome (GOLD analysis project Ga0210059, IMG submission 188042) | Ecteinascidia turbinata endosymbiont from Florida, USA - Sample 2 (SPAdes) (version 2) | ecosystem: Host-associated > Tunicates > Ascidians > Unclassified | place: Key West, Florida... | reverse complement strand
GTTGTAATGCTTTCTTCAAACGTTTTGACAAAATTGACAAGTAATTTGTCTTGGCAAAAATGACGCAGTTAAATCAGTCAGCAAATTTATGAAATCGATTTCAAGTTAGTGTGCGCATCGTCAGTCTTGTAATCGGCAAGCAAAAGCTGACGAGTGAAATGCTGAAGAACTACACTAAGAGCATAGAACGCAAGCAAGCTTTAGGCCAGCGGTTTCCAACTGGGGGTTCCTGAACTCCTAGGGGTCCGAAACAAGACATTCAGGGGTTTTAAATGTGATTTTCGAGGATGGGAGCTTGTATGTTTTTGGACCTACTTTTTTTCAAAAGAACCGAGGTTCATGAAAGCTTGCATGTGTTATTACTCGAAAGAACATTATACAGCCAAGTCATTCCGGTTAATGTTACTAATTAACCATTCAAATTGCTAAATGCGAGCATTGCTATTGCTGCTTTACGCTGCGGTTACCACACAGAAGATGGCCGGTGATGCGATGTAAGCGCGTTGTGACGTTTAAATGTTTATGGCACAAATCTGGCGAGATTGTTTTTCGATGCTACTGAACTCGAAGGTTTCCGGTGTTCAACCAAGCAAAGTTTTACCAGAAATTGTGTACAAAAGCCCTGACTATTTGAGTGTCCTTTGTCAAGAACATATATCTGTGCTTATCTGTATTTTCTTCTCTATTTCCTTTGAAAAACAAGCGGAGCCATTTGAACCCCTCTAACGGTATGAGCATGGCTCTGATTAATTGTGTGCCAAGACCAGAGCGGATAGTTTCAGAGAAAGCTACCAAAATGACAATGGGTTTGTTTCTAATGAGCAGTAAGATATGAAAGTACGACTGAGTGGTTTCTGTTGTGTTGTCAGCAGTTCTATGTATTACAAGACCTAATTAAATAAATGAGGATGCTGCAAAATCGGACTGTTTTTGTGATTTCTATAGTTTTTTTAAACGAGGGGTGCGAACGTCACTTTATTTTTATGAAACGGGTCCTAACTTCGAAAAAGGTTGGAAGCCTATTCTTCAGACTAAAACGAATAAAGTAAAACATACAGTATATTGACAACATTCTATTAAGTCTTGGTGATTACAACAGCTCACCGTTTCGCTTAGCGTACTGTTATGCACTTCAACAATCGATGCAGCTTTTATCAAACATTTTTCTGTCGCATACAAACAAATTTCTCTGTGAAGACTACACCATCGGCATGTAAAAAAAGCGTTTTTGTTCATACCAATCCTTTTATGGTTTGGGCTTCACTGTATATGTAAAACCCCATACTTCATCGCGGACTTAAAGCAGCAGTGTTTTCCCCCGAAAATGGGATTTTTTTAAGTCGCGTGATATTGTTCTGGAAATGCCTAGCACATAGCAGCACGCAACTTGCAGTGATGCGGAAACCGAAGTTCAGGAACAGGTCGCCATTGCAAACACGGGTGAACTGTTTTACAGATACAAGTAATAGAAGTCCATCTTTTTGGGATAATTTGACATGAAAATGAACTTTTGCTGTTTGTAACATTTTATCATAATCAAGCAACTTACGTTTCGTTTTGAGTGGACTGGTACGCATTACAACACTTTTTCCTTGAATTCTACCAACATTATGTTGCAGATTATGCAGTTATTTACAGTTGTTTTAGCGCCAAAAATTTGTGAGGTTAAAATGTGTATTCTAGGATGCTTCCGAGGCAGCGGCCATGCGCTGGAGATAGATTCTTTCCACAATGTGTGATATTTTCCTACAAGAATCGAACTCACTGACAATGTAAGAAAGTTGCGTCATGTCGTAATTTTATTAAATTTGATAATATACTACTGCTGTCAACACAAAATACTGAAAAGATAACGAAAGATAAAATGTTTTTTTAGTTACAGTAGGTGACAGGCAGGAAAACCAGCAAAGATCATTGATAACTTTGTGGTATCTCATCTTTGTATCCGCGTGGCACTTAAATAAACTGAACAGCCACTTGTTTCATGCTTGAAACGTTAAACATTTTTGGTTGTGTGGGTTTGATGCAAATAACAGTAGCTGAAGATCCAAGAACAAATATTTATCGTTATGTCACTGTCAAACACAATCACTTTTTAGCTCAAAATAAATCATCTTCACACGCTGCTAAATGGCAATGGAGCTAACAAAAATTTCCGGAGAGAAACAAATTTATTGTTCTTCGAACGCAAGCAAAAATTTTAGAGACGATTTTGTGAACATGAAGTCTGTTCATAAACTCGCTTATGTAGAAACGCAGCTGTCTCTGCTTGAAGCTATTTAATTATAATTTTGCATAACTCTCACCAGGTCCGTAACCAGGGAGGAAAACCCCTGCAAAATCTTCCACCCCTTGGAAAATGTGTTGGACATAGTTTTTAAAAAATGGGCCACTCTCAGAAAGCTCTTAGCCCTCCCTGGTGTCCCAAGCTGATTACGGGCCTGACTCTCACCAATGTTCCATTCCTAGGTTTTCGTTAGTGTTTACATGTTGGGTCGGCTGCTGCCGATGAAAGTGGGGTTTTCCAATTTTGGCGCAAAGAGTCTTAGTTTTTCAGAAATTTTGAAGAAAATGAAATAAGAGGCTTTGTTTGAAGCAGTATTGCTGCTGCTTTGGGTTTCTTGCGCTTCACGCAAATTACGCTAACTTTGTAAGCTCTTTTTTAGGAGCTCTGGCAATCTGCATGGTTCTGAGACAGCGAGCAATTTTCCGATCCTTTTGTTCTGAGTGCACCAGACAGGTCGTATGCTTCATTTCTGCGCTGAAGTGCAGTGAGGCGTAAACAAATGAAAACACATTTTAAGAGAAACAACACGGCAAAAAGCAGATTTTAAAGAATATCAGGTTAGACGTTTGAAAATGATTTTATGTGGGCAAAATTATGAGACCACCTAAACTTTTGTGCAAAATTTTAAGACCACTGTGCAAAATGACGATCAGGTGGATCTGCAACGTTTATTTTGCAATATCCACTCGATCTACTGGTTTTAGTGCCTTCAAACAAAAAGCATTATTGATTTGCAATCGTCGTAGTGTTGTAATCAAAAACGATAAAATGCATAGACCCGTTTTCACAATCATGCAGGTGTTACATCAGTCGGTCAGCGCCCAGAGTTTGTTTTGAACGAAAATCGCTCAACCATGGCGGCACCAAACAATATTTGCCCAAAACGCAAGTTGCGTTTAGCTCATGATTGATCTGCGCAACACGAACGAGAATTTAATGCTTCTCTACAATGTGGAACTATACTTAGTTTTTTAAACTTGTATCATTCGCTCTTGAAACGCTAACTTTAAAGTTCTGTTCAATTTTCAAAACATGATGAAAGTGTATCGCTGACCAAGGGCAAGGGCCACTTTCTATCTCAGCTTTCGCTTACTGACCTTAGTGCAATCGTCAACTAAGGCTCATAAATATCTTTCAACAAGGAGTATGAGTGGACTCGGATGTCCACCGAAGTTCGATCTTCAAAAGGATTTTCCGAACTCTTACGTCAGAAGAATCGTTGAAGAAAGATGTTGCTTCTTCAATTACCGAGCTCAATTGCCCAAATTTTGTTATTCAAAATGAAAGTGTATGACACAAGTTTGCGTTGACCATAGTTTTTACAAGTGTGGTAAAGCTTTACTGTTTGTCAAGTAAATGTTGCTTAATACTATTTGCACGCTAAAGCTTTTATTAAACTGATTGTTGTCCAATTCCAAAGACCATGCACAGTTAAGCCATCGAACGTTAAGATGTTTTTAACCCTGAAAATTGAAATGTCACAACATTGGATTAAAGATGGTTGAAAAACGTTGGCTATGTTCTCTTACTTTTGCACAGGCGTCCTCATGTAAAAAATCTATGATCGACAAAATAGTGCAAGTACAGTTTTTGTCAAAGTGAGTCAGGCGTTTTCCTGAATGCCTTTCAAGGATATCATGCTGAAATAGAATCAATAAACCGATATGAAATTTTTACTTTGCTTTCACTAACTTCTTGGATAATGTTATACGCGTACAATTATAGTGCAACGCGATGACTTGAGCAGTGTGGTCCAACTACTTTTGACTTACGGGTACGGGGCATTTTACAAAAACGTGACAACTTGCGGGCCACTTCCAACACAATGATGTATAAAACAACAGATTCACAATATTTTAAAACTAAAATAGCGTGGATAAGTGAGAGCGTCATTGAAATTATGATACAATACGTAATAACAACAATTACAGGCTCTAGCTAGCCGCTGGTGCTTTCCACTGAGGTTGACATCAATTAAAAAACTTTGAGAGAGAAAAGATATTATTCATTGTTCTTGTGAAAACGCACTTTATCCAACGCAAGCATTTCAGGTGGACAAATGTAACCTCACACGCTTTTGTCAGATTTGAAGAATTTTCCTGAATGCTTCCGCGGGCCTGTAGTTGGACGACATTGACATAGAGAGTAGACCCGAAGCGTTGCTTTGTTCATCGCCATGTACACGTACGAACTGCTGCTATTTACTCTTTGCAGTTGGTTGACCTACGATCAGTTTATGGCTGTGCATCTCCTACATGCTTGTCTCAAGTATCAAGCAGTTGATCACATTTCATTGAAATCACATTAGATCATACAATTGAATAAGACATGTTCGAATTAGCACCTTATTACTCCCGCAAAATTGTATGCCGAGTTTTTAAATTCTGTTCTGCATGTGCCTCCACCCCAACCAAAACAAGACAGCTCAAAAGCTTTGCATAGCACAGCAATTCTCACGCTTGTGGTCAGGTCATTTCTCAACAATGACTTCGAGCTGCGGTGTTGAAAAACGTCTCGCGTTTGTTCACCCAGCTTTAACAGAATGGGTCTGTTCTCTAAGTCGCACGCGATCGTGCTAGAAGCAAAACAACGTGAATGAACTTTCTGAACTCTGTGGGTAGCGACATGTTGCTTTCGCTGACATGCCACTGCTCCTCCAGAGCATGACTATAAAGTTGTCGGTTTCTGGAAAATTCAATCTTTTGTTTTTTATTGTATTCGCTGTGAACTATATTTCTGCAACGTTTCTGTTGTGCTTTTCAAGGAAATCTTATCTGCCACAGTCAGTTAATCAAAATTATGTGATCCATTAATATAGGATTTCTCTGTTTCTTTTCTTTCCGAAAATTCTGAATCATATATTGGCTTACATCACAAAAAATAAATGTATTAACGTCAACAAACTTTCACATCCAACAAGTAAGATCCGTAAACACACTGGCGAATTAAGATGCTGGCAATAATTCAGGGTTTTTGTGAGATAAAAACTTTCTATGTTTAAGACAACGCAAAATTAATCCATCCTGAAAAACATGCCTGCCTACTTGTTACTGAACACAAAATACACAAGTGGAGTTAAAAAATTTGAATTTTACAGTTTCCTATACAATTACAAAAGATTATTTGAACATTACGTGGCGAGTAGATGTTGCAACACAGGATTGTTTATAGCAGTTGTGAAAGTGGATGACTTTTTCTAAACAAAATGTAGTGGTGCAGCGCACAAGCAAAGGTGGAGATAAAGATATTACCAGGACATCATTATACAAAGAAGCTTGCTTAGAGAAACTGTCCATGTTTTCGATTGTTACCAACACCAAACAAAAATTAGTATTGTGAAAACATGTTGATGATCCATTTAACTCTGCATGTTCTAATGATGACTTTGCAACTGCACAGCAGTAACCTTTCGCAAAAGCAGATCAAAAGAAAAATCGGAGTAGTTTGGTATTTACACGAAAATTTTGTTGCAAGAAAGATGGAAAAGATCATTTTCTGACAATTGTACGTGAAAGCAAGAATGAAAAACAACAGCACTACACAATTTCACAGCCAAGCTTCTCCTTCAAAAATGCAAGTTGTTTGTCCCAGGCGTCCTCTTGAGCTTTGCAGTGCTCGACCATTTCTCCACCACCGCTCATGAAAAACCCAAGGTCTTTTCCTGGTTGATAAAAAATCGATGTGTGGGGTGAGTACTTTGGCTCCATGAGATGACCAGCTTTGGGATAGTGCAGGACTTTGAAATCGGGATGTTCGAACTTTTTCAAGAGAATGTTTGCTTCGTCGGCACAAAATTTTGCTGGTGCGCATCTGTCGTCCCAGCCAGCAATGAACAAGTAAGCTACGTCATGTCGTTTGAAGAAAGGAAAAGTACTTGGAAGATTATGTACTGTGCCATGTTGAGGTAATGCAAAGCAGTCTCTTAATTCGACAGGCGATTGCTTAATTTTGGAACAATCTAGCTCCATTTGTGGCCAATATTTTTCTTTGTATTTGATGGAGCCACAAGCGGCATTAATACTGCAATTGTTCCACACCACGCATTTAATATCGTCCAAACAGCTGGCCATTGCCAAAGCAATCTGTGCTCCCTTGCAAACGCCCACAACGCCGATTCCTTTATCTCCCAAAACCGATGGATGATTCTTCATGAACTGAACTGCCTTTTCAAAATATTCCAGATCGAGGGTTTTTGTGAAGCACTTTGGCAAGTCGGCAACACCAAAATAAGCCAGAGCCATTGAAGCAAATCCATGTGATGCTTGCAAAGCGCTCTTAAACTCCATAGTTCCAGGAAATCCGCCAAAAAGGTTCATGATACCTTTAAATATCAATTGACATATTTCAGTTATGCACGGCTAAATCTGCATATCATTGCTTTACTAGCGATTTAATTTTTTTAATTAACGTTGCAGCAAATATAACAGACGAAAACCCATTTGAAACCTGCTGCATTGAGAAAGCTGAAATACAGGTGCCTCTTTTTGACAAAGCTTTACAATATAACATTATACATAGTGAAATAAGCAAATTGCTTGATTTGAGCTTGGGCACCAATTTTTTTAATACAATCTATTGCACACGAAGGACTTCATTTTAAAGTCCTTTTTAATAAGTGCTTGCAAAATACAATCCAGCACAATGGTACCTGGAAATTTTTGACCAAATGTGTTTTCAGGAGGTAGAAAGAGCACTCCAATTATTCCATTTTCATTTATTTCAATACGTCTGACGTCAGGAGCCATGAAGCGACGTTTCAAACTTGCGTGAGCTGAGAATTTTGACTTATCGTCTGTGTAAATTGAACGCAGCTTCTCAATGCTGTCGACATGACCATTGTATACGTAGAGGTTGTATCTTCTGGGTTTATATGCGTCTTTTTCAGCAAACCGATGCTTTGAAACCTGCCAAAATACTAAACTATTGAAATCGGAAGCAGGAAGGAAGAATGTTTGATCAAAAGCTTTATAGAGATTTGTTTGAGTTTTTTAACAACTTTAGACAATTTATTTTTAAAACTCTCAAGGACATGGGTTCGTCCTACATTCTTAGAAAAGCAACTGAGTTTGTTGTTATTCAAATAGTTATTCCCATGTAAAAACATTCTTAAAGGTGAATAGATAAAGGCCAGTAGATAAGAGTAGATAACTGAAAAAAAGGCGAGTAGATAGTAGATAAGTAACAAAAATTCGCTGATGATGCATGACTTCTTATAGCAGCCCCTTCCTTTCCAAGAGTGATTTTAGGTCGTTCAGCAACAGTGACGTAGAAAGGCTACCTGATCCGGCTGTAGCGACCACAACGGTCCCATCGGCTCCAATCCAGCAAAAGATCCTCCGAGTGATGGTTGTTCGTTCAAGTTTACACAACCTGCGAAGAGGCGCGAAATGAAGTTAGCTCGGGAGACACCACTTGCAGAAGTTCAAACATTTATGAATGGCAACCACGAATTTCAGCTTGCGATTGAATATGACTTAGCGAAGACACTTAAATTTACCATCAGTGTTTGTCTTGTATCTAGCAAAGCTTTCAAATAAAGTTGTTTGGATGTGGACCACAGTGTAAAGAGTGACCTCAGCTTCTTTGGGCAAACCTGTAAATATAAAAAACAAACATGGTCTTAAAGCTTGCGGATTAAAATCAGGCGCAGTAGCCCTAATTTCGCAAGTTATTAAAGAATTTCTGTGAGTTTTGTTTAATTTTATGGTGTCGCAATGTAAGAATCGAGTTAAGAAAAAACCATCGTGCTATGCAGATGTCTAAACAGTCATAGATGTTTGCTGCAACACTCACTTTCCTTCTCATCTCTAGTTTTCAATAACATGCCAATTACAGACAAATTATGGTTGAATGAGTTCTAGTCAACCACAGCCTGAAGCACTTACCTGCATTACACTACAGTGCCGGGACACCAGTCAAGTAATTCGTTTTAGAAGGTTACAAACACCTTGGTTTTAGTTCAGGTACTTCAAATGTAATGTGAATGCATAAAAACTACAATTTCTTACCACGTATACTGATGTCCACTTTTTCATCAAATTGGCTCGACTTTGGAGAAGCGTCAATCCGTGGAAGAACTTTCATGGTTTAGGTGTGCAGTTGAACTCAACGAGCATTAAACACAACTTACACACTGTCAACTGTCTGAAAAACAAACCGAATTTGACTTAATTTTTGCGATTAGTTGAACTTTATTTGGATCGGATGCATAGATGTTTCCCTAACAACAGCGCATGCCACAATTAATCCAAAGGTGTTTGCAAACATTGCCGTACCACTGCCGACAAAAGCATGGCACGAAACGCTCTGGCGTGATGCGGTGTTGCGACGCGGTTAATTATAACACCTGAAACTTTTTTTGTTTGTGAGAACTTTTATCTCTTCTTCACTCCTTTTCTCGTTCATCTGCGAATGGCCCGTTGCACTCGCCATCGAGATCGCATCACGTGCCACGGCGATTTGGAGGCAATCACGCACAACGATAAACAAGCGTAAAAACCCCTTAAGTAAACTTTTCCAGGATTATTCATCCACAAACCAAGTTCTATTTCCTTGGTTCTGTTTCCTTGGCTAAACCAGCACTAAATTTTCTGAAAACCTTGTTGTCTGTGATTTTTAAGACGAAAAATTTTTTTTTCTGTTTTTTGGCTGTTGACTTGTTTGCGGAGAAAGCTGTTGCTATGAATACAATAAGACGCAAGTGTTGTTAATGCTTCACTTAACTGTCGCACATCATACAATGGTTTCCAAAGTTTAGGTGGGTAGCTGCCCGGGTAGCGGATAGATTACCCGCCAAGGCAAGGCTGTTGTTGACTCTAACAACCCGAAGAAAAACACGATTCTCAAATGGCTTGAGCAATTAGAATGTTTGGCAATTTTACGTTTTTCTACCAAAAATAAAGAAATTTGTAAGTTGGAGGTACTTTTCCTGTTATTTCTGTTTATCCGTCTAATCACTCAGTACTTTTGGCCAAAGCAAAGTGGCTTTGCAAATGCAGAAAATGATCAAAACCCAGTCAATGTAATCAAAAACACGTTGAGGCTCAAAGCATTTTTCGTGTACATATCTATGCTGTTTATGTTCCAAGACATCTAGCCTACACATTTAATCCATTGCAATGGAAATGGAAGAATGTGCAGCAAGAGCACTTTGACAGTGATTGACTGTAAAAAGCATTGATAACTTCAAAGTCTTCACCTACCTAGAAATGAGGAATAACTTTACGGAAAATTAACACACTACATACCATGGGCGTCAGAAAGGAAACCATGGGCGTCGGAAGGATTTTTTCCAGGGGGAGCAGTAGGAGATTTTTCCAAAATTTTACCAGGGGGGGGCCAAAAGTGATGAAATTTGTTTTGTCCCACTCAAAACTAAAAAATTAACCTTTTTTTGCTGAAAATTTCAAAATCCAGGGAGGACAGGTCCTCCTGCCCCCCATTCTGACGCCCATGCTGCAAACAGTGGCGCAACCAAAGGGTCTGTCACATGTTTTTCATTTCATCATCAGGTGAACTGGCCGATGATTTTTTAACACAGTGCCATCTGCATTAGCTTAGCATTTTAGTTTCATAGATGAAGTTTGTGCAAAATGAAATCAAACAATAAAATAACGAGCCAACTTAGAAAATGCGTGTTACGTCGTTTGTTATTTTTAACCCTCTAGCAAAAATCCGCGGATTTACAAAAATTATGACGAAGATCGAACTCATGCCACATTCAGACAAAAACAAAAACTTGAAGGTGAAACCGTCAACATCAGGCGAAGGGAAAAATTGCACGAAGTCTGAAAGCAAAATATTGGAATACGCATGGCGCACGCAAAACTCACGTCTTTTTGATACTTAAGAATAAAAGTTCGACATTCGTCCGCCGGATAACCCTCCCATTCCCAAAAGCTGATCATCAAACCAAGCTCCTTACTTTAACGAGTGCAGCAAGTTTTCAGATCTTGCCTTCGCACCTCTTTTTGATTTCGCCGTCACCTACGCGGTGCTTGATCGTTCTCTGTCGAGCGCACTATAGTCCAACTTTAATAAATCCTCCCATTCCTTGTTCATGCACCATGACCAAGACCATTGATTCTATTTTGTTGTCACTGCTTAAGCAACTCCCTCGTGTGGCATCGTTGGTATATATTACATGACCTGTTGTTAGTTACGTTCACCACAAACTGGTCGCATTTCTTGCATTAGACTCACGTATAATGCGATGGGATATAGGCGTAGCCAGGGGGACCAGGGAGCTATGGCCTCCCAAAAAATTTTTAGCATATTATAGTCATTTTTTGCTTTGAAAACCGGCGTCCCAAACAAAAATACTGTTGCTCGCCTAAAGTCAAATATTTTCCTCCCTCAAATTTTTTATCCTACCAAAGTTGCTGTGCTGGCTACGCCACTGGGGATATCGTTGATATCCAAATGTTCTGCAAACGTAACAAATCGTGTATTTATGGAGCAGTAAGCGAATTTCCGTTCGCGTGCCAAAGCCATGAAGTCGACTGAAAATCTATTTCCCATATGAGTGAATGTATGGACCATGTTGTACCTTTTGTGAAACAGTTTTGCAAATTTATAGTTTACATCAGCGTGGTCCAACTACAGGTCCGCGGGCCTCATGTGGCCTTATTTGAATAACAACAAACTATAGGCCTGCGGGCCACATCTGCAAAAAAAATAAATTAGGTTGAGACATGAAATTTTTTTGGTTTCGTTGCACTTTTCAGCAACATTAATCAACCTTCCCCGAAATGGGCAAATTCTGTACGACAATCAGGCCACATAAGGTTAACTTGCCCAAAATGGGCAAATGCTTGTCGAAAGTTATTGGGCATTCAGATTGATCGCGGCACTCCTCTTGACTTTCATGTCACACATACAGCGGGGGATTTGGTGGGCTAAGCCCGAACTCACAGTCAACCATAACGTCGGGTGATTTTCACCTAGGGACCACTTGGTCACTACCCTTGTCGGGGTGGAAATCAAACGGGGTTAGTATTCC
>Ga0210059_1015180_pt1 | contig 11289 bp, 10 predicted proteins | sample Ectturendosymbi2_FD_188042 | JGI IMG/M metagenome (GOLD analysis project Ga0210059, IMG submission 188042) | Ecteinascidia turbinata endosymbiont from Florida, USA - Sample 2 (SPAdes) (version 2) | ecosystem: Host-associated > Tunicates > Ascidians > Unclassified | place: Key West, Florida... | reverse complement strand
CGAAACACTTTGGTCTAGTGGTTGGGCCCTAGGCCAGGCAACATGAGCCAAAATTACTCCAAAACTACTTCACTTATGATGTCAGTCACAAAAAATCTGCATCTCCCAACCAAAAAATTTTTTTCGAGTGCAATCTACTAGACTAGCTGATCCGTTTAAGCCCTTGAACAACTCTCTAGCACAATCAGCGGAGGAGCTAGGGCGTTGGTAAGGCAAACAAAAACTGCTGTTTTTAGGCCGAAATCGAAGTATGAATCTATCGTACCCTGGCTCTCAAAGTGTTAATCATGAAACTCAATTTTACACATTGCATACCACTGCGTCAGTGCTTTGTCTACAGCAAAATTCTGCTCAGATACTTAAGAATTCTTTTCCATTTAGAATTTCCATACTTTTCCAATACCTAATGCACATTTTGACCATATTCAATACTTTTTCAAGGCCTTGAAAACCAAATTTGAAATTCAATACTTTCAATACCATGTGGGAAACCTGGTGATAACAACGCTGTTACTCATAATACAGTAGTTGGATCCATGGCGTTTGTTTCCTGCATTTAATATTTCTTATATATTTTTTATTTTGAACAATAGAGATAGACTATATACCGAGCCGATATTTGGGTTTTACAAATATATCGGTATCAAGTAAAATGGGCAACAGGCCGATTTTATCAACCTTAGCAGTGTTGACAAAATGCAGACAACTTGTGCAAGAAAGCACAACGAACCAAGTCAAGATAGCTATCTTGAAGCAACACTAGCAGGTATGTTTTCATAAACAGCCAGACAAGATGAAGGGCAATTGAAAAGCTTTGGCTCCTAAATCATGATTTTTTAAGTTTTTGAAAAAAACATATGGCATAGAATACATTATATTTTGGATTTGAAGCAGAAAACAAGATTTGAATATTCTGGAAATATCAGCTATCGGCTCCAAAATGGTCAATCTCTAATAAACAGTTTACAGTCATTTCTATACACTGGTTATTGGAGCACAAAGTTTGAATGGCTCAAGTGAACAGCTAGCATGAATCAACGAAGTGCCATAACTTTCCTATCTTGAGAAACACATTGTCCTAAAATATCTGCATAAGTCAAATATGACAGAGGTTTTCAATTTCAGCAACATCAGTAAGTAAAAAGTCATCCAGAAAAATGCTTATAACCCACATTCAACAGTGATAGAATACATATTGAATTTCTATGCTTTTTCACCATAATCACAAACATAATTTTACGAACTTCACATACCTTATAAAAAAACACGATTTTAAGCTTACAATACACAGTAGAACCTATAGTACAAGAAAATCAATGTTCTAATTGCAAATCTTATAAATCTTAGGTTAAGTAATGAACAAACATTGAACAGTTTAGGCAATATAAAATTTAGTTATGAAAGATTCCATGAAGATATTTTATCTGCCAATTACACAAATTTTTACAAAGGCAACAAAGACATGCATGAATCTTTATTAACTAATTTCTTAAAATGGATAGAAAAATGTAGTTCAGCAAAACTTACTTTCAAATAAAATTGCAACATCACCAAGATTCATACATCGCAGCCTTGTCAAAAAGTCAGACATCACGTGATACAAAGCTTTCTAACAGTTGATATTTTGTTCATACAATCATTACTAACAGTATATAATCACAGTTAGAAGAACATTGATACTTTGTGGCAATTAGACATTTACCAGCAACATTGCTTAAATTCACTTCGACTGAAAAAAGCAACTTTCTTAAATTTTTTGAAATGCATGCACATAGGTTAACCAGTGAATTGCACATCAAAACCACAGCAGGCACTCCTTTCATATCTAACAACATCTGAGTGCTTGACAGCAACCTTCGCACTCATGAAATTGCATACAAAATGCAATTGTACGGAATGGACATGGTAGAAAGAAACAATTAGCTAAAATGCAAAATCCAGAGGGTTTAGAATGTAGATCAAATTCAGTTCTAGGTTTGTCTAGTTCTGAAAATAAAGCACATACAAAAGAGACTATCATTTTTTCAAATTTATTTAATGAAATAGTTTCTGGTAAAAGGGTTAATGATGACGCACAAGCATCACAAAGTAGCTGCATTAAAACTAAGACAAACAAGCAAGAAACACATTGCAATAATGAATTGTAAGAATGTTTAAACTTTCCATTGTTCTAAGACACGATCCATTTTCATGCTGAAGGAACTAAACAAGTTTTCCTTAATTGAGCAAACTTGCTATGAAGCATCTCAGTACCACGCCATCTTCTACTGAAAGCAAGAAGGTATTTAGCATTGCTGGTAAAATATACAAACCTACAAGAAAGGAGAAATGCTTGACAGTTTCGTACTTTCCTATCATGGTTTATAAAGTTGATGGCAGGATTATTGGGTTTTTAATACATTTTTGAAAGGGGTTGCGGTCTGCTGGATGATCAACACAATTGCACCTAGGTGTGCTGGGTTGCAACTGGTATCTATCATGGTTTGCCAAGTTCCACAAGGAGCTGAGCATGACAGAGAAAATGTAAGAACAAATAGACCGCAGCAGTAAAAGCAAAAAAAAACACAAAACAGCAAGAAGCAGTCAATTCATGCACACAAAACACACTCAAATCTAAAATTGATATTGTACTTGGAGCATATATATATGTTTCAAACCAAAATTAAAGGTGCATTGCACATAAGCAGAAAATGAGAGATTGGTAAGTTTAAGTTGTGCAGCCCTAACGATATATTTTTCGTCTTGACTGTTGAAGCCAGTTGCTAGAGGTTCTACCTTATGTGGCAGCATGGGATGCATGAGAGTGGACTTGACTTACAAGTAAACAACTGACCAAAATTAACAGAAATTCTGCCCTAATATGAACTATACATGAATTTGCCTATTTCAAGAATGTACACATTAATTTTAAGGTTTAACTTTTGTGTTGTTGCCAGAAGACTTTGTTTTGTTTCTTTGTTTCTTGATGCATACACTTTCTTGTCTGTGTGCATGTCTAGTTGATGGAACCACTTCTTTTTCATAGTGTGCCAATCATTTTTGCCTATTGTTACCTATAACTAGAGTTTCATGTTCATGGTGTTCTTTTCTGGTTCAACTACTTCCTATGACTTAATTGTTGTAAATAGTTCAACAAATTGCTCTGCAACATAGGCTTAAAATTTGTTCAAGCTGCTAAATGTTATGACTATGTTAGCTCACTCTGTTTCTTTTGAGAAGTTGTATAATTGTTTGACAGAAATTGTTGTTATTTGATAAATAAGCCATGATCACTGTGGTCTCAGATACAGAAAAAATGTACCGCATCCGCAGATGAATGAGATTAGTCATATAGAACTAAGGGCAAAGCTTTAAGGTTAATTAACATATTAATTAATTATCTAATTAGGGATTAATTATTTTTAGGCCATAACTTTTAAACCCGGAACCCTAGAAAGGCTCAAAAGACTCGGATTCTAGCCAAGTTTCCAATAAAAATCTGAACAAAATACTTTCATCTAGTGGTTTGGGCTCAGGGCCTGAGACAAAGGCCCAGGGTCAACCTGAGACAAAAAGACTAAAATCCCACTCCACTTATGACATCACTCACAAAAAACCCGAAGCCCAAAACCAAACATTTTTTTTTCAGTGCAGACTTGAAGACTTCCAGAGTCTTTTGAGGGTTCGAACAGCTCTCTAGCACAAACACCTGGTAAGTTATGGAGTTGCTAAGACATGCTAGAAACTGGGATTTAACCCAAAACTATCAGCAACGAAGGTGTTAAAAGGGCAGAGGCAAGAATAGGTAGTGCGAGCAAAAAGAGCTGGATGGATGTCGATGATAGATCCATATTTAGCCTACCTAAATGAACTTGATTTTAACTCTTTGGCGCCCGGCAGGTTTGGAGGATTTTCGGAAAAAAATGCCTAAATGCACGTGGCTTTGCGTGGGAATTTCTCTGGTCCGGTATGCTCAACAGACCTGGTAAAATTCTCAAGAGACACGGCAAGTCTTCTAGTCTGCACTCAAACAAAAATTTTTTGCTTGGGGAGTGCGGGTTTTTGTGAGTGACGTCATAAGTGGAGGACTTTTATGCCACCTTGGCCCACTTTGCCTAGCCCTGGGCACCAACCGTTAGGTGGTAGTATTTCGCTGAAGTTTTTACTAGAAACTAGGTTACAATCTGAGTCTTTTGATACTTTGGATGACCTGCTGGGGTTTCGGGTTCAAAATTTATGATGTAAGTTAGTAAAAATATTTGACTAATTAGCTAATTAATTAATTTGTTTGTTTTAGATCATAACTTTTGAACCAGAAAGGTTAGAAAGTGGATCAAAGGCTCGAAAGACTCAGACTCGAGCCTAGTTTCCAATGAAAACTTCAGCGAAACACTTTGGCCTAGCGGTTGGGCCCTAGGCCATGCAACATGAGCCAAAATTATTCCAATACTACTTCACTTATGACGTCAGTCACAAAAAATCCACATCCCCCAACCAAAATATTTTTTTTTGGCGGCTGTACTATATATAAATAAAAGTAATGCGGCCGGCAACAGCAAAAGGTTGTAAACCCCTGATGTAGTGGTAACTCACCATTCCAACTAACCCTAATTTTTGTAAACCTCAAATTGTTGATGCTATAAAGTGTACAACTAAAATGTAGCAGTAGCTGCAAAATGTTTTGCGGTAGGAATGTGATGTAGCTTTGATATGATAGTGTGAAGTTTTCATGTTTCAAACTTGCTTGATGTTGTGAGATTTGCAAGTGCAAACTTGTTTCCATGAAGTATTCATGAATAAAAGGCCTATATAGGCCTACCAATTAACGGGGTTCAAAGTCGTACAACCTTAACTAGCAATTAATATTCTGCATAGCTACAACAAGTACATGTGAACAATGGTAATATTTATTGTGTTGAAAAATGTTAGCTAATTACAATAAAATCCTCCCAAAAATTGCTGTTCATGCCACCACGTTTGAAAGGTGTTGTTCAGAATCTTCATTTTCAAGTTTTTATATACATTCTAAACTTATTCTTCCAACACGATCATCCTAACCTAATAGTTAAGATCTGTTCTTCTTTAGCATAGATGTGTGTATTTGTGTTGGCTACAATGGCAATCAATCTGGAAAAGGAGCAAAATATCTGGTTACGAGCTAAGTATTACATTGCCGCAAATAGGTCAGGTCTCAGGTAATTAGAGGGAAATGAGGCAAATTAATACATAGCATAGGCTATACTAGGTATGCAGAAACCTTGATTAGTTTACAATGGTACATTTTAGTCTTAACATTAAGACTTGCTGTTTATATGTTATTTGGGAAAACAAGATCAAATTTGGGCAAAAATTTTTGCATCCTTAAAAATATGCACTCCCGTACACTTATGTTTCTACCAACCGTAACTGCACTCTCCTCGTGCGCTATTATCACGTTACAGGTGGCGAATTAATAAGGTTTCAACAGTGGTGTACGCAGAAAATTTTTATGGGGGGGTTTCATTCAGTGGCATATGGTGGTCATTTGTATTTGGTGTGCGCTGTTTGTGATGTTACAATTTGACGTCATAGTCATGTTTACTAACCCATGTTTTGGTGAAGCTTGTTGACACAATATGCATATTCGTCTACACGCACTCCCTGTAAACATGTGTAGTGGACGAAAGGTATGGAAAAAGTGGTGAGATGGTTTCTGGATGCAGACCATAACCCAGATTCCCACCAAAACATAATAGTGACTTTTTGGCCCATTTACAACGTACCTTGAAAGCTGCATGCAAATTCATTCTGTGGTATATGCATTAAGTCGACAAATTAACAAGCAAAAAGTATGCAAAAACAATCAATCTCCTTTGTGCAAGTAATAAAGTTTTCGTAAAATATCAAGCTCAAGGGGGGTTTTAACCCAAAATCACCCCTTGTGTACGTCCTTAGGTTTCAAATATGTAGATCCACAAGCGTAACTATAGCTGTGTAACCACTGCAGGCTGAAATCCTCGTTGAATGACACGTTACATGATAGCGCACAACCACTTTTGCCTTTTCTTCATCATGTAGTCAGTGACCTTTTGACCATAAGCTGTAGCCCATAAGTCTAAGCTTTCATAGAGTTTTGCGTCTTTCAGCAACCAGAACGTGAGCGTAGCTGTACATAAGCCATACAGTACAACCAAACCAAACAACACTGACTACTAACAAAGTGGCGGGCCTGTTTTTATGTGGTACTATTACTTGCGTCTAAGCAAGCCACCATTTATCGCACAGTTTGCAACTCAATTTCAAAGATATGCAGTAGCTGCTTTAGGTTCTGCCCAAAAATATATTCCAAATGTCTAGCCAGCAGTGATGCCACTGGATTTGTCAGGCTTCAACATCAAATGTCAGGCATCAACATCAAAAAGACACAAGACTATTATAAAAACTTTCTTTATAACACGGTTCATATATTGCACATCCACCACCGCCTCATGAAACCATCTCTTTGGCTAATAATTGCCCCTACAAGCAAGCTGTCAGTATCCGATTTGCTGCATTGTTTTGTAAGTAGCATTCACAGTGCTGAAAATTTTTCGACCGCAAACCCTTTATAAACGTATTTGGAAGTACATCGATGGATTTTCCAAGATCAATTAATTAATTTGTAAATGAAAATGCTAGATGATTAGATCATCCTCAGCAATAAATCCGTTCAACTTCAGCTCTGCAGAGGCAACTTCTAAAGCATTTATCAACCTCTTATCTTTAGAAACTTTAATTTAAACTGAGTCAATTTCATTGAGTAATTTCATTTGAAGAGCGCGTGGCTTTAACACGTGATTTGATGTCTTCGTGTCATAAATGGTCATTCCTTTTGGGAACTTTGAATGATGCACTGCATTAATTTACATAACCCTGATATTTGCCATGATCATCAGTTTTCAATAGCCAGCTTACTAGGTAATGTCTTCAAGCCACGACTCGTTAAGTTAAACTTAAAAGTTGGTAAGCATGTTACTTTCATCTTAAAAACTACAGCTACGTGGGCTACTTTTAAATTAAAGGAACTAAAACCTAGTGTATAAAACCTAACTGAAACCTCCTAGAGGTCTGCATCTACAGCACAAGCATTTTGTCTAAGCACTTGAAATTTTTATTTCATAAGGTTAAAAAGTAACAACAAACTACAAAACTGGATTCGATCCAAGTAAATAAACTAAGCTCATCATCACTCAATCTAAAATGGAACATTTGATGTCGACAACTTGATAGTAAGAAGAATGGCCTTAAGATATTGCAAACAAAGTTAAGGCGGCCTACATTCTTGTCGACATGCGCTAACAAAACAAAAGGGTCGAAGTTCCCTGCACTTAGTTGAAGGTTAGAGAGTGCAGACCACCTCCACATTTTCCAAACCAGGGGTGACGAGAATGTAGTCTAGGGTGCATTTACTGTAGTCATATTACAGCATTGTCAACAGAATTAGGTGCCGAACCGAAAGCTAAACTAGAAGGAAATGCAGAAAAAATGACAAACATGGAACAGGCTTTACCATCAGTGCACATAGGATAACACTAAATGGAGGGCCGGCGGGCCGGACGGGCTGGAGGGCCGTGTTTTCAAATGAAAAACGTGAACTGTCGGCGGGCTGGCGGGCAGCACAGAAGACAAGCAGAATGGCGGGCCGGCGGGCTGTACAAAAAGGCGGTGCGGCGGGCTGCGAAAAAGGACCAGAGTAAAGCTAGCCGTCACTTCGCCCAGCCGTCACTTTCGCGACTTGGCGAAAAAAACGCCAATACAAAAACGAGCAGATAAGCCAAAAAAATACTCAAATAAACATATTATGTTAAAATTATAACACAAACAACTCAGGCGAATTTTTTCAAACGACTTTTAAGCTAACCGTAAAACTTTCGGCAAGTTTTATCGAATATCGAACGCGCTTAAACAACAACGGTTTTCTCATAAACTAAAGGCGTCAGCAAAGATTTCTAAACGAAAATCACTTGCCAATATCATCAGCTATCCAATAAAACCGTTTTCAATCTCTACACTTTTTATTAAATTTATCAAAATCATGCATAAACATGACCGACTTTAGCACTGCGCGACAATTTTCGGCAAGTTTTTTCGAATATGGAACGCGCTTAAACAACAACGGTTTTCTCATAAACTAAAGGCGTCAGCAAAGATTTCTAAACGAACAGCACATGCCAATATCATCATCTATCCAACAAAACCGTTTTCATCCTCTACACTTTTTATGAAAGTTATCAAAATCATGCATAAACATGACCGACTTTAGCGCTGCGCGACAATTTTCGGCAAGTTTTTTCGAATATTGAACGCGCAAGTTTCTTTAGAGTGTTCAGCTGTTTTTTTGCATTTATATATTTGTTATGTCCAAGAAATGATAAAAGACTTGAGTCTGTTGCCATGTATGATAACAGATGTGAAGAAATACCCTGAAACACACCTACCCTTAGCAGACTAGCCGTTTAAACAAATTCTAAGTGATAGAAAATGATATTATAATATTTGAATCTTCAAAGCAGTGGGCCTCACCTCAGTGGCGATTCTAAGGTGTGGCCTGGGTAGGCCATAGCCCCTAAGATTTTTGGCTAGCCACCAGTTTGGCCTCCCAGCTGGGTGCTTAATTTCATCTTCAAGTTCGTTTGGTTGGCATATACAGCAGATATCTTCCAAAAAAATTTTATACGATATTTTACAAGCCCTCTAGCCTTCATTCAATATTTCCCAAATGCATGATAAGCTGTGTTGTTCTTGACGACCGGTCGAATAGTGGGAGTTGTTTATGACGACTCACACCAGTGGTTGCTCGGATCCTGCGTGAAATTAGATAGGATCGCTCCCGTGGTCTGTTGGTGAAGGATTCAATTCAAAACTAAGAAAAGTCGCAGAATTGGGAAGATTGATCTTCCGTGTATTTCAGTGTGAAGTGGAACTGGATTGTATTATTGTCGGCAAATTGTTACTTGTCCTAGTAACAAAATACATAAAGAAATGGTGTCAGCTACTTTATCCGAATTTATGCTGATTGCATTTGTGTGTTCTGCATCCTTATGTATACGACTTCGAAGCATCTTACGTAACAGGTTCGTGACTTCACTTTCAAGTCATTCACTTGACTAATTTTTATGACATCCGCTGAGATTTGAAATCTCGTAATTATTGCGTAGCATTCCGACCTCAATTTGGCGCCCCCAAAATGCTGGGCCTGGGGGCATATGCCCCAATTGCCCCCTTAATTATGCCACTGCCGAATACTGTTTATACATTTTTTTATTTTTAAGGACTGAGGCGGGGCAGGGCTGTAGCCCTTCCGTACGCTAGTGAATCGAAGTATTAAGTTACATTGAGTTGATATCAAATTCTGACGTAGCCTGTCCAGAGATTTGTGAGATGATGATAAGAGAGCAGTTAGGAACCTTTGCAGTGGCGGATTAAGGGCAGCTGACAGGCCTACAGCCAGGGGCCCTCATATTTCAGGGGCTCCCAATCCCTAAGTCGGGAAAAGTGTAATATGTGAATCATACGCAATACACTGTAAAAAATATTAACGCAAGTTGGTACTAATAAGTAGGCGCTCTGTGCTCACTCACAGAAATTGCTTCGTTGACATAAAAGTATTTGATTTTTGGCATGTGGTCTGGCCGACACTCACTAACAAGTTAGTACTCAAGGTCTAAAAAATAAGGTAGGTCTTTTGGAATCGAATGTACTGTATTGAAGAAAGTACTTGTGACACTGTTGGGCGCCCCCATAGTGATTCGGCGTCCCCCCTCGTTACGTCCTGCGCAGCACTTGTCTCCAGCAATCAGCGCCCGCATATGGTTTAACTCACAGCTGCGTCACAATATATAACCACCACTGCCCACCTGTGTGATTTTGAAACAAAACACACCCCATCCAGCAATAATACTTTTTCCCCCTAGTTGGGGGCCTAATTCAAGAGAGTGGAAGAAGATTACAATAGCATGTTTACGATGGTGAGGATGGAATCGTGTTAGTGATGAACGTGTCCTTTCCACCTCACAGCTTACCATATAACCTATTGTAGCTGGTGATTGTGGAAAGGTAACCTTGCGATATTCGAAGGATACTGCATTTTCATTTCCAAATTAAGTCTTTTAAAAGGTGCTTTTGTGCTATCGGTAGGTTATTGACGTCCTGGAAAAAGTCAAGACTAAAGACGTTCTCTCGGCGCAACCTTCAGTGAAACAAAAGGAGAACGACACAATTTCTGCTGGTCTTTCGTACAAAGATGCTGTTCAATACCTGATGCTCATGACTAACACTGCTGCAAGCAAGAAAGTGCTCCAAATTCAACGAAAGTTTGGTAAAGATGAAACATTCAGAACAAAGGTAAACGCGCAGGACTAACGTTTCAGGATTTAGTTAGTGTTTAGCGGTGCGAGAAATAGTGTCAGCAACTACATTGAAATTATAACTCTATCATCAATTCCCCTCTATCACCATATTCATGGTGTTCAAGGTGTTCTGTGGACACCTGTAAATTTAGAAAAAAAATCGGTTTTAGGGCATTCGTTAGTGATTAATGCCATGAACTGCCTTTATTTGTATTGTTTGTTTTCTCAGGCTGGTGAACCTTTACAGTTTTGGGCTAATTGCGAGTCTGGTAAACACCATATCAAAATGGCCACTGTACGCCACTGATCAATTAGCCATATCTGTCGTCTATTACATGCTTTGTTATCAATTTAGTACGTTATGTGCTGGTGCTTAACAAATTGGGAAAACCAGAGGAGAATGCAAAACTACAGGCTCCAGCTAACTCTAGCTCTGCCAAGGAAGCAGTTGTTCACGAAGAATCTGTTTGCACAGTCACAGGGTTAAGCCCTGTTTTTTTCACCACACAGCTGACGAAAGACGTGGAAGTTCCGTTCGATAAGAATGTGTGGAACAAGTGCAAAGCAACGCAAAAAGACCGTCATATTTCTGATGATTGTTGGAGAAATGAGGTGATCGAAGGATTGAAAAAAGCAAATATTGTATGTAGCTTTGCTTTCAAAGCATTGTGTCACACGTCGACATAATGAAAGTAAGCAACAGATTCTTTTCCGTTGTGAAGGTTATTGCACATTTTCCACGTGCAAGGTTACCTTCAATTGCTATATTAACAAACATTTCCAACTGCATGCCAAATTCGAAGGTACAGTACTCCACCTACAGTCGGAAAAAGCTTGCCGTTACATCCGTGGATCTGATCGCAAACCAGCGAAAGAAGTGTTGAAACACAAACTACCGCGCTTGCATCACTTAGAACAACTAAAACACTTGGATCCTAAGGCC
>Ga0210059_1015179_pt1 | contig 11289 bp, 4 predicted proteins | sample Ectturendosymbi2_FD_188042 | JGI IMG/M metagenome (GOLD analysis project Ga0210059, IMG submission 188042) | Ecteinascidia turbinata endosymbiont from Florida, USA - Sample 2 (SPAdes) (version 2) | ecosystem: Host-associated > Tunicates > Ascidians > Unclassified | place: Key West, Florida... | reverse complement strand
TAAACAAAGCAAAATAAATGAAGTTTTTTTCTTGTTTTCAAAGATACGAAAGAATCATATTGTTGAGGAGAAAATGACTGCCAGAGAGGTTACGACTTTTTACTGCAATTCATAATAATAGGCCAATAACGTGTGGGGGCCCCACGTGAAATTTCGGGGGGGGGCCTCGCTTACCCTTGCCACGGCACTGCACAGCACCCCTCTTTGTTTACACTGATCAACCATTGAATCATTGCATTTTCATTTGCTCTAATGTTCACTATTGTGGTTGGTTTGCTTGGTGCAATGGCTTCTTGTAATGCTACCGGTTGTTGTCGGAGTCATGAAAAAATAAACCATTGTCCATTATAAATCAATGTTTTTTTTGTCAAATTTGAATGTCAAGCCCCATTCACCAGGGGTTCCCAACCCAGCGCCGGATTTAGGAGGGGACCAGGGCTCCCCCACCATGTTTGTGTGTTAACCATGCATAGGCTACGACATGTGCGTGCCGCTTAGTCATTTTTGTTAGCGAGGAAAGTTTGTTTGTAGACCCTATTAAATTATCTGTCGTCCAGACGGCAGTATTTCACCTGAGCATTGTTTTATATTTTGACGAAACAGCTTTTACACTTATTGTTTTTCTGAAAGTCGGTCAGGGACCTGAATCTAGTGAGTGCAAGGCCAAGCCACGTAGAACGCTACAGCTTACGTCTCTACTAATTACTGGTAGATTTGAGGTCTGCCTTACTGAGATTTGCACAGGTCGCATATGAGTAGCATTGTTAAGTAAGGTTACCATACGTCCTCTTTTTGGAGTAGGCTACATGTCCACTTTTTTCATTAGAAATGAATTAATCTCTGAGGAAATTAAAAAATGTCAAAATATCCTCCTTTTTATATTTCTTATTTTATATCGCTATCATCAGTGGCGTAACTAAAGTTTTGAGCCTTGGTGGTAAACTTAGATAAAAGGTGCCTACTGGCCACTGTACGGGATCCACTAGTCAACACTCAGAAAAAACTTGAGAAATGATAGTAAATTCGGATGTGGATGGCTAAACAAAAACCCTAAATCACTGGAAAGTAATCCGAAAATCACATAAAAACAACAACCTACTGAAAACGAAGAATGCTAAAACCGAAATATAAGTTTAGTGGGAGACAGTTTTTTACATTTAGCTTTCCAAGGGGGAAATTCGCCCCTCTGCCCCAGTCAGTTACGAATGTGGTATGATATACTCTATTGCAGGGGTTTCCAACCTTTCTCTGACCATGTATCCCTTTAGCATTCCGACAGATGAGCATGTACCCCTTCAGCATTTCAAAAGCTAAGCATGTACCCCTTCAATATTTCGACAGATGAACATGTCCCCTAAAATTTCTTATGAAAAAATATTTTACCATGCTTAATCACAGATATAATCAGAAATAAGCACATAACGGCTTTTTAAAATAATGCTTACTGATATGTATAAATTTATGGAAATAAAAGATATCTAAACATATGTTTCTGTTATATGGCTAACCGTAAGTGTACCCCTTCAGATAGGCAAATATACCCCTACGGGTACATGTACCCCAGGGTGCGAACCTCTGATTTATTGTATTTACGTGCAGTAAGCTGTCCTTACTCAACTGCAACAAGATACGAGCTGGCGGCGCAGCTTAGTTTATGGGAGGGCCTGCAAGTTGTCTATCTAATTAATATACGTTTTGGTTGAGTGAATTCTCGGCTGGAAAGGCGGGAATGTTTTCACATTAATCACTACATAACTGTGGTAAATCTTCTTTTGATATCTCAATGAATTTGGCATTAGAGCGCGGACTTCTGACTCCATTATAGGTTCTGTGCTAGCTTTGCTGATGAACCGTGATACGATGATCAGCATATTGTACATACTGTAGCTTAGTGTAGTACTTTGTAATATTATAGCTAATTAGTCATGCCAAAAAATGAAGAAATTCATCAGAAGTATCCCTTTTTCAGAAAAGGACTAAATGATTTTGAAGCTGAGTGAATTGCGTGTGGTTGCATTTACAAAGATCGCAAAATAGAGTGAAAAGACTATTGTGACTTTGTGAATTTAGAGTACCAAAAACTTATTCCTCACAGCGTAAACAGATGGCTATTACTTTATCCTAGCTTGCCATCGGATGCTTCAAATGTACCCAGCGTCACATTCGTGTTTCATGTCCATCGACAAGCCAACTGTTGTTCTGAAAAATTTTTTAGAAATTCACTGAGCGAACTCTGTTTAAAGACATTAAGACAATTGCAATCATTTCTGGTTGCTTTTAATGAGCAAGTTCAGAATATTGAGAAGTCCAAAGCACCATTTGTTGAGGACAAAAAATCGAAGAACATGTGATAGACTTTAGATATGTGCAGCGATGAAAATAGACCCAGTTCAACCAGCAGTGCAGTAGTAGAAGAACGTTAAGATGTATCATCGAAAAACACGATAGATGAGGTGGCTGACGCTATCACTGGAGGCAAGGATATCGGTCTCTGGGCCTTCTGGCCAGTCAATGTTCCGGAAAAAATGCGGAAATATTGGTTGAAATATGAAACAGGTTCTTTTTGACATTGTGATAAAAAGACATTTTAGAACATGATGTTCCACAACACAGAAAGACAGAAACTTCTCACGGAAATGTACCACAAGTTTTATTTGTTGCCAGAACTACAATGGCGAAGTAGTTGACAGAAGCTGGCTTTGTTTTTCTCCTTCACAAACTTGTGTTTATTGTTTCACGTGTAAACTGATGTGCGCGGATACGACTAAATGTGCGCATTTCCTTATTAGAAAAGGAATCTTCGACTGGAAGCATGCTCTTGAGCGCCTGAGGAACCACGAGCATTCAATGAAACATATATATATGCCACAATTACATTTAGTCGCAGATGTAATTAATCACTATGAAGAATTGATACAGACCTAGCCAGTTAGGTCAACCAAATATATCGGAAATCGCCTCTGACTGGTTTCTGTTGTAAAATTTATTGCTGAGCGTGGACTGCCGTTCAGAGATGATAAAAACGTTGGATAACCCAGAAAGTTTTTTCAAAAAATTTTCAAAACCTTTTAGAAGCAAAATTTCAAAAAAAGAAGATGCGATGTTTCTAGCAACTGGTTTTGCAACAGTTTCATAAATCGCTAATCATTGTCAAATACTATGCTGAATCATAGAGTTTTGTTGCAGTTGACTTAACAAATGTGACGTCACAAGATTATGTCATAAATATTAATGATATGTGGAAATACTAGTGATTTCATCGATCACCCCTACCTAAAGATTTTTTATCTGCATATGGGGCCTTCCACCACGTCTGGGCCCCAGGCCCCCCACCATCTAAATCCGGCGCTGTCCCAACCTGTGGTATGTGTACTACTAGTGGTACGTGAAGGTCTTCCAGGTGGTACGCGAGTAACTTCCATTTTCACACAAAAACCTGGTTTCACTGTTTTCGAGTTACGTATCGGACTTTGCTTCGAAATAATATATTTTCCTGTAGCCTGCTGATCCTATCGTGTCGCAAGATCATGACTTTCGATGTGCTGTTAGCAAATTTACGATACGCATTGACCGATTGGAAGGTAAATAAAAACAAAAATTTCATTAAACTTTGTGGTGGTACTTTGTTGATATTTTAATGTATATTATTCTTCTGAATAAACTAAGATTCGATGAAATTAGTTGTTCTGGATGAAATGCTACGCGTTGAGAATACGGGGCGCCCACGTGGTACGAGATCGTGAAAAGGTTGGGAACCCATGTCCTACTCAAACATAAAGACTCCCTAATGAAGACTTTCTGGCGACGATTCTGCATCCAGTCCAATATTTTCATTCTGTAATCCAGTTTGATCCTAATCCGGAAATACTATCTGAATATTTGATCCAATCCGGTTTATATCCGAAAAAAAACTCTGATTAAGCATTTGACTGCAGTGATCAGCGCAGTTTAAATACCCATATCTGATCCGGTGTCAAGCGAAATTTCTGACCTAATTATTTTACTTCTCGGAGTAAAGGAATAAAGTTTGGCGATTACTTGTTTGATGTGTGTTGTGCAAATTAAAACTTTTGGTAATAATGCCAGATACCCACAACAAGCTACAATACGGGAATAAATATATAACCACTGAAAAATATTGGATTTAGTCTTAGATTTCAATTCTTTTTCTCTTTCTACCATTGTCCATTCTAACCCTAACCAGTCCCGTCGCCACGGGGGGGCATTGGTGGGCTTAGCCCTCCAAACAAAGCTCCAAGCCTCCCTAAATTGAAACGTGAAACACTATAAATCAGTGGAGTTTTAGTTAATCTTACCATGTCAAACCTCCCGCACAAACGCAAAGCCCCCCGCAGAACCGCAAAGCCCCCCTATTGAAAACTTTCTGGCGACGGTTCTGACCCTAACCCAAACCCGAACGAGACACACTTACCTCAACAATAAACTCTAAGCCAGGGGTGGGGAACCTGCGGCCCGCGTGAACATTTGATATGGCCTGCATCAGAATTTTCGTTTCCCTATTTAGAGTAGGCCAACAAAATCATGTCAAGACGAAGCTCCATGATAAGCAGCAACTTAACGTAGCATGTCATAAGATGCCTTTACCCTCATAGTAAGATAAAAGTAGAATTTTGGGATACAATCAATTGTTATTTGCGGCCCGCCAGCAATAATCCACAATTTACGCGGTCCGTGATAGTAAATAGGTTCCCCACCCCTGCTCTAAGCCTTAATCATCAGTTTTCTCAGTGTATTTGATATGTGGAATATCACTCAGTGCATCCGCACATGTCGCGAAGTCAGAAATTTCGCTTGACACCGGTGTCAAGGGAAATTTCTGACTTCTGCGAAATTTCTGACCTATTATTGTTTGTCAGTTATTTTGCTTCTCATAGTAAAGGACAAAAGATTGGTGTTTACTTTTAAGATGTGTGTTGTGTAAATTGAAACATTTTGGTTAGATGTCAGATACCCACAAGCTACAGTACGGGAATAACTATAACCACTGAAAAATATTGGACTTAGTCTTAGCTCCCAGTTATTTTTCGTTTTCTAACCCTAACCAAACCCTAACCCGACATACTTACCTAAACACTAAACCCTGAGCCCTCATCAGTCTTCCCCGCGTATTTCATGTGTAGAACCAGAATATCACTTTGTACATGCGCACATGGCGTGATATTAGAAATTTCGCAAGTAATAAATATCTCTTGACACCGGTGGAGATTTTGTCGAAATTCAGTCCGATCCGAATCCTCTTCTGAATTGCAGAATCTGGTTGGTTGGATCGTGATCCGGAAACCCAATCATGTTGGTTGGATCGCGATCCGTAAACCCAATCATGTTCAACAATGATAATCAGTAGTCACTAATATACTAGTGTTGAACGGATCAGAGATATTGCAATCCTAATCCAGTCCAATTATTTTATTGTGCAGTCCAATCCGGTCGTAATGCGATAGTCCTGCCCAAATATTTGATCAGATCCAGTTCATATCAGAAAAAACTCTGATTCAACATTTCTCTGCAGTGATCAAGTCAGTTTGGATATCTGGATCTGATCAGATAGAGTTTTTTTAATCCAGTCCGATCTGGAACCGGTTCTGAACAGAGGTGATCACGTGGCCGGAGTGGACCACGGCCGGAGTCTACGATTTTTCCTAGAGTCGGAGCAGGACCCGGAGCCAGAATTTTTAATAAAAACCGGACAGCAGTGAAGTTTTTAATTTTTCACAAGCCGGATTATTGCTTTTACCAAATTTAAGTTTTCGCTGACAGCATAATTGTTGAAAAACTTTGTTGGCTCTATTTTCTTGCATAAATTAGGACATGAAAATTCAATGCAGGCTGAAATAGGATGGCAGCTGGCGGGCTTTGTTTTGTCTGGCACATACTAGCTAAAGATCAGTTGCTGTGTCACAAGGATAGTTTTTTCTTTGATTTGGTGCATACGACAGTTACTGGAACTTTGACCTCTGTGCTGTGTCATGTTTTAAGCGGAATTCGCAATATGTTACTTTTAAGGAAAGGCACAAGGCAACAGGGTATGTACTTTACAATGCAAAGCAAAAGCAGTGCAGTTTCAACCAAGAAAGCACAAATGCAGTTTACTTCAGACTATTCCTAAACATGGCATTATTATCTTGCAAGTTCACAATACACAGTAATAAACGAAATAAAATTTGTGTGAATAAGGTGGTTAAGATGGTATGAAGTGTTTTCGATGTAGCCCATATGGCTTCATTTGTGAAGGCTAATAGCCCAAGTGAAATGATAACACTAGTTGTTCTTGTTTCACTGTCCTTGTGCCTAAAGCACAAAGAGTTAAATGAAAAAGCTAAAACAAGATTTCGTTCAGGTTAGAACTGAAAAAGTTGAACGAGATTTGGTTCAGGTGACAAGAACATACGATTTTATTCCTCGGTTTTAAGCTTGATATTGTCATTTTTGCCTCATGAGGCAAAAGGTGTGCTGGGTTTCACGACTGGTTGAAGTGGTCACATGATGCTACGATCCACAGAGGCTACGGGTTAGGGCTTAACCTACAGTAATGCAACATACACAAGAAGGCAGTAACTGCTTGCTAGCACTAAAACCATGCACAAAACTTGTGCATAATGGGTAATGGCAAAATTATAGCTCCAGTTGTGCTTTTTCCTCATGAGGCAAAATAGACACTGCTTTCAAGTTTTCAGGGGTAAACAGGAAACGCAATGTAAGGTTCCAATGAACACAGGAGCTGGAGTAACTTTTTTGGAACAGGAGCAGGAGTAGGGTTGCCAGATCACTTGAAATTTTTTCAAGGACATTTTTTTCAATGAGGTTCGGTCAGTGGCGTGAAGAGGTCTGGTAATGCACGGGACGACTGTTTGATTGTATGCCCCTTAACAAATTCTAGTATTTAGCAATGGAGTGGCGTATGATGGTCAGTGCAATAGGATATACGCTGTTTGTGACGTCACAGTATGTCATTTTGACGTTGGCGTTGGTTTGTTGACACAGCGTGCATAATATTCTACAGTGACTCTCCTTACTCGTTATTGTAGCCTACGGTTGACACTGCAAAGCACATATATTAATCAGCGCTTCAAGTTAGAAGACCGGAGCAAAACACAGCACATAGCGCTAAGACAGAGCAGTTGACAACTGCAAAAATATAAGGTTGTGCATTCAAAGAGTGCAGTAAAACACATTCAACGCTACGCTGGGGCAGTTCGCAAATTAAAAAAATGGTTACGCGACTGTCTGGTCGAATAGCAGTCGAGCAGAGAAGGTATGCAGCTGGAATGGCGGACACCCAGGGTTGACAGTTTGAAACATGCTGAACTAGCCTACACAAGAATTGAATATGCGCATAAAGTACGCAAGAAAACTTCCGTTTTTACAGTATTTACGTGGCTGTTATATGTACAACTACTGTGAGGACATAACAGATACGCGTTTGTGTGAGCCGTTATGATCAATCCGCCCAGAACCATCGCCAGAAAGTGTTTACTAGGGGAAGCTCTACTGTACATTTGTGCAGGGAGGCTTGATATTGAAAATTTGTTAGAATCTCCACTGATTTATAGTAATTTCATATTTTAATTTGAGGAGCTTGGGCCTTTGTCCGTAGGGGCAAAGCTCAGGGCCTGATTTAGTCATAGGCTATGTAGGCATAAGCCTAACGCCTCAAGTTACAAGGGGGCCTCCACCAAACTGTGGTACGCATAGAGTTAATTGCCGGTACTGTATATAATCAGTTCGACAAATATTCGTCAACAATTTATGTCTTTGATTTTTATTCATCTAATCAGATTTTGTGTTGATTACGCCAGGGTCTGCCAACGAGTTTTCATGAGTCTCAATATGACTGTTGGTCAAGCCGCACTCCAACTATAGTGTCGTCATACTCAAAGCACTTTGACTGCGTCCTGCGTTTGGTGAATCGTGTCGATTGTTAGGTGTGAATTAGACGAAATATTTTGTGGTTGATCGTGTTTGATGAGCACCTGATCAAAGCTTAAAGGTTATACCCATAGGCGTACGAGATCGGGGGGACGGCAGCTCCACCGACTTGAAAAATTTCAGGGCAAACTGTATTTTCAGAGCAAGCGCAAGTTGCTCCAAAATCCTGAATGATAATAAATATATACTGCATTCAACACAGTGAATTCAGGGCACACTCTCTTTTTCACGGCAAGCGCAAGTTGCTCAAAAATCGTGAATGTAAAAAGTACATTCAATACAGTGAAAAATTTCAGGGCAACTCTGTTTTCAGGGCAAGCGCAAGTTGCTCAAAAATCCTGAATGATAAAAAATATATATCCAATACAGTGAATTGGAACAGGGCACAGTCTGTTTCTGAGGGCAAGCGAACGTTACTCAAAAATCCTGAATGTAAAAAGTATATTCAATATAGTGAAGAATCTCAGTGCAAACTCTGTTTTTGAGGGCAAGCGCAAAGTTGCACAAAATTCTTGAATGGTAAAAAATATATTCAATACAGTCAAAGATTTCAGGGCAAACTCTGTTTTTCAGGGCAAGCGCAAGATGCTCAAAAATCCTGAACGGTGAAAAATTTTCAATACAGTGTATTCAGCGTATATTCACTTGGGGGTAATCCGTGCAATTTGGGCTAGTGTACTGTGACATCTGGACCAAAGTCGTGACTGGTTATAATGACTTTGATCTGGGCCAAGCCCTCGTTTTCTGTAAAAATCCGAACAATCGGATGTCGATAGATCCACAGCTGGATATAAGAATTCGGTAACTCCTTTGTTTGTTTTCGACTTTTCGGTGGGTAGAGGTGCGGGGTGTTTAAGATGATAGATTTTTTTGATTAACAGGAGTTTTAATGCTAGTTTTTTCGTGCTTTTTTAGATCTTTTCAGTTATCTGTTGCAGCGGTGATCTTAACATTAAATTTCAATTGACTGGCTGAGGTAGGGAAATTTTGAAGTTAGTTTTGTGAATGCAGTGTGTAATTTGGACCAACCTGGTGACGGTTTGTGTAGTATGGACCAGTGTTACAAATGTCAATACTTGTATAAAGTACTTGGAAAGTGTTTTATAGGCTATCAATTCTTTGTCCAAACAATTAACAAGCAAGATAACTATAAAACAGATTTGGCAGAGGTTTCAGGCCCCATTCGGCAATCTGAATTTGTTCAGATATTTACAAATTTTTTTGTTTGTCAATGATGGTGTTTTCAGTAGATTCACTATAGTGAATCTGAGTAGATTCGCTGTAGTGATTCCTATGGGACTCACTGCTGCGGGACGTGTAGATCCGCGGGGCCGGAGGACGTACAAATTGCTTGGCCCCTTTGAGTGTGCGTCTTTAGGTCCCTTGCTGATGTGCATAGCAACGATAACACAGACAGGTGTAGGGAGTCAGACCCGTCGATCCGGAACCGTCGCTTTTAACCATTGCGTTGCGCCATCGAAGTCGCGTATATACTTGCATCAGTAAAGACAATCACCGTAAAGTTTCGTGTCTGGGAGAACACAACACGCAAGGAACTTCACCCCCTTGAGTTAACAAGCAAGGTAACTACAGAATTTGCCTATAACGGCACCTCTAGAAGATTGCATAAAAAACGTTATTGCCGAATTGATGTTATAAGCGAATTAGAATGCAAGTAAAAATGCCATCGGGACCGAACAAAATGTAACGTCATAGGCGAATTGACATTACAGACGAAGCCGTTATAAACGAATTCAACTGTATAGTGCAGATTTACAAGAGGTTTCAGGCCCCATTCGGATTAAACTAAAAAAAGTTAGTTTCAGGGCAAATTGTTATTTGCAGGGCGAATGTTTGCCGTTCCCCCAGTAAAATGCCTTTCCCGTACGGCTATGGTTATATCGCAGATGAAAGATGTGTGTAGCATTATCCTACAATAAAAAGCACTGTTGCTTTTTCTGATCTTGAGCCACACGGTTGTTTTGTTAGCGTTTCTATTAAAGTCATTCAAAAATCAGATTGTTATTGAGTACTTGCGCAAGTTTGTGCTGATCCCATGCTAAGCAATCAGAAGTTTTGATGAGCTTTTAAGCAAGTCATTTTGACAAATGGCGACCACAGAAATCTACCCCAAGGAGACAAAGAGAAAGCAAACAGCAAGAAACCGACAGAGCAGCGTTTGCGTTTAATGCCTTGGCTTAGATTAATGGTTCTTGGTCTATCCTACGACGTGGAGACTTTTTTCTTAGTTTGATTGCCACTATCTGCTCAGGAGGAAGGTCTTTCTCAAGATTCAAAAGTATTAAAACTGAAGGATCACAATGTTCCAGGATAGGTTGTCCAACTAAGCATTCGGTGCATTAAAAGTGACCAACTTTGGCAAACAAATTTTAATGAATTCCTAGATGATTTGTTATGAAGAAGGCCAGGACAAAACCTATTGTTTACTGTGCTCTGCTCAGCCTTAATTGATTCGTTGATTGTAGCTTTTTATTTCTTAGCACGTATTTCAATAATGACAGTATAAGGGAAGTTTAGACCTCACATCCTTTCGAGCGACGGTTTCGTTGCTTTCGATTCTTTGCAGTCTGAAAAAGTAACAAACATGCGAATCGTAATCCTATCAGTCGCAACCATTTGGGTCGTTTACTTTTGCTCGTGTGTGAGATATTTTTACAGCCGTGGTCCTTACGGCCGCCACACGTATGTGTAGTGTGTTTGGTTTTTAGGAAATTTTATATTTTGGATGGTACTGTTCAGGCGCGTAGCCAGGGGGGCAATGGGGGCGATTGCACCCCAATCCGAAAGTTGAACCAAAATTTCTCAGGTTAATCAAGCGTTGGATGTGTAAGCCAAACAAATATTTCAGTGCAATTCAACGAAACTGCTTTTAACCCTGCTCAGGTAACCTCTGCCCAATTTAGGCAAACGGTTCTTCTACTTAAATTAAAAATTAGTTAACGTTCACGTAGAAAGCTGTTTTTTTCAGTAGCTGCATTTTTATACGCTCTTTCGGGCAGCCCTATCGAAATCTGCACAAGTTTTGTAGTTTTCGATGGGGAACAAAAATTTGCCCAAATTGACCCATGGTTACCTGAGATGTAGCAAAATGTCTACACAAAAATACCCCCTAAGGTAACTTTGACCAATTTGGGCAAAAGATTTTGTGCATGTAGGTTCACTAGCAAGCCACGCCAGCAACCTTTGACCGAACTTCGGTCGTGATATGTTATTCCCAATGCTGGGAAGAGAGCTTCTTCAGTTTGGAACGATTACCAAACACACATGAGAGTGAGAAATCGATGAAAGAAACTTAAAAATTATGAATCTAGCTATCTTCCT
>Ga0210059_1015178_pt1 | contig 11289 bp, 6 predicted proteins | sample Ectturendosymbi2_FD_188042 | JGI IMG/M metagenome (GOLD analysis project Ga0210059, IMG submission 188042) | Ecteinascidia turbinata endosymbiont from Florida, USA - Sample 2 (SPAdes) (version 2) | ecosystem: Host-associated > Tunicates > Ascidians > Unclassified | place: Key West, Florida... | reverse complement strand
TAGACTTCTATCGAGTAGTGTGCGAAATTTTCGTATGATTTATTGCAACTGAGAACAACCCAGCAAATCACAACCACGGTATAAACAAACAGCATTTTACTGTCAAGAATGCAAGAAAATGTTTCCAAAACTTGTCATTTAGAGCGTCACTTGCAATCCACCACTGTGCATCTGAAAAAAGGCTCACCACCTGCGAAATGTCGTAACTGTTTTAAACCGTGTCAATAAATCAACTGCAATAAATCAAGACACAGTCCTTGTTACTGATACCACCATGTTCACTTTGATAACACCCATATCCATAGGGGTACGTTGCGGGGGTCGAGGGGGGCGGTCGCTCCCCGGGCTTGAAAATGTTCAGGGCAAACTCTGTTTTCAGGGCAAGCGCAAGTTGCTCAAAATTCCTGAATGATAGAAAAATTTCAATACAGTGGAAAATTCCGGGGCAACTCTGTTTTTCAGGTCAAGCGCAAGTTGCTCAAAAATCCTGAATGATAAAAAATACATATTCAATACAGTGAAAAAGATGAGGGCAACTCTGTTTTCAGGACAGCGCAAGTTGCTCAAAAATCCTGAATGATAAAAAATATATATTCAATAGATTCAATTCTGGGCACACTCTATTTTTCAGGGCAAGCGCGAGTTCCTCAAAAATCCTGAATGATAAAAACTATATATTCAATACAGTGAATTCAGGGCACACTCTGTGTTTCAGGGCAAGCGCAAGCTGCTCAAAAATCCGGGATGTAAAAAAACATTTAATACAGTGAAAATTTTCAGGGGAAACTCTGTTTTCAGTGCAAGCACAAGTTTTTAAAAATCCTGAATGTAAAAAGATATTCAATACAGTGAAAATTTCAGGGCAACTCCCTTTTTTCAGGGCAAGCGCAAGTTGCTCAAAAATCCGGAATGTAAAAAAAACAAATTTAATACAGTGAAAAATTTCAGGACAACTCTGTTTTCAGGGCAAGCGCAAGTTGCTCAAAAATCGTGAACGACGAAAAAATTTTCAATTTTCAATACAGTGTATATTCACTTGGGGGTGATCTGTGTAATTAGGGCTACTGTAGTTTGTAATATGGAACAAAGTCGTGATTAGTTACAATGACTTTGATCTGGACCAAGCTCTCGTTTTCTGTAAAAATCGAACAATCGGATGTCAGTATTTCAACAGCTTTATATAAGAATTCGGTAATTCTTTCTTTGTTCGTTTTCGAGTTTGCGCTGGGTAGAGTACATATTTGCATCAGTAAAAGCAATTACCGTAAGGTATCTTGTCTGGGAGAACGCAACACGGAAGAAACTTCCATCCCTTGAGTTAAACAAACTAGGTAACTACAGAATTTGCCTATAACGGCACCTCTAGGTGATTGCATATAGAACGTTGCTGCCGAATTGACATTATAAGCGAATTGAAATGTAAAAGATGCCATCGCGACCAAACAAAATGTAACGTTATGAGCAAATTGACGTTACAGACGAAGTCGTTATAAACAAATTCATCTGTGTAGTACAGATTTACAAGAGGTTTCAGGCCCCATTTGGATTAAACTACAAAGTTAGTTTCAGGGCAAATTGTTCATTTTTAGGGCAAATGGTTATTTTCAGGGCAAATTTTTTCCGCCCCCCCAGTAAAATGCTTTCCCGTTCGCCTATGCCCATATCCTATTAAATGATCGATTCGCGCAAGCAATAAACAATTAAGTAGGAAGTGGATTTGATTGACTCAGGTGAAAAAAAGACCTGTTACTGCTAGTAGCTTTTCGTTGTTTCCTGATCGAGTTGTCAAAAGTGTGGCTGCACTCGAATAACTTCAGTGAGAAAAACAAATACAGCCTTGCAATCCACTTCAAACAAACAAAATCATTACGACCCATTCGGACAATTCGCACACAACTCGACAAAGGTCCAGGGGTAGGGAAGGTAATTTAATACACACCCATTTTAGCATTTCAGAAAACAAATTTGTTGGATTTATCGCCATCAAGTGGTAGAAAAGACCAAAAAGTATATCCGGGTGAGCTCCACGGCACACATGGTGCTTTTAGAGGTTTAAAGTTACTGAAGTTACTTTTTTAGTATTTTTTGCAAACTTTTGTTTGCAAAAAATACTAAAAAGTTTTTGTAAATTTTTTTTATTCTAAAAAAAAATTTTTTTTGCATTAACTGTTCAGTTTGATATCTTGTTTTGCTAAAATGTTGCACCATCATCGATCTGTAATGAGATTGCAGGTGCCAGTGACGAAATTGCAGCCAATCAACGCCAGTGGTTTCAAAATTTGTTAATTGGATTAAAACCTGATATGTCTATAGGCATGCCTACACTTGCGAGCAACAGAAACTCAAAAATATTGGGTTGTTGAGTTTATTGGCGCAAACATTAAAACAATTTCATGCAAATTGAAATAAAGGCGCCTGGTACACCGCAAAAAAACTGTTAAACAGGTTGTCCCATCGGGCATCCCTCGACAGTTTCATAAATTTTTGTTATAGTTTAAAGTTAATTGCCGAATTATTACGAATACAGTAGGGTTTGTATTTTTGAAGAGGTTGCAGTCTACTGAACGATCAACTCAGTTACACGGGGGTGCTGGGTCGCAACCGGTATCTATCGTGGTTTTCCCAGTTTCGCAAAGAGCTGAGCGTGGCAGAGAAAGTGTAAACCCAGCTGAAATGAAACTTTGCCCTGGTGGAGCAGACAACTATTTCTCTGCAGAAGTTCGTATTTTGGTGCCAAGAAAAGGTCAATTCTCCAACTTGAAAACAAAAAATAAAATTATCAAAAGTAAGAATAAAATGTAAAACATTAAATAAATGAAAATATTACCATCACGTAAAATATGAAAATTTTCACAAACATGAAAAATATTGAAAAATTCGGAAATATGAAAAGCACGAAAAAGATCAAAATTATTGTTTGCAATATGAAAACGCAAAAATATAAAAACATGATCAAATATTGAGAACCATGAAAACATTCAAATAATTGAAAATATGAAAACGCAAAATCATGAAAAACTATTGAAAAAAATGGAGAATATTTCCATAACAAAAATATGAGTCTGGAGGAAACCCTGGATGCTCTTGCTGCTCGACCCAAACCTCGTAAAATATCTATTATGATCTATTACAAAACAGGCAAAAACATTTTTGCTTGTCTTTTCAAAACACATGGTACATAAACATTAATCTTTGTAATAAGATGCTTGGGTAATTTCCGAGCGCCAAGAGCCGGAGTTGATACATATTTTCAATTTTCTCGGAGCAGGCCCTTCCGAAGCAGGAGTAAAGTCAGAGTCTAAAAAATGTGACCCGCTTATCCGCGCACGACGTCGGCTGCGTCTAAATCAGGGGTTCCCAACCTGGGGTACATGTACCCCCAGGGGTACATTTGCCTATCCGAAGGGGTACATTTAATGCTAGCAGAAGATGAGAAAAATATATTCACATATTATTTATTTCCAAATATTTATATATATATCACTGAGTATTACTTCCAAAAATCATTATATGCTTATTGTTAAATATGTCGATGAATGAACATGATAATATATTTTGTCATAGGAAATCTTAGGGGTACATTTTCATCTGTCAACATGCTGAAGGGGTTCATGCTTATTTGTTGAAATGCTGAAGGGATACATGCTTATCTGCTGAAATACTGAAGGGATACATGCTTATTTGTTGAAATGCTGAAGGGGTCCATGCTCACCTCTCGGAAAGCTGAAGGGGTACATGGTCAGAGAAAGGTTGGGAAGCCCTGTTCTAAATGAAACGCGTTATTAACGTGTTTCTTGTGCAAACTTTTCGTCAAACTTGTATCGTGTCGATAGTAAATCATATCAGTGCTAATGAACATTTTATCCAAATGGCATCATTTTGTGAAGATAAACATTTTGTATCATTTATTTTGTTTTTAAACAGTTGGAAAGAATTGATCTGAATGCCAACTTGATTGGTGACACTGGAGCCACGTCACTAATTGCTTGTACTCCTGCACTAAAAGTGTTGCACTTGAGAAAAAATAAAATTTCGCAAGCGGTGGTGCTTCATATTAAAAAAACTCTGCTTGAGAAAAATCAGGTAAACACTTTTTGATGCGTTTGATCTTTCAAAGAATAATCGACATATTTAGCGCGCCAGTTCTGATTCGATGAAGTGTCAACATGATACCAAGCTGCTTTTGGTTGAGACGGTGTAGCTGCGTGATAATTCGGGGCTTGGGCAATTTGTTGGATGAAAAATCGCAGCATTTAGTTTGATATTTAACCCTGTATTTCTATCTAAAAGTTGCCGCCAAACTGTAAAATCGCCCGAGTCAGCTTCTTGTCGATCAGTTGTTTGTGAAAGATATTTATCAACGTCACGCCCGTAGCAGACTTGAGTATCCACAAGTTTTATGTTTCTTGTCTATGAGAGAGTATAACATTAATTTCTGAAAAATAGCCATGTTTAACTGATGTTACCGTGCGCAGTTTCTTAATGTCTTCTCTCCTACCATTGTCAATCCAGTCACCAACATTCATACATTGAAAATTAGGCTACATTGCAATATGATGAATATAACTTCTAAAGGCACAGCAAAAAAACATTCCGAATCTAATATCTCACAAACACTGTTTAACGGTGGATTTGGTTCATAACCCGTGGGAAGAAATTAGCGAAGAGTCACCACTTTGACGATTTCAACTGACGATCATATCCAAAGGGCTATTAATTGCAGCTCTTGCCAAATGTTAACTAAACGTAATACGCTTCTTTTCACTTTTTCTAAATCTAAACAGTTTTTCTCAATTATTTTCTTGATAATTGCAATAAGCGTGCAAAATCCCGCAAGTTCCTTTCACTATCGTGCCCAACACAACCTAACGATCTGGGGGAAACATTTTGTTCCAATAATCTTATTTCTACGCCCAATTTTACTGATGCTTAACTTGAGCATGAGGTGAAGAACATGATGCAGCTTGGTTGTCACGAAATGCCTTGTCACTGTAATGTAATCCCTTTAATGGAAGTCGAAACGCTTGCTGCCGAGACATGCTGGGCAACCTCTGCACGACCACAACAAACCTTTGCCTATACTTGGCTCTCAGCTGTTTTTTTTGCTCCGCAATTAGAGTCAAATAGCTAGGTTTGCGGTTGTAGATTAAACCAGCTCTGCCCAACCGAAATTGCTTACTGAGCCAAAAACTATGTCATTATCTTAACTAGAGCCGCACATTGAATGACTTTCTTTGATCTCAGAGAACTAAATTTCTTTCAGCTAATGTGCTAAATGCGTTCAAATTCCAACTGCAATGGTAACGACTGTTTGGCACCTTTAACCACTTCGCAAGTGTGGTTTCATAAGCAAGTTTAATGCTAATGGAACACGGGTAGAAATTCGAAAACTACTAAAAAGCTTTGCACCAAACTGTCAGTGGACACATGGGTATCTCCCAGCATGTGGTACAGTACAGACGTGATAAAATGGCACGTAGGACCACCTGCATCAAATATGTCAAATTTACGATTATCACAGATTGTCAGTATGTAGGTTACTTATATTACATCGAAAACCTAAACTGGACCGCACAAAACGACTGGGCCACATGCGATCCGCGGGTTGGACACAGCTAGTTTATAGCAATTGTTTGAGAACGGCGAATTTTCCAGTTTTTATTTTCCGCAACTTGTGCTTTTATTTATTCATTTTAACCTTGAGTTTGATTGCTTATTCTACCCTTGTTGTAACATTTAAACCGTAATGATTGCTTTTAGATTTCAGGATACGTTACACGAAATTGATTTCCTATTAAAATTCTGCTGATTGATGCGACTGCGTCATCTTTATGGAAACTAGTTACTTGCCTATACTTGCAAAAAATAAACAAAAGCTCTAGCTTTTCTGTTGGGTTTGTTGCGTGAACCGATTTCCTATTAAAAATTGCGATTGTTTCCTTGCCTGTTTCACCTGTGCAGTGAAGTTACTTGCCTATACATGTTGTGTATATGTTTTCTGCGCATTGTTGATATTATGCGTGCTTCTACTGTGTGTAGCCTACCTACTTTCGCACTTATTTTACGTATGTGTTTGCCCCTGCCATAAAATGACAAGATGAGTTGTACACGAATGTACCGTGTATTGCGTTTTTCACCTTTACATTTCGTTTCATTGCTTTTGTGCTTCTGAATCCACACTCTCCTTCGCACATTTCTTTATTGATTGCCTGCTTTGTATAATCTTACACAAAATCACGTTCTGATTTTCTTGTATGTTTCTTGATCTTCAATCTCTTTCTTCACAAGTTCAAGAAGCTAGCCTCAGCAAAAACGACGCAGTTGAATCAAATTAATCAGTAATATTTTTAATAGGAAATCGATTTCACGTAACCATACACATTCCTTAATTCTTATTTAAGTAGAATCTGTTTGAATAAGATTTCAGGACTGAGGATACGTATGGTTAAGTGAAATCAATTTCCAATAATTTGCTGAATCATTTCATTACGTCGCTTTTCCAGAGGATAGTTTCTTGAATATAGACATTTGCAAATCTGAACAATCACACACTCATGAAAGTAGCCTGCAGCCCATTCGACTGATTCTGCGAAGGCTTGCAGTAAACCTAGAGATTTCAATGATCATCACAAAATTAGTGCAAATGTTAATTTTAGTTTACCCACACAGGTTTCTTCAAGGAACTTTTTTTCGTTTTCTTTTACCTTATTCAGGTCATGCATTACTCTCGTTGCTGGCGAAAACTTCTGTTGTGGTTGTGGTTCTCTTTGGGCTAAATAGCCCCTAACTTTTCGACTCTTGACACCTGGCCATGTAGCAGGATCGTTTCCAATGGTTCCGAAAATTTTGAATTTTCGTCCTCGCAAGCCTCATCAGATGCACTAGTTTCCTTCTTTTTCAGATTTAACAATTTCGAAATGACTTATCTCACTTCTCGTACATAAACTTCTACTTTGACTATCTGGCATAACATCATCAGACTGGCTGCCTGCGTTGTCATCATCTTCACTGTGGCTTAGCTCTTCTAGAGCTTTTTGCGCATTTTCTGAGGTATTGCTAAAATACTTGTCCAACCCACCTTTCTCTCTTTCTGTTTTGGCTGTTTTGCCTAGCTTTAGCCCTCCATTGACTAACACCTGCCTATCACTTGAGTATATACTTCACGCTTGGTAATGGTTACCGCAAGGGTCTCAAAGATGCGGCCCGCGATGCTTTTTGGGAAAGTTCAAATAATTAACGGTTACGTCATTTATTCACCGGTGTTTATTACTCAGGATTTGCCTATAACTCACGATACTTTCGCAGGAAATTCTGGAAATAAGATGTAAAAGCTGTTTCTAGACAGTTCATTTACCGCCAGTGTTGCGTAAGCTTCATAATGTGGCCTTCGGGTTACTTTATTTGTCTTCATTTGGCCCGCGGAGCAATTTCAGTTTGAGACCCTTTGGTTTCAGTGAAACCTGCTTAGAGCACAAGCCGCTTGTTAAAGCTGGTTTTGCATATCCAGGAAAAGTTAAGCATTTCTTTTCTCTTCAAACATGACATATATAAAGTAATTGCACATTTTCCAACAACTATAAACCTACTTTTCAGAAATTTTTCAAAACAGGCAGGTATTGTAGTAGCCTGCAAAACTTCCACAAAAATCATCCCAGACTTTTTGCAACTTCTAATTTGTGAGGCTATATCTCAGAACTACGACGCCAATCTGTGTGAGAACGATGCCATAACCCTTGTTTCGGTAGTATTTCATGATGCAACTCTCACACCACAAGAACTTCATAAGGCTTACTTCCCTTTCACTTGTCTTTAGCCAAAGGAGGTGGTTCTAACACTTCTGTTACTTTGCAAATGGCTTAACTGGTAATAATCGTTAAAGAAATTTTCCCTTGCTTTTCAAAGAACCGCTGTTTTTGCACACCGGAAATTGTCACTTAAAATTAAAACTAAGTTTATTTCAAACCTTATCGCCGATCTCAGGTTTCTTTATCAGATTTCTACGAGAGTGGCATAGAATAAGACTGACTAAGCAGCACGCATTTGCAATTACGAACTAAACTTAACCTTCAGAAGACAAGTAGCAGTAATTGTTGAAACAGCAATAACTATCGAACCGTATCTTGTAGCAACTATTAAAAATTAACTTGCCAAATAAGAAACGCTTGTAAGTGAAACAGAAAACAACTTCAAAACTTTATCCTCCCTGCCGCTATTGAAAAAACTCAGGCTGCACATTGCCGAAAAACAATAACCATTGTTATGATTAAAGAACGAATAATGTTGCGTTAAAAAACCGCGCAGCTCATTTTTATTTTCGATGGTTTTCGATGGCAACGGGTCCCGCGCCAGCGCTAAAAAAAACTTTTGATTTAAAGTGTAAGTTAGTAGGCGTAGCGCGGAGCCCCCTTTGGCGCGGGGCCCGATTGGAAGCAATCGGTCCAATCGGCTAAAGGCCGGCCCTGATGCGGAATGCCTGAGCACATCCTTTTTCTGATCCGGAAACTTATGTATAATGTGGGTTAGCATCAGGTAAAGGAATCTGCCAAAGGCCGAAGGTAACATTGATTGCCAGGCACAAGAACTGAAATATTCGTTCTGGACGACTACACCGCAGGGACGTCACAGATGCACCGAAGCGTTACAACAATAAAGTGGTATGACTGGAAACGAAAGAAGTGTGCAATATTTCATTGATATTCCCTTCCTCTGTTGCATAAAATTTTGCATTTCGTTTTGCATCATAATTATGCTTTTCAAATCATCCTAAAAATGTCTTGACCTTATTGGCACACCAACTCACAATTAACTTAACAAATAAATCTACAGCATGAAGGTTTCCACATAAGGTTTAGAAAAAAGCGCTAATCCGACAAAACTGTTTTTTATACAGAAACCAATGACTGCGCACACTTGTTGGTCGTGCATGTGAAAAGACGGCTGCCACCCGCACAACATCCACTGTTCCTCTAAGAGAGTCATGAGCAGTGACGAATTTACGCACAGGCCAAATAGGGCCCCGCGCAACCCTTTCATGTGACAACTCAATGATAACTAAAATTTTGCGAAACTGCGCAGAGGCATAACTTCACAAATTACCTTGAAAGGGGCGGAAATGCAAATGTCTACTCTAGACTCTTACCAGTAGGCTACAGTAACAACACGACAATATTGTGCATCTGGGCGTGAGAGAGATTCAGGCCGTCTGTATGGCAGCGGTTCCAAAAAAAGTGAAAAAGAAAAAAAAACGGTACTTAAATGATGTTCAATTTTCCACTGACAAAAAGCTCGCAACAACGCAAGACCGCCAGACACTGCAAAACTCCGATGAAAAGAAATATTGTCAGTATTGGATCCTTATTGTCATGAAAAGCAATATTGTCAGGATTGGATCCTATTGTTGTCAATATTGTCAGTAAAAGCAATATTGTCAGGATTGGATCCTATTGTTGTCAATATTGTCAGTAAAAGCAATATTGTCAGTATTGGATCCTTTGGTAGTTTTTACAAGATTTCTCCCAAACAGAGATTGCTTGTTGAAGCTCTATAATATGCTAGTTAGATCAGCTAGAACAGTTTCACGTGCGCTTTATTGGGAAAAACGTGTCTACGTTGGGCTTACTTCGTATGATTAACTGAGGGTGTAGCGACAATGCTTTGCTGCTGTGCAAAACTTGTCTTCATACTGTTTACAGTCGGCCTAGCCCTATGGCATAGTGGATCAAAATACTATATTTTGCATTGTTTGGATAAGGACAACTTCAAAACGGCATAAATAAATAAGTGTCCACTGAAGGGATTGTGTTTATTTGGTTTGTAAAATTTGTCGTTCTATTACTATGAAAAGGAGTTTACGTAGAGGTAATCAGATCAACAACTAGACGATATTTTAGGCGGCGGCAAAACGGTCCCCCATGAAAATGTATATATCCGAAAACCACACCTACTAAAAACGCTAGAAATCACGGCACTTTAACGAAAAGAAATTCTGGGCTACACGAAAGAGCTATAAATTCCAAGAAAAGATCGCAATACCATTTGTTCTTTAGAAGAATGTAGGAAAGGTTTAATTTCTGTTTCAGATCTAAGGCAAATGTGGAACCAAAGTCGGCGCAACAGAAGATATATTTTTGAGGGGGAACTACACATGAGGGGCATACTCACGATTTTCAGCGAACTCTGATAATTCACAAGACGGGAGCGTTGGACGACCTCTAGGCCGCTTTTTCGTGGTTGTAGCCAGCAAGATTGATCCTGGAGCATTCTGGACACATGGTCGAACCAGGCTAGATAAGATATCTCTATTCGAAAAGTGTCTTGACATTCAGGGTTTTACGAATTTCATAGATGCGCACTTTGTCATGAAGTGTCACACCATGAACTCTTTGCAAAAATCCCATCTCCACCTCTTGAACTTGAGATAGCACTATTTCAGTCATTACATAAAATTCATGACCAAAGATGAGGATCGGAACAAAGACCGATTTAAAAACTGAAATCTGTGCGGTGTTTGAAAGCTTCAGTGTTGTGTGGCACAGAGCGATGAAGCTCATGCAGAACTGCGGTTGCTTTATCAATTTATACATTTAAGCTCCTTGCTCTGTCTTCCATCAGTTGTGAATACTATCCCAAGTTACTTAAACTTTTCGAGACGCTGCAGGGTACAACTGCTTACTTCTATCGTTTTAGTATACACTGAATTCGGTTACAGGAGAAACATTACACCTCGTGTTTTAGTTTTCATTCCAGCTTGCTCGCACACAGCTGAACATCGATTAAGTATGTTGAAGACCCTCTTCAGAAGATGCAAGCAACACCACATTATCCGCAAAAACCAGCTACCCTTTGTTTTTCAACAGTGTCACCTTCGTAAATTCGACAACCGTCTATTCAGTCTTAGACTATGAAGAGGAGTGGTGAAAGCAGACATCCTTTTCGAAGTCCGAAACACCTTTGAAATAGACCCTCCATCTGCTAATGGTGTACCTCTCATTGCTGAGTTAGACATTGTTTTGGTCGTTGATGGATCTAGCGGTATTGAATCTTTTGTCGCAGGATGGTTTGGCACAACACTTTTTCTTCCCCGTAACTGGAATCCTGTTTTATACCAGATATTCTCACAAGATTGGATTTTCGACATTTTACCACACCAACAGCGGACTTTCCCACCTCAGTACACCGCGAATGCATCCCATTCCTTGCATACCTTGTACGCTACTTTCTTTGCTTGAAGAGCATTTTTCACTTCCTGTTCCCACCAAGATTACAGATAACTGCCAGTTAATTGGTAAG
>Ga0210059_1015177_pt1 | contig 11289 bp, 9 predicted proteins | sample Ectturendosymbi2_FD_188042 | JGI IMG/M metagenome (GOLD analysis project Ga0210059, IMG submission 188042) | Ecteinascidia turbinata endosymbiont from Florida, USA - Sample 2 (SPAdes) (version 2) | ecosystem: Host-associated > Tunicates > Ascidians > Unclassified | place: Key West, Florida... | reverse complement strand
ACTAGTTTCCTTACGCAATAAATTGCGATCGATTCGCTTGGTGTGGGTCACTGTTGTGGCTTTACAAATATTGCTGAATGATACGTACAAGCTGAATCACTGCAAGGAGATGGGAGCAAAACCAGGCAGGAGATTCCTCATACAGCCGGCTGCAAAGCTAGAGATTGTAATTGTTGTTAGCCAACCACGTAGGGTTTAGCATTTCTACGGCTGTAATCCTCACGTAACTTCAATCCTGGAAATCTTTCGTTTGGCTTACAAATAAACGAAATACCGACGGTTACTGCAATTACATATTCCAGTCTACTACTGTCAAAATCGAACATCATATCTGCTTTAAAACCCAAATTCACGGCCGGTCTATTTTCTACAAAACAAACGACTCTTGTGAGCCGGGTCAGTTCGTTCAGCATTTCAGTGATTAGGTTCTCAACTTCTAAATGAAATGCTTTTCAGTAATTTACCCTGAGTCCTGTGCATCTGTTGAAGCAGACGTGTTTTGTTTTTTGTGGAAACAACCAAATTTTGCTAAATGTACGTAATCCGCAAATTTAAAAGAAACATTTTTATAACCAAAATATGAACTCAGCAGTGTTTAGTTTACGAATTTGTTGTTTTACAAGCTTTTCAGGCATTCTGTTTTTGCAGGCAGGTGTCAATAACCACTTGAAGCCAACAAACGACAGCCACTTGAAGCCAATTGCGCAAGATGATGATGTCCGTGAATAATTTAAACATCGTTGCAGTGTCCTCCGAAGTAATTGCATGCACAATATATTATTTTTGCTGCTCTCTCAAACGAAAAGTGACAACATTTGAGGGGATAAACATTTTGAAACAATAGCAATAGTGTAAAAATCAAGAAAGTTCAGCTGAACTTTTGTAACATGTTAATATGTTTTTATGTTTGCAGTTCATAAGGCATCACTGACATGAGCATGGAGACAAACTCTACTGTTCAAACGTTTAATTCAGTTCAATTATTTTTTGTGACTGACTGCAGAGAACAGTGGAAGCAAATGATTTGGAAAAAAAACGTACAACTTTCCTGTCAGTGAAAGGGATCATACTAAGGCCGCCATCAATTCAAGACGAGAGGCAAAAGCTTTTGAAATGATTCCCTTGCGCCATCTCGCGGCCGAACGTCACGAATAAGCGCAAACATGTGCTGTGGGTGATGAAGACTATGTTGGCGTGCATTGTCTACATTTTTGCAAAGGTGTGTAGAATATTCATTTCATATTTGCTGCATTCAAAATGAATTAGTATTACAATTAGTGGCAGTGGTGGGTTTCAGGGGATACGAGCGAGGCACTTGCCTCGGGTCCTCCCCTTTCAATGGCCCCTCGATGTGTTTCACGCGTAAACTTGAAAGTGTTATCCACTCATATAATATACTCCGAAGCTGATCATAAGCACGTAGTCTGCTTTCAAAGGGGGCCCTCAACAGCAACTGTAATGTGCAGGTACTCCGCGTTCAAAAGAGCCTTTAAGAGCAACTGCAATGTGTAGGTAGGCTACTCTGCTTTGAAAGCGTCTTCCATTAGCAACTGTAATGTGTAAATACTCCGTTTTCAAAGAACACTGACCAGCATCTCCACTGTGTAAATAAGGAAGAGCTTCAAACCAGCTTCAATACCTTAAAAAAACTGTGGGCTAAAATTTGTTCCAAAAATTTCTGAAAAGTCCCTTTCAGGTAAGAGCAAAAATTTATAACAAATTATAATTTTTTTTAATTGTCAGAGTATGAGGCTTCGCACTGTACAATATAGTATGGACAACAGCGAAAAAGGGGGCCCTGCTTCAAGAGCAGATGTAGTGCACATGAAATCGCAAGAGTGTGTTGTGTTCAAACAAAAACCTGTTTTGTACTCCATTAATCTGTATCAAACTAAACTTGCCGTTTTTATTATGCCCATTGTGAACTGCAGTCTGATATTCTTTGTTTAATGCAGCATTTTTTAGCCAATGAGCAACTGGCAAAGTTTCAAACCCTACACAGAGTTCGCCAAAGATTTCCCGCGAAATTTGCCGGAACATAACACTAAACCTAACCAATATTCGAAACTTTGACATTAAAACTAGCTCTACCCATCCTCTATAGCCGTAACCCTGTGTAGAGAAGTGCATAACACCATGATAGAAGTGGCCAATGGCGAAATGCGGTGAAATTTGCCAAAGTCGCCAAATGCACAGCGGTTGTTAAAATTTACCTGAACACATAATTTAGTCTTTTGAGAAGCATTTGTTCGTATGGATTGGTAAGCAAATTTTAGTGTGACATTTCATTTACAACAGGGCTTTCTATACCTATTTTTGAAATTGATTATGCACTGACAACGAAGAGTGCATGCTGATATGAACGGCCTGTAATAGCAAACTTCATTTTAAAGTGAAATCCATTCAACAAAAACTTGTAAACAATGTTTAAACTATATTCGAGTGGTCAAATAGTTCTCAGTGATAATTTTCAACTGAATAATGTTGCATTTGCTTTGTTTTGTTGTTACTATTGTTTTGTGTCAATTGCTGCTAAATTTTTGAAACTCTTTCGACATTTACAAGTTTTTATTATCTTTGTTATTCATAGCCTTGTCTCCCTCCTAGGCTTGATCAAAATGTCTTATCACGGTTGGCTGAGTTTGATGACGTCATCAGATGGCCACTTTTCGGTCCTGCTTCGGGTCACACAACCCTAAGTCAACTATTGATTAGAGCTGCACACTAAACGTTACATTACAAGTAATATTCAGAGCCTCCGGACCAAGCATTGCTTAACGTCTTGTTGTTAAACTGTTAAAATTAAATTTATTTCAGTGCAAACATGAGACCACGGCAACACAAACTCTTGTTCTTATTTTGAAATCAGTGCTTATGATATCGTTGTGGACGCTATCATGATACAAGAGAGTAAAGAGATTTTAGAAGAGGGTTGGGGAACCTGAGTGGGGTTTTAATGTTGTCTGCGTCATAAATATTGTTAACCAACCGTGTTCGACTTGCGTATACAGAAACGTTGGATTTGAAGTAAAAAAGTATGTCTAATTTATTTTGATTTGCATCACAAAACAAAAGTAGAAAACTCTTGGACCCGAGACTTTCCAGATTTCTTGCGGCCCACGGTAGAGAATTATGTTCCCAACCACTGGTTTTTATTATATGCACAATAATTTGCGCATCTCAAAGTTGTGAATACGTTCGATATCCAGTGGTGTCATATACAGAGGAGTCAAAAAGCTACTTGCAGGGCTTCGGACATCGCATTCGACGGTAATTGACAAAGATTTACAAACGACGTTGCAAAATATGTTTGTATTTGTGGGTTCCACCGCAAACGGTGCGTGTGCCCGACTGCGAAAAGCAAGGGATGACGTGTGCCTCGCAAACAATTCCTGATGCTCGGAAGGGAAAATCCAATTATACCGTATTTAGTCGATTGTTAGCCGCCCGTGATTGTAAGCCGTACTTGAGCATAGCTTACCTAAGTCTCTGAGATACTTCCGCGTACAGCATGTTTCGCGTTTAAGTGGCAACCCTGGCAATGACGATTCACCACTACAACTGCCTTCTGTTCATCATAATCCCTCCTGTGACGGATGTGCACGTGGTGCTGACGAGAAGAGTATGCGGAGAGAAAGTTTGGCGAGAAAACGTAGCTAGGAAAGTCTGAGCGTCAGCTATACCTTTCGATAAGGCAAAGAAATAAAAAATTTAAACCGCCCTAAATTGAAAGCTGCACAAAATGATGAAAAAAAATTATCATCCGCGGCTTACAATCGAATAAATACGGTATTGAAATTTCCTTTTTTTCAGTCAAGTACTTCATGATTTGCTTATTATTGATTCAAAACATCATTCTTTGCTGATGATAGAAATAAAGGCTGTTGTCAGCATCAGTACAGTGAACTATGAGAATGGTAAGCTTGCTGCAAGTTTTTTTTGTAGCCAATAGAGAGAACGGCTTTGGTCATGGTGGGCACTGTGAAATAACCACTGAAACCGAACCCTTCCTAAGAACAAAGCTTGTCGGAAACATTCCATCATGACCACTATTTCTTGAAGCAAGCTACAGATTCATCTTATATGCAAAAAAGATTAGCTTTCAAAATATTCGGAAAGCAGCAACGCATTTTTTACGTTTTTTTTAATATTGTAGCAACTGCTGCAGTTATTATCAGGTGTTAAAGTATATAGTATGGAAAATTTGCGACAGTATGTTGAGTAAAAGTTATTAACATATCGTTCACATTTTTTGAGGAACAAGGTAGAATGACTAATTTCATCATGGAATGAAGCAGTATATTTAAACATTGAAGCGACATACGCAGACACAAAAAGATAAAGTAATCATCAAAATTTGACTAAAGGTCTACAGCGTTAGCGGTATAATCCTCAATGTTCTAACACATTTTTGCATGGATACTTTTTTATATCTTTTAATCTGACACTAACAAATTCATTTTCCTTAAACTATAGTACAAGATATTTTCTGGAAATGTTGACTTTAAAAAAACACCTCTGCCGCAAGCAAGCAAGCGCAATTGAAAGGTGTGACAGTGCTGACTCAGGTGCTGGAGGAAGGAAGCTGCCATTAAATGCTTGATTGAGAGGACGCACCAGAGTAAATAACGCAATCCAACCATTCCTCGCATCAGGTTCACTCCTGATGTTGGGATCGCAATTGGTGAAGGTCCGTTTCGGCATTCTTTGTTTTCTATGTTGCTGACCGCGCCGAGGCCAGTGACTGAACTTGCGTAGACAAGCACGAATGAACTAGAACTAACGTTACTTTTTACTGGGAAATCAAAAAGCTTTCCTGTTGGGCAAAAATCGTTGGTTCTAACAGTTTTCGGAGTGGTCATGTAACTTCTCAGCCACGTCTTTGATTTGATTGCGTTTTTCCTGTTTTCCCCTGTGGTTTCGGCTACATGTGCTTTCTCGAGGCAGTGTTTTTGTCAGATTAGTTCAGAGTAGCAAACATATTTCCTGTGTCAGGCGCTGCTGAGAGCTGTTGCTTCGCTCATGAAACTAAAGTTAAATCGAGAGCAATAAGACAGTTTCCCCTTGCGATTTGTGTCTGAAGCAGCCACGAATCTGAGATTATTTTTGTAACATCTCTGATTAAAGCGCATTATCTGCACTGATTCAAGTATGCATGGTTTCAGAGAGCAATCTTAACAGCAGAGAAAGAATTTAAAATTCTAATTAGTTATAAGTGCCTCTCAACACTTAATTTGGAACAAAATACTGCTCAAATGGTTCAAGAAGAAATTTAGTTGAATGTTTTTCAAGAAAGTTGACTTGCAGATTTCGACAGAATTTTCGGTTAGAGACTTTTGGTTGCTGCCCCTGATTTCATTTAATTCTGTAAGAAGTGAGCATGAAAATGACAAAATCAGCTATAAAATGGCCAGTAAAACTATAATTGCGCTTTGCAACTGGCGCATCCGGTGATTATCACTGTAACGCTGGACAAGAACAAAATCAATCGTCAAAAAAACAGTTAAAGTCAAAATACATACAAGTTTTAATGATTACAAGAAACACATTAACATTACATCTTGATTACTCTCTCAGTTTGAAAAACGGTTCTACCCTGCATGAGGGAAAAGATTATTGGTAAGCGGCAAATATTCTAACGCATGCGTTTGTGCGCGCGAGCGATGGAAGCAGAAACTGAGACACGCATCTAAAGCTTATTGATGGAGTGAAATGTTTTATTTCATGTTCATGTTCACAAACCAACTGCTACGGCCCCCAGGTCATTCAGAATAAAAAATTAAAAGGTTTTTCCCTACACAATGTGCTTCTTCATCGCTTTTGCTGAAATGTATATAGCCCAACTCATTTGCGGCTTGTGCTCTCAAGGTTGAAATATTTCCAAATGTCTTTGGCCAACACCAAAAAATGTGTCGTTCAAAGATAGTCCAGATTGCAAGAAATCAGGCAGTAGATATACTGACAGACTTGAAAGATCCCCTGTGATCTGAAAAGCGATTTCAGCCTTTCTGCAGTTGTCATATTTTATGCAGAACGCCATAGGCTGCACCTGAATATCACAGACTTTGCACAGACTATCACTATCTTGGTTGGACGCCCTAAGGTCAAAGAGCGGTGTTTGCCAATAACGTACAATTATTCTTTACCAATATTCGTGTTTTTCAGGAGTATAAATCATCAAGAATCAGATGCGTTTTCTTCTTCATTATGAACTCCACTACAGAAGGTCAGGATCTGTGTTTAACCTGCAACGATACCTTCAACCACCACACAGTTTCAATGATCATTGGGGAGGTTTCATTTCTTGCAGCAACATCTATTCTTGGGACAATAGGTAACCTTATGGTTATCTCTTCAATAACCTTACTAGGTCTGACGCATAAAAATGGAAATATCTTTCTTATCAATCTGGCGGTGGCAGATCTTCTGGTGAGCAAAACATGTTTCATAGATTTATTTTTCGGTTGTAAAATATTGGAACTGATATTTTTTGAAAAACTTATTAAAAATCTATAGCAGTAAAGTATGCATAACCAAGTGAAACAAAATAGCCAAATAGAAAAGTGCTTATGCTACGAACAGAGCACCTGAATTTCAAACAGACCTAGAAAGAATGTACTGTATTAAAATTATAAATAACGAAATACATCCCAGCATTTTTCGATTGTGATGACTGTCTCAACTGAGGAGACCTTCAAATTAGATGAAAAGTGTTCGCTAAAGACATTCTATATTGATAAAGCAAAGCTGAAATCGCACACAAGAATTAAACCAGAGTGATGCTAATGGGCTTTTACAAAATGCAAAATTGAATTAGTAGTTTTAGAGCTCAAGTAATGCTTTGGTCAATCTGTGTTAACTGGTGGCTATTCAGCCACAAAGCAGACCAAACATTTATTGAAGCAAACTGCTGTAATAAAGTAGTTTTCAACTGCATGTCATGAAATCATAGTCAAAAACCGCAAAAGTGCTTGAATTCATTAAAAATAATGGAAATGCAAACATCCGCAAGATTTTGTTAAAGATTAGGAATTCTTAGTGAAGTTAATGTTATGTGTGATAAGTTCTAATCCAAAATTGGTTAAGGTTAGAAACCTGAATGCGTTGTGCTTTTTCGAACAAAAAATATGTCAAAAACACGTTTTAGTCACAAACTGCTGTGCAATTAAAACTGCTTGAAAAACGGTTACAGACATGTTATTAGTTTTTATACGGCTTTGAACATCACTTTAAGGTTGCAAGTATCTGCATCCCAAACATAATTGCCAATGTAATCAGCGGATACAACAGCGTACCAACGGCTTTCTGCCAAGCTCTCGGATATTTTGTGATTGTTTCTGCGTCGTGCTCGCTGGCGAACATGTCCGCCGTGGCCGCAAACAGGTGAGAGTTTTTTTTGTGAACACAGAAGAAAATTTGAATTTTTTGTGTTAGTCTCTGTTTTTGAAGAAAGAAACAGGACTTTGTAGAAACTACGAGCCTATGGTTTTGCTGCAAAAAGCTTGAAGACATTTAATATTTCTCTTTTTAAATTGCATTATCGATGGCTGCCGGAATTAAGGAAAGTAAATCAAATACATTGAATAATTCATACCGTACCTTGGGTATTTGCGAAAGGTAACGCATTTGTGATGTGAAGCAGTACAAATAACTAGCTACATTGCAAATGAATTAAACATCACTAGCAAATGAAACATTGCATTAGCAATCATTTTGTCTTAATCCATCAAAACCCAAAATTTGATTTTGTGGAGTTTTTAATCTTTTTTGTTGTTGTTTTACAGAAAATAGTGTACAAATGGCAATATTTCCACTTTTTGTTTGTTCATCTTAAAATTGTCGAGGACACATATACACCCTAATAGAGCGCAGTAGGCATGAAAGCCTATACATTCATATGTTGCAACTATAGAGTGATTTCTGGTGTATGTTTTATAGTCAAGTGTGAAATTAAACACAAAACAAGTTTCTCTTGCTCAAAGGCAATTTCAACACTATAAGCGCAGCGAGAGGAACCCTGGACGCCTTTCCCCCTCAACGTTTGTATCATATCTAGTTATTTTGTTTTTTGAGAGGCGGTATCCCAAACAAAATACTGTTGCTCATCTAAAAGCAAACATTTTTCCCGCCAAAAAAACTGTTGGCTTTCTACGTCACTGTTCGACGCACAAAGCCAGGCAAGAAAAATTCATGACTGAAGACAAAGCCGTGAATTTGTGATTAAGACCTCCAGCTCTTGCACAACGTCTCTCCTAATCGACAGCAGATCATAGAATGCATGATGAGTCCACTGCTGCTTGATGGCAGCAGAGGGCCCACGCAGGTTGCATCACTATGTTGGGAAACCAACTGAACAAATCCAACCATCATTTCTTGCTTCTTAGAAATTCTGCAGTAACTCATATTTTGGTCACAGGCATCTACACACCTCTTGATTGTTGCATTTGTTTATCAGCGAAGGTTTTTGAACCAGTACTTTATAGCATTATTTTTTCTGCATATGGTGACACAGCAATTGTTGGAGAAGTTCTTGATGTGCTTGGTGATACGCAAACGCATCTCATCTGTTTCCGACTACAGTTAGTTTTCCATCTGTGTCCCACGTTGATCGCAAATCTCCTTGACTTTTTTCCAGCTCCTTGGAGCTCATGACTGACAGTTTCCAATCAATTCACTCAGATTGTATGCAGAACCGTCGCCAGAAAGTTTTAAATTGTGGGGCTTTATATTTGTGCAGGATGGCTTGACATTCCAACATTTGGTAATGACTCCACTGATTTATAGTGTTCATATTTCAGGAAGGAGATCTCCTAGCCTTGTTTGGGAGGCTAATCCCACTAATGTTGTGACGACGGGACTGATTGTATGACTCAGCAGCTACGTCCATCTCCAATGATGTCAGAATTGTCAGGAAAATTCTCAACACTTTCTAAACTCATAATATTAATAATTTGCTTTCCCAAGTTTATAGTATATTCATCATTTGGCTGAAGATGAGGAAAAGAAAGGCGGTTTCATCAGCAGTTATTTCAGAGCCGCTGTCTCCATTTGACCGTTGGCCGTCATTGGGAGGGTCAAGTAAATGTCAGTGGAAACATAATTCTCCTCTAGCTTTTGTAGAACTTCACCAGTGGTAAATCGCATCCGGTTATGTGCCCAAAGCAAAAGCAGCAAATGCTTTCGTTGCAACATGCAGATATACCAGTTTGTGCCTACTACACCCTAATAGTGTGCGTAACAAAATGGCCACTTATACGGTATATGAGTTACATTTGCACAATATTTGATGAAAAATTGTTGTATACTGAAAAAAACTACACACATCCTATACATTTTGTAAAAAGATCACCAGCAAGACATTTTAATCCTAACCCACGAACTGTGGTCTTTGAAATTTGCATATTTGCTGGCACTTGCTATTCTCATCAAGCTATCTTATTTAACAGATGTGCATATGCTGTTTGGCTTACGCTATATTTAAGTCAAAACAAGAGCACTTTGTGTCATCATAATGAAATAAAGTCGATTGCAGAAAGTTCAAAAACACTTCAAAACTTTATGCACCCTGATAGGGTGCAGCAGGCATTAATGGGTTTGTGATCGAAAATGTTCGAGTTGTTTTTTACAGTAAGAGCTCTCTTCTTTTTTGTATTTGTTTTGCTTTAACAGTTCGAAATGCTTTTTGGCGGGATGAAAGGAACTTCCTATGAATTATCTTAAAAATCGTAACTCTCGCAAAATCCGGATGGGACAAAAACGAATAAAACTGTAAATATGAATGAAATCAGAGAGACTTTGGTTGAGCAAAAGAAACGCTTAAAAACTGGCTACGTAATTAAGAGCCCAGTAGCGGTTGTCGGCAGTTCCTAGCTGAGCAAGTCACAGGCCACGAAACAATATTTGCTTGACTCATCGCCGTGTTGCTTGAGACAGTCGTTCAATAATTGCGGCCAGTTTTGCTTTTCGGCTTTGGTGCGACCAGCATGATGGTAAGATGCCAAATTGAATCGATGCAAATAATTTTCCTGTATTTATACCAGCGTGCAGTGTTTTTATACAAGTTCGGTGCAAATGTCCAAAAATGTAGATTATAATGAGTTTGGTGTTTCAATTCACTCAAAACCATGTTCCGTAAGTTCTCCAAATTGCAAAAGATTTTCGCAAAGAAATCAGCTTTTTTCCGGATAAGAGGTACGGTTGGTTGAGCACACGTTAGCAAAGCTGGTAGGCTGGATTCGATTCCAGGTCGGGTTATACCCAATACTTGAAGAATGGTACTTGCGACCTGTTCAGCCTCGTACTCGGCGTTGGCTGGTGGGGGCAAGGGAAGGTTCAAGCGCGGTGCTGTTGTACTGTCAACTCGCCACCAGTGCAGCATTCACTGCGAACGCAGCCGCGCGAACCAGAAATGAGTATTGGACTGGTCTTGGATCGGACTTGATCCAGACTATAACAAGTTTTGTTTGAATTGGTTTGTATCCGGAGTGTAAATCCCTTCAAAAAATTAAGATCACGACCAGATTGGGACTGAGCTAGACGAACACATTTGTGGCATTTTTGTTGCTAAAAGCCGCATTTTGTTATTTATTTGGACCTTATTTCGATTTGGACTACAAATTTAAAATACGTTTTGGAAATCATTACTGTATTTGGATTGTAAAAAATGACAGTCGATTTTTGGCGCAAGCAAACGGAAATGGGCGCTGCAGAACACTCGTGGACATTCCGCTAGTACAAGACCGAATATAAGCGAAACTGAACTGAAATGTGTTTTTACCAACATTTTTGGTTAGTGATTGAGTAATGATACTAACAGCACAGAGAAGAAGTGTTAGCCGGTAGCAGAAATTTCATCAGCTGGCAAAAGCATGATTTGCTACTGCAAATTATTAATTATATTCTTATTGCTTGGGAACAGCAGTTGATGGTAGGGCTAAACATTAAATTTTCTTCTTGTGATGTTAAAGGTGAAGGTACATGTCACAAAACTCACAATCTAAAGATTTGTTTTTCTCATGACCAAAAAACATCGGCATGAAACGTCTTGTGACTTTTCGTTTCCGCTGCCTGACACTGAAGTACACTCCAGTGTGAAATAACTATCTGCATACGTTTGATTTTTAGTCCTATCAGGTAAGTTTAAGCAAAAGCTTCATTAAACAGCAAGTAGAAGTACTTTTAAGAACAATGCGATATACATCACTTTATTTTGACTGACATAATATCATTCTGTGTAAACTCAGACAGAACTAATGTTCATGGTCGCCGGCGCAGTGGCAGGGTCGGGGG
>Ga0210059_1015176_pt1 | contig 11290 bp, 13 predicted proteins | sample Ectturendosymbi2_FD_188042 | JGI IMG/M metagenome (GOLD analysis project Ga0210059, IMG submission 188042) | Ecteinascidia turbinata endosymbiont from Florida, USA - Sample 2 (SPAdes) (version 2) | ecosystem: Host-associated > Tunicates > Ascidians > Unclassified | place: Key West, Florida... | reverse complement strand
GTATTGACCATATGTTTTGACTTTCGCGGAAGGCACTTGGTGGAAGTGTTCATTTTGTGGAGCGTAGTTTGGTTGGCGGCGACAGCATTGGTGCGCTGTATCGCGCAACTTGACGTCCTGGAAGCTCGCGTATTAGTGCGCTGAAGCGCTGAAAAGCAGTTAAGCGAGTCTTGTGTATTTGAGCGCGTCGTCTGCCGGTGTTCTTTAACGTTTGTGTTTTTTTGTTTTCGTAAGAAATGAAAGGGAGCGCGTTAACAATTTGCCTGCTGTGACTCTACAGTGTTACTTGCCGTAACAGTAAACGTGGAATCCAGAAAATAGACCGGTGTTTCTCAATATCGTGTTGGATACACAACTTATCAACAAACATGGGTGTCCGGTTCGAGACCACATATGTACAGAAGACAGGTACAGACAGTTCCGTTGAGAAAATAGGCAACAACCAAAGCACTTAAATGTCCAGATGAAATAATACCGCACATTGAGGAGTGCAGGACAAAATTCGCCAAACTGGGTTTGTACAGGAATTCCGTTTCAGCCAGAATTAAAGTTTATTCCTATATCCTGGATCACAAATGAGTGAATTCCGACAGACACTGAATTTGTTCTTACTTTACTTTTTCAGGTTTGTCCTGCACTCGTCCATGTACGATTTTATTTCATCTGTGAACGTTTAACTGTTTTGGTTTGAAACCACTGCTCTGGCAATGAAACATCGCTAGACCCGACTTGTATGAGGCTTACCTGCTGAGAAGACTGTACCTTGCAAGGGTCTGTCAGGTCTTCTTCGGGCTTTTTCGCAATTTCGAGGTCGGCCATGCCATCCTCCAGATCCACCTTCAAAAAACAAGTCAATTCCCGTAGATCCCGTGAACTTCGCGGAAGCGCTCGCTCAGGTTTGCATGCGCAGGCTTTGCAGTGCAAAATGCAAACACACCAAGGGATTAATTTTCAACTCACTTCGTGTTTCGTTGATACTTCAGCAACGTTAGCTTGCGCTCGTTTCGCCTGCGGACAGAATCCAGCATAAAATCTTTTATATATCGCACACGAAACGGACAGGCCAGCAATATTTGCGATGACCAAACAACTGCAAAATCAAAACACAGCGTAGCCGGACACATCCTTTCACAGGGTACTTGCAATAAAACCATTTCACTAACACAACTGACAAAGTGCTCTAACATATTACTGCGAACGTCAATATTTTTAATGGTATACGTGTCTACTGGTAACGCAGGTACTAGCACCTGATCTGTTAGAGGTACGCAAATATGTTATAGATACTGGAACTGTCACCTGGAAGTTGCCCATATTGTGCTGTAACTTTCGATAGTACCGAAACGTGAGCGAACAACCATTCAATTTACTTACCCAATGACGGACACGAGTTAAAATATAATCACACATCAATACGCAAAAATAAATATATATAACGTTTCACGCAGCTATAGCCCTAAGTGTTATTGATCATAATCCACAACAGTTTTTAAACAGAGATAAAAAACTTAACCTTTTACAATCACTCCTCTTTAGCTAGGTATGCACAAGAAATCCGTTCCAGCCAGAATTGAACTTTATTTCTAAATTCTGGATCAGAAATGAGTGAATTTGGACAGATACTAAATTTGTTCTTACTTTCAATTTTCAAGTTTCTTTCTTTTAGCCGCTTTGGTAGCATTACGCAATCGTATAAAACAGAGGTGGTCAAAAAGCCCATCGTGACCGACCGTTTGAACGTTACGTCACAACTGGTCGATAGTGTCTGATTTTGGGTCAACCTGATAATATTCCTTACAAAAACGTTCTGTAATACTTCTGAAAGGAGCGCAAAGTTGTCCATCAACTCGGATAAATTTAAAGCAGGCCTGCAGGTGCAAAAGAACAAAATGTCTGTGGTATGTGCGTAATATAGCGCATTATGACGTTACAAGTACGACCGTCATGGCTAACCCGGAATCGAAGCAAGCTGAATAGAACGTCTGAGTGCTTTTCTAGCTTGATTGCTGCTATATTTTGTGTGCAAATGCAAGTTGGTTTTGCTTACACATCTTGATATATTTTACCTATGAGCAGTTTAAAGAAAACGCATCACTACAATAAAGAATGGGAACCTGTCTGTTTCTGTGTTATCGTGGAGGAAAACTGTACCAGCTTTATTTGTTGTGCTTCTCTTACTTTGCCCAAGACAGCGAATCTTGAAAAGCACTTTTTGACACATCACGCCAAATATAAAAACAGTTATTCCCCTGGAAGTGAAACAAGGAGGATGAAAGTTGAGAACCTTAAAAACAAATAATGTGGGTAGGAAAATAGTCGAAAAAAGTTTGGTACTTGGTCAAGAATAACAACTGCAGTCTCATTAAATGCCGAAACCTCAACTGGGGGGGAGGTGCTTTGTCAAAAAAGGCAAAAGTCTTGGCGAAAAAATAAGGTTTTCAGAAGGGGAATCACCAAAAGAATGCTTTTCAAAAATATCAGACAGTCTTTTCAGGATTTCGGTAATAAAAGAAAAGTTAAAAAATTGCTATTCCAGAGCAACAACTGAGAAGAACAGAGAAGATGAGGAAAAACGCTGCAGACAAACTTTACAATGATTTTGATAACTGTGCATGTTTTTTCACAGACGCCTTCCTTCGTGTGGTGTTTCATGACTGGAGCGGTAAAGAGGAACTGCTGGGCATCAGAACCTTGTGAGGAAGAACGAGAAGTATAGATATTTAAAATGCATTTGAGACCTACCGCTTTAAAATAAGCTGCCTGTGTGGAAACTAGTTTTTCGGTTACCATAAATGGCGTAAAATCTTTGGCAGGTAGCGTGAATGGCTCTTCACTGACTTGTGCCATAAAGATGATAATTTTCCAGAGTTCTTGAATTACCACTGTATAATGCACAAACAAGTTTTTTTCCAGCAAATGATTAAACACTAAGTATTATGGACGTTGCATTGAAAATTACAAATTAAATTAGGACGAAAATCATTCAACAACGTCTTTCAAGCAGGAATTGGAGACAAGAGTTTTACGTTGCACACAGACGTAACATGACTCAGTGACAGTAAATTTCATCAAAGGTTCCGAGATCTATTGCAAGAGAGCAATGTTTTTCTTCAAAGCTGAGGTGACGACTACGCGAAGTTGGAAGATTTGGTTTGGATGAGTGACGTAGCTTTTCGGTCGTCTTGGCTGGAAGACTAGGAGTTTAAGTTTGCAGTTGCAAGGGAAGAGTAATCAGCCAATCAGCGAACTTATTTTAAGATGCAACTCTTCGCATTGATTTCCGATCGAGCGGAAAAACAATTTACTTTGCAAATTCATCCGGATAGCATTTGAAGCCTTGAGAAATGCGTTGCTGAAATGAATGTGGCTTTTGATGAACTTCAAGTCTACTTAGTGATTTTCAAAAGACCGAAGAAATAGTTGAATAGTATCACAGGTCGCTCAAGTGATATTTAACCGTGACTGCAGATTTCTCACCAAATCAGTGATGTATTTTAATTGATAAAGTGTGCGACAGAAATGCTGGCATGAAAAGCTGGCTTGTCCTTTGCGACTTGTGCGTCCGACAATGGAGAGTTGTTGGCCGTGCAAAAGTGTTGCAACATGAAAAAATGCGTCGAATACCTCTAAGCCTGTTTTGTCCACCCGAGGTATTTATGTGTACCTGCTTGTACGTTTATGAACCTAATCGAAACAAAACGCGTTGTGCTGACCGATTGTCTGTTGATTGCTTGTTATTGACGAGGTACGCGTCTGATTATGAAAAGTTGGTGAACAGTATAATGGCTCTAACACAGCTATGTCCAACCCGCGGCCCAGTTTAGGTTTTCGCTGTGGTAAAAGTATCCTACATACTGACAACCTGTCCTGATTTTGATAATTTTGAATTTGATATTTTTGATGTAGGTGGTCCTCAGTGGCACTTTATCACGTCTGTTACCATTGCAGTTACGATTCGAACGCTTTCAGTATATCGTTTAAGCTAAATATAATTTGCTAAGATCAAAGCAAGTCATTCAATGTGCGGCCCTGGTCAAAATAGTGACACACTTTTTGGCTCAGTGAGCCATTTGGGTTGGACATAGCTGCTCTAACACGTCACTGGCAGGCTTGGTGAAATGATAAGTAAACTGTGGAACATACCTTTCGGGTTTTATTTGATTCAAACTTAACTCAAGCGTGTGAAACTACTGCTCACAATGGTTAATGTGTGGTAAATACAAATCAATCAGAGGGAAGCAAGTTGCATTTATTTTATGACATTTGTTCTTCAACTTTATCACTGGCCACAGGCTTCAGTGGCATTTGATGGTGACTTCTAAAACACTTAAGTCAATCGCAATCGACAGCAAGTTGGCCGGCCCTGGAAGCATAGCTTTTTAGCATCATTTGAAAAAGAAATTTGGACGAAGCGGCAAAACTTCGTATTGGAACACATTTGCAAATAGAAGGTAAAAGACCTTTCACACAAAACGCATTGCAGTCGAAACGTCACAAAGTTAAAATTCTACAACCCGTCACCGTTCAAGCTTTGATCGCCCCAGCGCATTCGGAGCAATTTCGCAAAACGAGAAGCTAAAATAATTCCACCGGACCGGGCCGGATTTTTTTCTCTTATCCGGTCTCTTTTCTACGGGCGTGGCCGCAAATAAAGAAGTCTTGATTTCCGGCGAGCCTCCAATTCTAACCTGATTATTGTTGATCGCTTTCGACGAGTTGGCGTCGACCTGCATGTGAAGGAGCTCGGGGTCGTCGCTGCGTGCGTCGCCGACTTGAAGGACCGGGCTCTGGGCGAGAAAGAAAATCGAGAACCGGGGTCAGATTGGGTCGGCGCTCGTGTCGCGCTTGGCTAATCAAGGGTTAAACTGATGGCTTGCGAAGACGTCGTCATCATAGAAATGCTTCTTTTGCAGATGGATTTTGATCATGCCCGAAACAGGTAAGCAAACGGCTTTATTCAGTGGAGCTTTATCATGACAATGCTTGAAATGCCCAGCGTTAAAAACGAACAAAAGAATGAAACAACCTTAGGTCAAATATGCGGGGGGAAGCACATGGCTCTTCAAAGTGGAATGTGGTGCAGTCAGAGCGGAATGCAGTGTTTCACAACAAAGAGCAATGCACAAGTCTTTTTGGACGTTTTTTCGGTATTTTCAGTTTTCTTCAGATACTAACCACTGCGTTTTGACAGTAGCAGCTTCACGACGTCACCGGCAAAAAATAAACGGATCGGTAAAGATCCCTACCACGCGAAAACATCTGCAATACTTGCAACGAGCCTGATAATGTGATTGCCTGTTGCGGGAGTAGCCCTGGGCAAAGCCAAAGCACTCCAGCCGTCAAAGGAGCATTGCAAGGCACACGTTGCACTGTCGCTAACAGAACACACACGTGCAGATGCGATGTGTGCTTGTATGGCGACATTTCAACAGGGTTCCGACAAACGCTCGACAAACCTCCCCCGGCAAGCGCTACGCACGACAACTCAAACGCTTTCCCACCACAAACAACGTTATTTGATGCGAATGTACAAGTCGCTTCTCAAATGGAACTGTGGAACTTATGTCGACGACTGTTTTCTGGCAGGAAGCGGAAGATACGACACAAACGCGCACAAACCTTCGCGTGAGCACTGAACGGAACCGGAAGCTTTCGCCGAGGACTTCCGGTCGACGCGCTGAGAGCGATGTTTGCGACAGGGCGCAGCTCGCCGAGGATGCGGGGGTGGTGCCGGGGTGACTGGTCCACTTCGCAAACGAGATTATCGGCAACATCCAACTCATTGTCGGTGTTGGCGGCCTCGGCCACACCCGACACGTACTCCATCCTGGCCACAGATCACTGGGTTAACTTTATCCTTTCGTTGATATATCATCCCGTCCCCAGCAAGGATTTGCCATAGTTATCGTGGGATTTATTTACAAGAAAGGCTCATCAAAGCGTATGCAAGGTGTTCGGAAAATTTGTTACCGTTGTTGAGATGACCAGGTTTTCAAAAAAATTCTCAAACCTGGGAGCCGGCAACGAAAATTTTATGTTTCAAGTGTTTATCTGTTCAGGTACAGATATCGCATTCACTTCAATAGGACAGGCGTTTTGCGTGCTAGAGCATGCTCAAGCAAAGGTGTATATCTACTGCAGTACAGCAGCAAGATTTCAATGGTTGGTGGTCGTAACGGTTTTTAAAATAGCATGCATTTGGCCGAAAACTGTCAACAAGGCAATGATAAAACAATTAACAGATATACAGGTCAATCCCCCCCAAAATGCAAGCCTGAAATCAGTTGATATTCATAAATTACTGTCTACCGAAAGGAATCCTTTCCAAGCAAAGGATCAGACAGTAAGATTTTACTAGAGTATATATTCCGCCTGCTGCGTAGGCATCATCAGCTCTTATTCAAGCAGGGTTCTCACACAATTTCAAAAACCTTTTTCCATACTTTTTCAATACCAAATTAAAAAAATTAAATACATCGTTTAGCTCCATTTTCCGAAAATTTTACTCATGCAAAAAACACAAATGCAAAAAACATCTGCAAAACTGTCATCAGCGGTAAAGAACAAAATTAGAATGAATAAATGGCTGAATTAGGAATTTCCATGTTTTTTCAACACTTTGTGTGCATTTTGGCAAAATTAAATACTTTTTCAAGGTCTTGAAAACCGATTTAACAATTCAATATTTTTCAATACGCGTGGGAACCCTGAAATAGATATTCATAGATATAAGGAATTCAAAATGCCTTGTGTAAAGGAACTCATGTAAGATCTTTCTGTACCATTTATGCAAAAAGGCGACTCATCACGTCTGAAGTGGCGCCAGGCGAAAAGCCAGCCTATGACGTCATGCTGACGCCAGCACCTTCGTTCCCCGGCTTATTCCACGGCCCTCACCAAAGTGCACACAACATCTAACCTGCTGTTGCTCACTTTTGCCACAAGGCTTAATCTGGAACCTTAAACACAAAATAACTCACCCAGCCGGGCCAGCCGTGTAGCGGTCCCCACGTGGAGGGGTGGAGGTTGTGGTGGTGGTAACCGAACCCTCCCCGCAGCCCCTCTCCCAGTCGAAGGGGTCAGTGTCCCGGATGTTCTTGCGGGTGATGGCGCTCACAAACAAGTTCTCGATGAACTGAAAGAAGCAGAACATCGCAATTAATTTCTTTTGCGTTTGTGCTGTAAGACGATCAATAGGGATCTGACCCAGACCCCTCAGATCTATTTATTTTACGACCACAACGCAAACTCTTGCACTCGTACCCGGAGCACTTTCACCCACGAAAAAAGGAATGAAAATAAGTTAAGTTCTGAAGAGTGGAAGTAAACCAAAGAATAGACGCCTTTTCCACAAGACAGTAGTTTGCTTTGCTAGCAGTTCTTCCCCGGTGGGATCATTCCTTTGCATCTCTTCGTTTGCTGTACAATTCCGTAGGTGAACGTGAATAAGAGTCACTACCAACTCACACCACATTTCACCGATCTGCACGTTTTCCAACACAATTTCCACAGGGATTTCCCGGGAAATCAGTCATTGCAGCTCAGTGATGGGTTAATTTTTCTGAGAAAGAGGTTGCATAAGTGGACCATAAAATGTCAAAAGCTGGACCTCTCAAAATTGTGCGGTGCGCTCTGAGATAACGCAACGTATAAAAACAAAAAATTTTGTTTTTTATCACTTCCGGCTTCCGCGCTCTGCACCGGACCCCAAAATCCCCCGAGCGCCGAATGTCTATGGCAAGGGTGGTCAACCTTTTGATTCCATGCGCCAATTTTTTCACGCTCAGTTCAATTGCGCCACACAAGCATTCACTTCTTTTCAGTCCTGTAAAACGTGTGGTAATATGGACATGTTTTGAAGTTATCTTAACATATTTATTTGAAAAATATATGTTTATCTTATATAACAAACATATAAACAAGCATTACCCAACTTATTTAATAATGATGACAGATTTAGCAGTTGTGGAGGAAAGGATCTCACACAACACTTTTTCACTTTCATTGATCATTTTACTTCAGAAAGTACTGATAGTAATATATAAGTACAATCAGCAGTTTTAAATGAAAATAATATTATACACAGACGAAATAAAAAAATGACTTCAATGTGACATTTGTTTCCGCTTTGCTTTCACCAAACCAGTGATATTAGGAGTTAAATTCGCAATTGAAAGCAACAGACAGTCCTTCAAGTTGGAATAGGACAGTCGCGACCTCAGTTTGTTTTTGATTTAAAGAAAATGACTGCTCGCATCTGTACTGTACGTAGTTCCGAAGAGACAAGCATAACTCAGGACAAATTTTCTCATTTTTGGAAAATGTTCACATGATAATGATCGCCAAAAACCAATCATTTCCGACGCACTTGGCAATGAGGAAAGTTCACCAAACTTCATTTCCAATACTGAATTTGTTTTTAGTTCAATAAGTTCCATTTGCATATTACCAGGCATCTTAGAATGTTATGTTAAGTGAAAATGAATTTATAAATGCAAGCATGCGCTCTTCTTCAGAAAAATCACTGAAACGACAATCAAAGACCTCTTGTAGTAATTTGATTTTTTCAATGTATTCTGCAAAGTTGACAATATTTTCAACACATTCACCTTGTTCTTTTAAATTCCTTTTTTTAATTGAGAAATAAAGTTTCAACTTCATCTTGAATGCATAAATGCACTCAGTGACGTACGCAGAAAATTTTCATGGGGGGTTTTCATTCAGTGGCATATGGTGGTCATTTGTATTTGGTGTGCGCTGTTTGTGATGTCACAGTTTGACGTCATATTCATGTTTCCAAACCAACGTTTTGGCGAAGTTTGTTGATATAATATGCATATTCTTCTACACGCAGTCCCCTTATTTTATGTGTCACTGCACTGAATATAAACTATCAGCGCTCCAAGTTAGGATATCGGGGGAAAATAAACTCAACGCCACGACACAGCAGTTAGTAACTACAAAAATATCGGGCTGCATTTTAAAACAGGGGTGTAAAACAAACTCAACTGGGTCAGAACAATTTACAACTGCAAAATGAGGCTGCGTTAATGTCTTATTGAATACGAGCAGTGGAGTATGGAAAGTGTGCAGCTGGACTGGCTGACCCACACCCGGGTTTGCAAAATCGAATCTTGCTAAACTACACAAGAATTGCAAATGCGCATTACGCAAGAACACGCTCAATTTTTTGTTATGTATAGAAGTCCAGCAACCTTTTAGTTTTCCTTTTTCCCTGCTGAGACATTATCAAATACCTGAATGCTTCTATGTTAACAACTGCTGTTTTTGAGCTCGTGCAACAGCTCTATCATGTTGCAGAAATTGGTAATGAAGCCAATGCAGTCAGCGCTTGCGCTGCTCAGCCATAGCAGACAAAATAAAGACAATTGTTTCGGATAAAGTGAACTACCGCGGAACACAATCTTAAATATACGTAGTGGACGAAAGATCTGCAAAAAGTGGTGAGATGGTTTCTGGATGCAGACGATAACCCAGATTCCTATCAAAACCTATATTATTACTTTTTGGCCCATTTGCAACGTTCCTTGAAATTTGCATGCAAATTTATTCGGAGGTGTTTACACTAAGTCGACAAATTAACAAGCAAAAAGTATGCGAAAATAATCAATCTTATTGGCGCAGGTGGTATAATTTTTGTTAAATATCAAGCTCAAGGTTTTTTTTAACCACAACCCCCCTTGCGTACGCCCTTGAATGCAATGATATCATTTATAAAGCTAGGTAACAGTTTGTCTTTGCCCTGCAGCTTCCAATTGAGGTAATTTACACGGTTGATGGGATAACATCAACCAAAAATGCTAAATCTAACAACCACTTCTCATTATACAAAAGGGCCTTTTTGGGTAGCTCATCTTTCTCTTCTAGAAAATCAAACACAATGTCTTTCAGTTTCCAAAAATCGTTTTAGAACTTTTCCTCTAGAAAGCCAAGTTGTCTTTGCTAGAAAGGACGTGCAAGAAAAATAAAATCGCTAAAATTAAAAAGTAGTAGTGGCTTACTTTCTGGTCATCAAAAGGATGTAACGCGCCACTTCTAAGCATCCAATGCGCCACGTATGACGCATGCGCCACAGGTTGGCCATCCTTGGTCTATGGGGTTGCCAAATGACTGCGGAGGGCACCGAAAAGTCTCAACAATGTCACAAGTACTTCGTTCAATACAGTAAATTTGCTGCTGAAAGACCTCAAGTTCGAACAGGGGGATGACAAACTTTCTTCTTGCCCCGGGCGCCATCTGACCTAGTTACGCCCCTGCTCATATGCACAGAAATGCACACTCCAAGCATTTTCGGCAAACCACTCCAACCGTTTTTAGATTGAGTGTCACGTGTTTGTTACCGACCTGATAATCGGGCCGGTCATGGTACTGCAAGTTTGCGATGTGATTGTAAAAGTCCAGCATTTCGTGCGGCATGTGCTTCAGCAAAGTCTTGTCGTCGTATTTCTCCTTCAGTATTCCGACCTGAAAGATTTTTAATCAGTTTTCTCTCTCACCAACGCGGTACAAGCCATTCTATCCTGCGTCTAAGCTAATAAGTGAAACAAGGCATTTTACCCCGCGTCTACTTTGTACAAGTCAGTTAGCGACAAAACGTAGGAACACGTCTCGCGGACCTACAAGCACTCTGACGTCACTGCTTACAGTGTTTCCAGTCATAATGTGGACTTACAGTGTTTCTTGTCAAAAAGCGACTGCAAGGCAATGAAGGCAAGACGTTTAAAACAAAGTGAGTTGGAGTCTGTTGACGTTAACTTTAAAAATACAGAGTGACCCAAAAAAACAGAACCCACAAGTCTTTGTGAAAAAACAATTTTTATTTTAAGTAGTCCTATTTTTTTCAGGTTGTAAGAGTAGACGTAGTGCGTGAAATATTGCAACAATAGCTTTTCCCACCATGTCTTGGTCAACCAAAGAGAAGGCATTTTACGTGGAGGCCTATTTCGCTAACAATCCATACAAAGTAGTGCAAGCAAGTTTTCGGAGAAAGTTTCAGTGACGTCATGCTCCATGAAAAAGCAGAATCTTTGACTGGATGCAGAAGTTTAGAGAGTATGGGACTGTGCGAAACCTCATTTCAGGAATGCTTATCCTGGTCGGACGGTGAATGCCAGGGCGCAAAAAAACATCGATGCTGTACGGCAGTGATTTTCAACCGGTGTTCCGCGGAAAACTAGTGTTCCGTGAAAGATCGTCAGGTGTTCCGCAGGAAATTTGATAAGTTTGACTAGTGTTCCATCGAACACCGGTCGAAAATCACTAGTTTAAC
>Ga0210059_1015174_pt1 | contig 11291 bp, 6 predicted proteins | sample Ectturendosymbi2_FD_188042 | JGI IMG/M metagenome (GOLD analysis project Ga0210059, IMG submission 188042) | Ecteinascidia turbinata endosymbiont from Florida, USA - Sample 2 (SPAdes) (version 2) | ecosystem: Host-associated > Tunicates > Ascidians > Unclassified | place: Key West, Florida... | reverse complement strand
TCTTCTAGTGATCCCGAATTAATTGGATTTATTATTTTTATAGCTTTATTTTGGAGCTTAGTGAGAGGTTGAATGGTTGTATTTGAAGCACGTCCCCAATTGAGGATTGAGTAATTAAGGTAGGGACGGATTAATGAGTTATAGACAACTTTAAGTGCAGGTAGTGTTGTATAATGTTTAAGTTTGGATAGAATTCCATAAGCTCTTGATAGTTGAGTTTTTACTCTTTGTACATGAGGTTTCCGAAACGTTTCATAGACCATCTCGTTGTCGCCGGAAGTTTTTTTTAAGTGAACGATCTTTCACAAACAAGAGAAATTAAATGCGCAGCATAGCGTCGACTACATTTGGCCTTTCGATCGGATTAGAAAGATCCATGAAGATGTCTGCGGAATTCGTGCGTGGGCGGTTGCGGTTGGGCAACCATAGTGCCACAGTGGTGCTCGTGTTGAGCCACCTCCCACCTTGGCTGCCTGGATTCTAAACATTCTGGCACGTACCGATTGAGTGCATGCAGGGACGCTGGCGAGCGGTGGAATGAAGGGGGAATTTTGCCCCCGTAACCTTTCGAAAGGGGGACAACGGTGTCGGAGGTTTGTCATAACAGAATCATAGGTAATTTCACGGTTTATCAAAATGGACTTGAAACAAATTTATTGCAGCCATTCGCGCACCCAGAAAATTCAGAATTGAAGTCAACATTGTTGCTGCACGGAAACAAGCATCATTGGTAACGATTTTTTGCTTTTTACAAGTTTCCATTGCTCTTCTACTGTCCCCCTGCCTTACCGCTGTTCCGGCGTCCCTAGTGCATGCGTAAGACTGTCCACGTGTAGGTCGCTGCTGGGTGGTGTTGGGGTTTATATTCGGTGGAGTTGTTTGTTCACGGTTGCAAATGCAGCAGTCAAGTTGATATTGATTTTGCGCTTCGTTGCAATTAATTTTTTTGCTTGTGCGCAGAAAACCGTTGCAAGGTGAGTTTGTCTGGATCAGGGGTTCACAACCTTTCCGTTATTGCTGGCCGCATCACGTTTATTTTTATGAATTACGGCCGCCAGTGAGTGGAAGAGATTTTTTGCTGTTCTGCTTCCACACGTATCATTGGCTGTCTTTCTACTAAGTATCCTCATACAGTAGACAAAGAGTAAATTAAGGCATGGCCACCATAACTTATACTGTATTTTAAAGCACATGCGCTCACCCGCATGAATATTTATTGAAGGCAGGTTGTGCACCCCTGGTATATTTCAGTATTGCCGATTCGCAAGAAGGCGGTAGGATTAGTCAACAGCACGTCGTGGGCTTTAGTTGGGAGTTGAGAAAGGCAGATTCTAGCTCGGGCGCATTTTTAACCAGCTAATCTGTAGTTCCACTACGTGTTGTTGACCATGCCCACCGTGACGTTGTGAAGTAGCATCAGGAAATATTTCGGTATCATGCGCATTCTCAGTTTCCAATGTCGTTCGCCCGTACCAAATGTCCGAACAGCTCTTTTCCATGATGAACTTTTTTAAGAGCAAGCTGCATTCGCTAAACTAATTTATTTTTTAATGAAGTCTATGGCCTGAGAGCACTGATGCTGTCCGGTTGTTGTATTCACCTCATTTCTTTGTCCACTACAACAGACTTTATTTTTCTTCTGAGTACGCGGGTTTCTCAGTGTTCTGTTCCGAATGAGAAATAAAGTGCATTTTTTGTATTCCGCTGGCATGGGTCTGACTTGTATGTGAGTTGCAAAGGATCTGTACAAGTGTTCAGCCAAGCGCAAAGAGCAATCGAGCCATAGGGTTTGCGGATTTAACGTTATCCCTTACCTCGAACGGTCTCCAAAAATGTTTTGTACCTGTATCTTTGGCCAGCTGCGTACGCAGTTAGTGTGCCTAACCTGCATGCCTTTAATTAATTTCGCGCGTGACTCATACAACCAACTAAAATAACCCGTCTTTGGAAACCTTGCTTCTTCTGGTCTAGTATGCCTTCTTGACCCCTCAGGTGGCCCTGTAGCACGAAAAGGTTGCCGACCCTGATGGACCAAAATACACTCCATAACCAAAGACCCACATGCTACTGGCGGATAAGGCACAGGACGTCCTGCAACTTACCTGCGTTTTTACTGCCTCGCCATTCGGTGGAATTATTTTCAACAGTGGGGAGGGATCGAAGTCTTCGACATGGATGTCCTGAAAGAGATCCGAACACAAGAATATTGTTTGATGCCGGAGCAGCCACGCACTCGAACGGGAATAAAACAGGGCTTAGCGTTGAAGACAGCGAGATCCTGAAGGTCTCGGCATTGGACGTTTCGCACATGCTTGACAAAGCTGAATTGTTTTCTCACAGTCACTGAGCGAATCCTCGAATCAGTGTGCAAGTTGCACTGCACTGCAATGGCACGACTGTAACAGGCCCGTAGCCAAGTTTTAAGGTTTCGGGGGTCAAAATACATTCGTAGGGGGCATGGTTTTTGTTTTTATAGTATGTTTCAAACAATTTTTCTGGACACAACAAAATTTGGGAGGGCACAGAAATCTGGGGGCACTGCCTCACAATGCCCCGCCCCCCGTGGCTACGGGCCCAGTCTGTAAACAGATACATATACTTACGGATAACTGCGTGGCGCTGTCGGCATATATGCTGAGGAAGGATGGGTAGCAGTGTGACTTGCCGCGGCTCGTATCGACAGCCTTCGAGAAGACAAGTCTTTTGTTAAAGATTGGATGTGCACTCAACGACAAGATGCGCTTTTTTCTGGTGATAAGATTTCACAGAAGCAAACAAGTTCAACGACAGGTTAACGTTACACCTTTTCTTTTGCGATTGACGACAATGGTGTCAAAAATTTCCTGAGCAACGTCAGTAGGGAAGCATGGGAACATTTACCTCAATGAGAGCGTCGGGGTCGTCCGACAAGTCGAACCATTCCATCCTGACGTGAATGGATCCGGTACTGGCGTCGGACAATCGGATCCACTGCAACAGAACAATGAATATGATCGCGTCGCTCAAGCCGCACGTGCATTTGGAGGGCGTTGGGCGCCTGATACAAGGAGATTCATCACGCAAGCAAAAGCGGGGGGGTGAAGAGCGTGGGTTAGATCAGTCCCGTCGTCACGGGGGGGCTTTGGTGGGCTTAGCCCCCCCCAAACACATCTCCCAGCCCCCCCCAAATTGAAATATGAAACACTATAAATTAGTGGAATTTTTGTCAAATTTGAATGTCAAGCCCCCCCGCACAAACGTAAAACCCTCTATTGACGACTGTCTGGCGACGGTTCTGGGTTAGATGGAAAACGAATATCGCTGGCGCAATAAACATTAAAAGTTTTGGTCAGGTGCACCAAACCGCATCGCCTGACCGAGGATAAACTTAGTCGCTAGAGTCAGCAGCAGGTTTAGGCATTTCCATCATTCGATGCCGATTAAGAATGAAAGAACAACTTGCAAGGTTGGAAACATATTCACAAGCTGCGAGTGCAATTTATCGCTACGTCGTTGCTGAATACGATACCTCGTCGATCACTCCCTCTTCGTATATATCCTTCACAGCGAGCGATGCGCTGCAAGGAACAACAGAAAAAACTGTGAGCTGTTGTGTCTCAGGCGTTGTTGGTGATTTGCCTTGCAGCGGAACTGCGCCAAAGCGCAATCAACACACCGCAGCCAGTCACCCACCTTCCAAGGTTGTCCGCTTTATTTAAAGGACCGTCGTCATCGAACAGAGCAAGCTGTATCTGGGTGACTGAGGTGTCGCCAACTGGCACATCGAAGCTCTCGTCCCAGCGAGGGTTGACGCTGTGTTCCACTACGGCTGTTTTGTATTTGAAGCCGCGTCCGACTAAGGAAAAGATGGTTCGGGCTATTGTTGCAACCGCACCGAAAAACAAAAACGTTCTACAGCCAAATTAACAACTGCAGCTTGTACTGTCCACCACGCTGTGGCTTCAGGTTCAGCCGCATGCTCATGCGTGGGCTTGCACTCAAATCGTTGAATTAATGCCTAAAAGCAAAAAATCCCACCGGGAACTGCGACGAAGGCTTTTTTTCGAATTAAAACAGGTGTGGCAGGTAACAGATCATATTATTTGCCGAAAACGACCAACAATTTTCGGGTTTTCAGATTACGATTTTTTACCTTCCAAGATTAGCTTCGCCATCTCAAATGTCACACAATTTCCCCTTATCCTACGAATAAAATCCAGATTCCCGGTCACACAAGCTTTACAATAACGTAATCTGAAGACTTCATTTTCAGTTTTCCTTTTCAATTTCAATTTTTTTCATACCTGCTAATTAGTCCAAGTACGTGAACATTTCACATTAATTTTGTCAACCTGAGATTTCATCAAGTTAAATGTAAATATTTTCAACTCGTGGTAATTATAAAAAGACTGCGCTATGTATACGCAACTGCTCAAGTTCACTAAATTGCAACACATCTAATTATTATTTCAATGACAACCTTATTTGCGACACACATTACGCATATCAACAAAAACCTGCGAAGTGATTAGCAGACAAACAAGCTGTTCAATGCAGATAAGAGGAAGACCAACTTCACAAATCTCGAAAGAAGCATGTTAGATAATTTCTGCGTACCACACATTTACATGCCCGTGCCACAGTTCACATTAAAAAAATTACTGTGCATTTTACGATTTAAAGTCCCAAGCAAAAATATACTATAAATGTTAACTCATATTTCTTGGCAGGTCCGCAAGCATGATTATCTTGGCAAAAAAAACGTCTTAGCTATCAATTTTGATTTTATCATTTGCAACAACTAACGAAGACCTATACTACAATCCCAAGAAACACGTTTCCACAAAGAAAATGTAAAATCTTCCGTGATAAACTTTGTTTCAAGCACGATAACTCTTGCAGCCAACTAAGGTTTTCACTATCCGTGCGAAGTTCAGGTTTCAATTTTTGAGATCGATGCGTGTCTTTTTGTGAAACAAAAAGTTCAAGGCACTTGTTTCAACGCTCAAGAACATCAAAAAGATGTTTTTGTGGAGTGGACTGTTAGATCTTAGACAGCCTTACACGCTGCCAGTATGGCTCCAGTGGTAGCAGTGTGCAGTCCACGTACAACTATCTATCTTAACTCACTGGACGGGTCACGACAGAATGTTTGAATACAGTGTGTGAAAAAGTGTTTCAACAACAAATCACCGAGCGCTAATCGTTTCGAAGACTCAGAGGAAGCTCCCACTCCGAAAGAACTTTTGCAAAATTTCGAGCGTGATGCCAATCTCAGAGACCAATAACTAAAACGAGACTACTGCTGCGTGAGTGTGTAAACATGAGGTTCGCGCGCTATCGGGTTGATAAAAATCATGTTTTTTATGTACATCGGATTTTTTTGACTTTCATGATTTTTTTTTATTTAATGTGCAGGGGGTGACCACCTTAAAAACAAAGCTATTTAAAATTAAAACAACCTATTAAAAATACTTGTGTTTTTTATTTTCAAATAGTTTGTCTTAATATAATTTTTTGTGCTGTTTCTTCAAGCGCAGCAACTAGAAACAGCTGAACTTTCAAACAAACTTTCTTTGCGCTTATGCATCACGCTTAAAGCAAATCAGTTCATAACACCAGTACAGGTGTATAAAACCAAATATTTATTGAAATGACAACACTCAAACCATCAGTTCATCAAATTCCTGGACACTTATGGCATGTTAAGAAGCTTGCACAAAAATACAAACTAGACAGCTTTTTTGGTGCGAAGCCACTTGTTACAATTAATTATAGTAACGCAGTTTTCACAGTTCAGTTTCTACAAAAGTATAACTTACATGCATAAAACGGTAAAAACCTATAATATATCTGTTATTATGAATCTCAATTACAAACATGTTCTAAAACTACTATGTCTATAGTCAACTGCTTACTTATTTGATGGAATTTAGATGTAACTTTTACTTTATGTCAGTCTACACTTTTAAACATGTGGCATTCTAACATTTCTGACTTATGAATCTGAAAGCGTTAGTGATTTCAATCCACATCATTTTTGCAGTTAGCTGACATAGAATCTGTGACGTCACAGTTATTTTACCTGATAAAACTTTGTTTTTAACTTGTGTTGTCATAAGAACTCTACCTTTTTCACTAATATAAGTGAAACCTATTAGCATGCCAAATAAATGTGTCATACAAACAATTCACACAAAATTTCAAAACGGCACATGATTTTTGCTTGATTTTTATAGCTTGAATTAAATGAAGATTTAAATTCCAGATTTAAATCAACCAACCCTGGAAATATAGGTGCAGAATCACTCTTGATTTAAAAAACAGAGACACAGCAACGAGAGCATTTCTATTTCATTTTCCACGTTGCCCTTCACTCAACAATTTGACTGTATCGTATTGCAATAAATTATTAGTAGATCGCTGTTTTGATTGGTCATGAGACAATTACTGTACTAAAACAACGTGAAAATTGCCAAACAAAAGTGCAAGTTTTGATGAAACGTAAATTTTCATCACGCATTCATATTGACAGAGCACAAAACACGACAGGCCAGGGTGAGGTTCACTATATATCCGCGCCCAACAAATCACATCGGCAAACTGCTTTCAGAGTGAGAGGCAGGCTTACCTTTCAAGTGCACTCCCCCTGTGGATAAACAAGCACATTGCAGAGACCTGAGATACGCCACATTTCAAGAAAGTTTCATGGTACTCGCTTTGTAATCCCGTCGGAGTAGTCACGAGTGGTTTGGGGGCGCACATCTCCGCTTACTCAGCGCCCTTAAGCACGTGGCTACTTCCGCAGTGATCACTGCACTGGTGACAGGCTAATGGCAGCACCGCGCATGAAGCTTTCCCTTGCACCTATCCATTAATTAATGCCGAGCACGAGGGTGGACAGGTGTGGCTCGACTGGGATTCGAACCCATCCTTCCAGCTTCGGGCACTCTATCCCACTAGGTCAGTGTTTTTCAACCTTTTTGTGGCAGCGGAACCTTCTGCAAATGTTTGCGTTGCTCATGGAACCCTACGCAATGATCCAAGTGTTTATCCTACTTTTTGTAATAAACCTGTGAAATAGTGGTATTGCTACAACCGCATAGAACTGTGGTGGTGAATTTCGTCCCAGGCAATTGCGGTCTTTCATCGGAACTCCGGTTGAAAAACAGTGCAGCAGGCACTTAAACTAAAAAAACCTTAAATTAAAACCCTGTATAGGATAGACGCCAAGGTGGATAAAACTGTGGCACGACCGCAGCGTTTATGGACAGGTCAATAGTCAGTGATAAGGAAACTTTTCTTTTTTGTTCGCTGCAGCAACCTTATAATATGCTCTCTCCCAATCGCATCAGGTTCGCTTATGGCAACTTCAGCTATCCCCGACAAGGTGACATGACCCCGGTGGCTTTCAGGAGTTCAGTTCTACTGCACAACGTCGGGTTGAGAAAATTGCACTACTGTCGTTCTTTCATTCACTACGCACTTACAACCGTTTGTCCGTGGCCGCAGTGTTTCCATGCATAGGCTTTTAACCACCGCTGCCACGAGCGTAGTCGGTGGGTGGAGGTTAGAGCAAGATCGAAAGGTCAAGGTGTAGTTGGAACGGAAAGATGAGGTTTTGGACGAAGAAGGCAGAATGGTTAAGCCAGCGCCACACGCTTCAAACACCAACACATTACTTAAGTTATCTTGAAATCACGGCACTCTACTTCCACGGCCGTTGCGTGAAATGAAGTTTCGAGCAACAGATTCAGAAGAAGGCATTCTTAGTGTCTATGGGAGAACAAAACAGGAGCATCTATTCTGTCGTTAGTCCAAAGATGATTAGAGAGGAAAAGCAGGAGAGATTGACTTTGCTACAGATGTGATTGCATGCACGTAGATCAGTCCTGTCAAATGTCACAGCAACCGAGATATACGTTTCAACTAACCCGATTTGCCATTCTGTCGAACGTAATTGTGAACTGAAAAAATGGTAAAAATTCACTACGGCAGTTAAGAACATAACAAACAAACATATTTGCTACTGAAAGGTCACGCTAATGGCTGTCAAGTACAGCTTAATCAAACAAATTAAGACAGCATACGAATATTTTTGCAGAAAACTCCCCTTGCATCGAACCTAATCGGTACTCTGGCACATAAGGCGAACATACCGCTTGAAAGGTCTCCCTAGGGGAGGGGGGGCTTCAGAATCAGATCAAAACTAATCAACACTTAAAAGCCTTATCGTTATAATCCTTAAAATTTGTCGCGCAAAACAGGATTGAATAATTTGAGGTGTTCAAATTTCCATTTGAGGTGTTCAGCTCCCACCCACCTATTTCCAGTAGCGATGGGTCTCTGCTTTAGTATGAAGTGTTTCAGCTGGATGGAAATACACGTTTATCCGCAATAGAGATGATTTCAGCGCTGAAGGTGTGCAATTTGGTTCGTTTATTCGTTAGAGTGGCCTGGATTGCTAGTTTTCGGTAAAAATGTCGACGTTGGTCAAAAACCTACCCTTCAACCAGGGGTCTCAAACATGCGGCCCGCGAGGGCATTTTGTGCGGCTCGCGATGCTTTTTGGGAATTTTCAAATAATTAACATTTCAGTTATTTAGTTTATTCACAGGTGTTTAAAAGTGTTCGGCCAGCGAGTGAATAAGTTCCTTTTGAAGGAATGTAGAGACTGCTATAACCGAGATGTTTTATTGTGCTGGGGAAGTTCGACTCGATGACCGCAAGGTTTTTCAGTGTCCTGGCTGCAAGGTTTGACTTCGTTTTTTTTCTGAAATAAAGAGACTGCTGGAAAGGACATGCCTGTAACCTTTCGCAGGACATAAGATGGAAAAGCTGTTTCTAGTAAGGTGCAGGTACCGCTATTGTTTCGTCAGTCTCTTAATGCGGCCCTAGGGTTACTTCATATGTCTTCATTTAGCCCTTGGAGCGTTTTGAGTTCGAGGCCCCTGCTTTAAACTATTTTATTGTAAAAACATCCCTACTTAGGTGAGAATCTTTAAATATCAAGCTAACACAAATTGAGAAAAGTGTTAAGTGACGTACGACGTGTATTGCCCTTCGAAGCAAACGAAAGCGCAAAATCAATTTAAAAGTCAGATAAAGGACATTTAATACAGGAGCAACACTTAACAATTTGCACTGGTACCGGTCACAGCAACTGGAGTACACCAAGCCAGAAAATGGCACGAACAAATAAAGCAGGAAGTATTACACCACTTTCTTTAAAATACGAGGCAAGCGATTGCATTGACACCTCGTTTCAGCACAAACAGAAAGTATAAACAAGGTGCAGTTACCGCAGATTGCTAAAAAAAACTTATTTCGGAAACCATACGAGTAAAACACCTGGAGTGGAGTAAAACTTCGTTAGCTTTACAGTCGAGCACATTTACCTTTTACAGTTACGAAAGGGTCACTTTTCCCTCCAAAACCAAGAACCTTTTTGTCCTTTTCCTCCAAGTTTTTCGCTTCAATTATGTGAATTCGAACGACGCCCTGCAAAAAACAAAATGGAGAAGTTCTGACATGATCTGCCAGCAGCGAACAAAAACTAGCGCATAGAACGACAATACTTCTGACAATCCCCACCTCGTCTCACACGTTCACTATATTCCAGCAAACTATCGCGGCAGCGTTAATGTAAAAGGAACTATGCCGTTGCATCACAACTAGTAGACCAAATTTTGGCACAAAGTCAGGTGGACGTGATATATTTAAATACCTTTAAGCCAGTGGCTCCAAACCTTTTCGTTGCCATGCCTCCTTTAAGAACTTGTCGCTTGTTTCAAGCCCCCCGCCCCCCCCGGGCTATAAATATGTTGTAAAAGCAAAAGCAAATGCATTGTTCGCTAAATTTATTGATCAAATTTTCAATGTCGTACAGCGCTTTAAAGGGCTAGCGCCCCCCTGGAAATTTATTGACGCGTGCCTGAAGGGGCGCGTCCACAGTTAAGAATCACTGCTTTAAACCAAACCCAAAGCTACTTTTGTTTAATATTGCCAGAACGAACAACATTGTGACGACAACTGCCACTGCCGAACAGAAGATAGTCTTCACTACAGTGACCACTGGTTCTGGCATGCGAGTTACCAAGTCGAGCTCCCAGTGGAGTTTGAGACAAAAGGCATGAACTACCGCAAACGCATACACTTTTCCGCATAGGAAGAAGCTAGCTATGACGGCAGGTAAACGCACATGAGGAATTGTCTTGAAGCGGGCGAAAGCTGCCGAACTGCGATAAGAGACGGAACCAACTGGAAGGTGCCAGTAACCGCGAGAACTTCCTGACACCTCATGCGAATTCTAGCATTACGTGGTCACATTACAGCGTAAGGAAGCGAAAGGCGGGAGAGCAACAGCACTGCACCCCGCAGAACACAGCAGGAAGCGCCGAACGTTTGATGCATTTTGTGCACAGCGGGTTGTTTTGGCTCGTGCTGCATCAAAGCTGACTCGACCAAGGCGTCAACGCAAAAAATGGATTTGAAATGGTGCTCCTTCGTGACAACGAGCTTGAGCCTGTAGCAACGCCGTTTCTGATGTAAGATCCAAGCAGGAAAAATTTAGTGAACAACCAAAAATGTTGTGTTTCATTGTTGGACAATAAAAATGAGGAACGCTGAGGTAAGTTTCCGTTGTTGCCTTGAAGTTCATCTACTGCACCTTTCCGCAGCAAGGTGCAGTAGATGAACTTCCTTAACGCAAGCAGAGTCCTGCTTAGTAATCGGCTACACACGTCATAGCCCTTTGCCATTTCAGTGTTCGGATTGCGAAAACGTGTTTTTTTAACAAAACGCATCTTCCAGCTTTGGACAGAACAACGTTTCAGCAACAAATGAGTATTTCCAGCACTAAAGCTTAAATTAAACTCAACGAGGGCGCAGAGTTTGCTTCTATATGTCGGGATAATAATCGTTACGCATTTTTAATGAACGCGGTCTCTACGAAGCGTCGCAATACCCGAACAAGACCAAAATATCTCGTGCGGTGGCAGTGCTCTGTAGCGTTGCAAGGATTCCCCACAGATTATGAAAACGGCGCAGTCACAACCGCATTACCGCAAATCATTTGACACCAGTTGTCAAACGGCGTCACGCGCCCAGCAGCTCAAAATTGAATGGACCTCGCACCTTGGACCAAACGGATGTTTCTCTCTCTCAAAAAACTGATATGATTGAAATTGTATTGTATTGTGTAACGTCTTCACTCCCACACGCAAAGCGCTAGGTTTTTAACATGCATCGCAGTAAAGAGAAAAGAAAACGCAAGTACACGAAAGAAGACCAGGATGTATACATGGCGGTAG
>Ga0210059_1015173_pt1 | contig 11291 bp, 7 predicted proteins | sample Ectturendosymbi2_FD_188042 | JGI IMG/M metagenome (GOLD analysis project Ga0210059, IMG submission 188042) | Ecteinascidia turbinata endosymbiont from Florida, USA - Sample 2 (SPAdes) (version 2) | ecosystem: Host-associated > Tunicates > Ascidians > Unclassified | place: Key West, Florida... | reverse complement strand
CCTAATGAAAATGTCTGCCTCCGCCCCTGACTGCAATACATGTCAGTTGCTTCTCAGATAAAGAATTAAGGTGACCACAATTTTTTTACCCTATATCCTAAGTATTTACCTTAACTGCAAACGCTAACCACCAACATTAAACGCTAATCCTAAACCCTAACCTTAGACACCAACACTGAACCCTAACCTTAAATGCTTACCATAAACCCTAATTTGAAACACTAACAGTAACACAAAACAGAGATAAGCGGACTGCGAAAATTTTCAGTCCGAGTCCAGTCCTGGTCTGATAAAATTGAATCCGATCCAGTCCTGATCCACCAAATTTTTGAAAATCATCGGTCCTATCCAGTCCTGATCCGCCAATGTAAAATCATGTGTTTTTATTTTGCCTTATGGAGCAAATTAACTACTGGAGCTATTTTGCTTTCAGCCAAATGTGATTGATTGAAGGCAAAATAGTTCCTGCAGTGCTTTTGCCTCATGAGGCAAAACAGACACAGACTTTTGGCATTTCCAAAATTTAACAAGGAAGTGTCTGTTTGGCATCAGAGGGAAATGCACTGTTGGAGTTATTTTGCCATTAGGATAATCTTATTGCTTGGATTGGTCAAGTGACAAGGACAATACACTTAGATCAGCGTAAAGTCCTTGTTACATGACCTAAAACCCTAAACCCAAAACCTAAACCCAAAACCTAAACCCAAGACCTAAACCCAAAACCAAACCCAAAACCTAAACCGAGAAGCTAAACCTAAAACTCAAACCTAAACCCAAAATTCAAACCTAAACCCAAAACCTAAACCAAAAATTGGAACCTAAAACCTAAACCCGAAAGCTAATCCGTAAACCTAACCAGTGGTTCTTAACCTGGGGTAAATTTACTCCTGGGGGTAAATTTCATCTTCCGATGGGGTAAATTTATTCAACCATAAATTGCAGCCAAGGTAAATATTAATAAATCATTTTAAACTGTAAGAGTTCATTAATATCGTATTTCAATAAATGAACACCGTTGAGTCTATTGGGGGTAAACCTGTAGCTTTGTTTGATAAAAGGGTAAGATATGTAAAAAAAGGTTGAAAACCACTGACCTCAATGCTAAAGGTAAACCCTGAATTGAAACTTAAACATATACCTTAGACTTCTTGAAAGAGTACATTAAAAGCCCTCCTATCAAAGTTGTAACTTGTACAAGCCAAGCCAAAGAAAATGGTGAGAGCAGAACCAACGAAAAATTGCACAGCAGGCATAGACACTAACCACTCAACTATGTTTACGTTGCTACCAGAACTCAACCTTATATGTGAACAAAGGTGTTTGAATTGCAAAATAGTCCCATTAAGGCAAAATGGAGGCCTACACTACCATTTAGCAAACCTGTGAAATTAGATCACAACTAAAATTTTTGATATTTTCAGAATAATAACATCAAAACAACAAAAATTTTCTCAGTCCGATCCAGTCCTGTCCGGCCAAAACTGGCTTCAGTTCTGATCCAGTCCTGATCCGTGCTCATAAACCTAACGGTTACCCTCGTCCAAAAGCTTAATTCAATTATCAACACTTGCCTGCTTTTCGAAATGTACATCACAAAGGGTCCAAAAATTTTGACTGACAATATTCTGTAAGTATATCAAAAGAAAAACTAAATACAACAAAGGAGTCACTCGAACTGAGGATTGTCTAGCCATTTCCCACTCGACCACATTGATAGTAGTGAGATGTTCTGCAATAGAGATGGTGCGGACAGAAAATTTGTGCCCATCGTCCGCACCGCAACAGCAGCTTCTGTCCGCTGTCCGCACCACGTCTGCATTTGTTGTACATTACTCTGTCCGCGCTGCACCGCAATCCCAAAGTTTTACCTCCTAACAGCAATGGCAATTTGCCCCCCCTCACCTGAATCACTATGCTTCTCATAACATTTTTCTCTGGGTGTAAGATTTGCCAATAAATTCCGCAGTGTGTATTTTGCCGCATAGTGTCTGTTTTACCTCATTAACAGCACTGCTAGAGCTATTTTGCTGTTAGCCGAGCTTGATCAGTTGAAGTGGTCACGTTTCATGACATATTCGAAACATGTGACCTGCTTAGTTGACTGTGACGTCAGAGTCCAATGGACGAATTGTCATGTCTTTAGTCCTGGTAAATTTTTAGCACCTTCTTGTCTGTGTTGCATGAAATGTAGGCTAAACCTTCAATAAACCCTATCCCTAAAACTTGACCTGAACCTCTAAATCCCTATACCGTATTCCTAAACCCTAATCCGTTGATATCCTATTTGTCATGTGGCCACATCAACCAATGGTCTTCAACAATAAGAAAATTGCTAGCCCCAGCACGGGGACCATACATATAGGTCTACATCATTTGCCTCATGAAGAAAAACAGACACTACCTGTTGCGGCAGCTAGCCTTTTAATCGCGAGCCGTGGGGGAGCTAGTCCGCAGAAATTTGAGAAACGCGCATTGACAATCTTTCGCCTGGAAACTGACCCTTACGAATCCGCGCATCAACTGGACTGTAGTTGCTTGTTACCTACAGCAACTGCTTACGGAACCGGAAGGTAGCACAATTTCTTGTTATCAGATTCAACAAACAAACAACAAACATCAGTGGAAATTGATCGTTAGCACGGTTTCTGAAACACAACAGAAACAAACTAAAGCATTCTGTCAGCGCAGCTAACTGAGCAAGAAAACTTCACGCCGATAGCTGAGCGCGCTACATACAATTAACGATTAGACAAGCGCACAACGCGGCTATTTACAGTAAATTCAAACATGCATCTCAAACGCTTGATTGCGATCAAGGTATTACTTCAGTGCCGATTGGCAAGCTGCAACTGCTCGATTAAATTATCCCAAAGACATATGACAAACTTACATACCAAAAACGGTGAACGTTCCACAGCTCAGATCTCTCATCTTTTTCGGTCAACAGAAACACTCTGACTTGGTTAGCAGAATTTGGTTACACGAGGGCCGAAATGTTACTAAAGTTCTAGTTAACCCGAGCTGCACTTTTATCGTACTAAGCGCGAGAAAACAGAAAAACAACTTTCTTTGTTAAGACTGTTTGAGACTGCAAAGCAGACGAAGGTCTGTCTCAACACCCTGTTTGCAGACACAAGACCGCGACATAGAAATTAAATTGTTACTCAACTCAGCGTGAAAATAAGCAAGTCGCCAAAAAGGCGGGTGATGACCCGGTCGCGACCTTCGCATGGGAGTTCGTCATAGCGTTAGCTACATTAAATTATTGGTCACCGGATGGACAGCTGGAGCGGTCAAACAGGGCGAAGGAAGAGTCGTCGCTGCGCGCCGTAGTACTACCTGTAAAGCTACAAATATTAAGTCTTTTAAATTGTCACGTTACTCTTTGCTACTGTGTGCAAAGTCATAGCAAGCTTTTTCAGTTTCTGTCACAATTTGTCAAAATAAGATATTTGTTTTTGCAGTTGCACTAACCGACATATAGACACAAATTCCTTCAAAGGACTGTTTCCACCAACATACATCCCCTACTTGCATTGTGTCAAAGTTATACAGTTTTATAATTTTTATATGTGTTCCGTACCTGTTGCAATTGAGCATTGGTTATGTGATGCACCATGTTTCACCAACTATCGCATATCTAGTCAGCACAGCAAGGTCACAGTGCGTTAATTTCAACCTCATTCACCTTGAATTTTGCATTATTTGGCTATGGAGAGATGACATAAATTCAGAGCAGTTTTGCCATACAGTCAGTTTTGCCATACAGACATACAGTCAAAGCAGCAGTATATAGTATAGTAATACATTGTTCACATTATACAGAAGAATGGGTAGTTAACAAACATTTAAACTTGCAGCCCTGAAAACATTTTCCTACTTAGATGCATACCAGTTAGCTGTCCACAGTTCTGGATTAGCAATTCACATGCCAGTGCATCAGAGCAGTGGCTGCAGCACGCCACCTGCAGGAAAACTAACATCAACATTCTACCTACGAATCTTCGTCCAGAGGCATCGCGAAAACGCAGGTAAAAGCTGTAAGATAAACAAGAAAAATAACTGTTGTTATCTAAGACAATAACTTCCGAAAAGTCTGTTCGTTTTGCATAGATTCATCATTAGATGAACGTCCACGCGGTACGCGGCGCTGGCACGGCTTAACACATTTAAAAGTCACGCGGCGCGCCTGATACGCGGCAAAATTCTCCAAAACGCACCACCCGGAACGCGGTCGCGGCGCGGTTGACATCTCTCGTGTGAGTTGGTGTCAGAGTCGCAAATTTTGGAAAGGTCGGAGTTGGAGTCGGAGAGTTTGCCTCCGACTCCGCATCCCTGGTGAAGATGAGAACTTCCACTTTTACTTCTTTGGCTGTTTCCAGCGTCTAGAATAATTTGCCTGAATTAGATTTTACCCTTGTCTAGAGTAAAATTTTGCTGGTGTTTTGCAGTGGATTATTTCTTCTAGTTGTAAGAATATACTGAAAATTGCCAGGTAGCGCTTGTTTGTTGCCCCAACAAATAGCCATTGAGTCTATCAGGAAATTTTCCTCCTCAGATGTGGTAACCCTAGTTTAGATCCAATATTCTCTCAATCGTGTTTTGCTGAAGGTAAAATAGCCCCAGCACAGCGTTTGTCTCATGAGGCAAAATGGACACTGCAAAAAAAATCCTTGGTAACAAACTCAAATTAAGTTATAACGCTACACATTTGGCTCACAACACCATAATAGTTGACACTTGAAAGACCCCAAGTTCAACATTATAAGCAGGGCTACCATCGATCTAGAACCAAAAATAAGGATGGCTGAGGAAAATTTGATTTTATTACCTAAAAAGAAAATAATTGTTTCTGTTTTCACAGCAAATGCTGGATCATATGTTTGCCAAATTATCTCCAGGAACCATTTGCTTCAGCAATGTCATATTCTCAACTTCCTTCTTGGAATCGTCACGGAAAACATTTTTTTCGCTTGCTTATATCTTGAATCAATTAAATACTAAACCATCGCTGCAAAACCAGCTTTCCCAAGAATCCTAACCACAGTAGACAGCTTACAGTTCTAACAATACCCGATAGCGCGTTACGTCTCTGTGCTGCAAGATTATACTACTTTCATGACATCAAAAACCTTAATTACAAAATGTTTACGATGAGATAGAAATGGTCTGTATGTCCATCAGATATTGCTTATTTAAAATTGTTATGCTACAGAAAATAAGAAAAAATAAGGACGCAAGTCACAAATAAGGACAATTCTTAAAAATAAGGACAGAAATGTTTTAGAAGACGTAGTACTGCAAAATAAGGCCAAATCTTAGAAATATCGACGGCATGGTAGCCCTGAATTAGCAACAAGTGCAATGAGAGTCAGTTATAAAGCCTAAGATTTCAAGAAAAGTTACTGTGCGGCATACGCCACAAGTGAATGATTAACACTGGGATACACATAGCCTACAGATAGCCTATATAAATAATGATGAACTATGTTGGGAATTCTAACAAAGTTAAAATTGATACTACTAGGTAGTAGGTATCACAGTACTATAACCAAAGTTGTAGTGGGGCGGGAACGCATGGGAACGGCGTTCCCACACCTTTTTCAAGTTTTACTTTAAAGATTCAATTCAGTAATCTGACGACAAATGTTGCATCTTTGATGGAATAACCATTTTTAATTTGCTCGTGTTATCCTCTTTCCTAGATTAAACGTTGCGCCATCCAAAAAATAAACTTTTTTATTTGTTGTTTGTGGTTTTAAAAACGTCACTTTTTATTTTTTGTCGAAATACCCTTTGTTGGCCAATAATTTTTCGCAACAATATTGAAAGTCGTGGATATATCCACGTTTTGTGCAAATTTTATATAACTTATGTTTCGTAAGTAGATCATCTTCACAGCTGTTTGTTCATCAGACATTAGTATTAGCAACAATTTCTTTAAACAAAGGGTAGTGATACTGAAAAAATCACGATCAATGGCGCTTTCAACTTTCAAGAAATCGGCCACCTTTATACTTTGAAGTAACCTTGGAAAAAAACATTCACATATCTCGGACAACTTAGAATCACTTTGCAAAAAGACATCAATCTGCATCGTAATTTTGAGGCAGCTTGTTGGAAGCCGATGAGGTGCTGCAGCAGCAGAGCACGCACAGCCACATTAGCCTTTGCTCGACTCACAGCAGATCGCTGTTTTACCGCTTGGTGTCGCAGTGCGTACACCTGCCTGCCACACTGACGCATTGCGGCGTATGACTGGATGCCTCCGCCCTAGCCCCTCAAACAAACTGCCGGTCCTGGCAAGCATTGCTTTTAGAAAATTTAAGAGTTTGAAAGCCGCAACTGTTGCTGCAATCGCAATTTTTTACATGACATGCATCATCCCACGTAAAATAAGCCAGTGAGACGAATAAGATTTCTTGCTTGTGCAGAGCGCTTTGTGAGTCAATTTTTTATTTTCATCGTGATTACAGTTTGGAGGTAGAAGCTCATTGCATTAAACTGAATCGAGGCCAACAGGTGCGAATTTTGTCTGTACCAACCATTATGTGATTTAAAAACTGCATTGATTTTGATGTGCTTGAACGTTTTTATGTCTGAATGTCGATTTTTTTCTCTTCATGAATTACGTAGCTTAAATACTCTGTTAGAAATTACATACATTTTTGTTATTTAAACCCAGCCCTATATGTTACTGTGGAGCTTGTTCCACTCCGGGCTTACCAGTCCACCTGATGATACGTATGCAACATTGCAAATAGATACAGGGACGGGGACATTGCCTCCCTCCCCTTTCAAAACGGTGGACAAAGGGAGCAGAAGCGCTTTTTCGTAACAGTATCACAAGTAAGTTCATGGTTGATTAAGATCGACAGGAAATGTATCGCTGTCGTTACGAATCTATTCCCGGGCTGTTTTGTTTGTCATAGCAGCGTTTCCCACAACGGGCGGCACTGTATTTGGTACAAAGATCTATGGGGAATGCAGAAAAAAGCGCGATAGGGGAAAAGGGGGAGGTATAAGGAAAAGCGTGCGGTATTGCAGCTGCTTATTACTGCGATTTTGGTACTAAGGGAATCCTATGGTCTCTGTCTGGATTTTGCTGAGCGAAGGGGCCATACTTCTCCAGCGATGTGGCATATCTGATGCCACAGTCTCCCCGCGCTGGGAGAATGAAGCCGTGTACTTGGCTGTGTTGATGTGCGCCATTGATTCTGGAGACGCTTATTATAGGGCAGATTTGGTATTGAGACATACTGTACACACGGAACACAAGTCAAGACGAGGAGATGCTCGGCTTTTATGACTGAGAGGAGACGAGGAGATGCTCGCCTTTTACGGCTTTTATGACGGCTTTTATGACCACCCTTCAAGATAGGCACTGCCAGATCAGAGAGTAGAGTAAGTTGGCTATGCGCTACAACGGGGATGGGGAACCTGCAGCCCGCGTGAACATTTGTTATGGCCTGCACCAGATTTTTCGTTACCCAAGTTATAGCACGACAACCCGTCAGAACGAAGCTGCACGATAAGCAGGTACTTAGATAGTAATTCAAAAGAAGTCACTTTTCCTCCGTTGGATAAAGATAAAATTTTAGGATAAAATCATTGATCTTGCGGCCCGCCAGCGATAACACATAATTCATGCGACCCGATAACACACAATTCAGTTTCTATTTGAATAAGAGCTGATGATGCCTACATCGTAGGAGAAATACATACTCTGTAAGATCTTAAAGTGTCTGATTTTTTGCTGAGAAAGGGTTTCTTTCCATAGACATTACCCGCGGTAGTAATTAGGTTCCCCACCCCTGCGCTACAACTTAAGCTACTTTGGTCAAAGCTCATCTCAATTTTGTAGGCAACTAGGCACTGGGCATTTTTATCATTTCGTGCGGCCTACAAAAAGGGCGGCTTACAATCAAAGGAGGCTCAAATTTTTTTCTTTAACTTATTGAAAGCTCTACGGGATAAGGTCAGCCTTTCCTTTGCTGCTTTTTGTCGACCACACTCTCTTCGCATTCTCTAATCCAGGGGTGTAGTGCTAGAAATAGATGTGAAAACGCCGTTTCCACACCAAATAATTCGAATAAAGTGAGCATTCACCTACAAGAATTTTCACACTGGACCTTCCTGATTAACTATAGACTTTTGACAAACTATGCGAATCTGCGTGTCGCTAGCACATCTGTGAGATTACAGCCATGTATTTTAGTGCAAAAAGGTGTGAGACTGGGAACGCCGTTCCTACCCCACTACACCCCTGCTCTTATCCTCAACATCACGTGCACACTCTATCGTAGGACGGAAGGTGGCGTAACTAGAAGTTTGATCCAAGGGAGGGTAAAACTTAGCTGAAGGTGGCCCGCTAAGAACCAGTCAGAAAAATTTAAGAAATGAGAGTGAATCCGGATGTTGCAGATGTCTATTTTAGCTAAAAAAACGAAAACACCCCGAAAAACGTGAAAAAACAACGACCCTCTGAAACTACAAAAAACACTAAATATCAAAATGTAAGCTAAAGGGGGCCCGGTTTTCTCATCTAGCTTTCCAGAGGCGGCGGATCATCCCAGTGCTCCCCCGTCAGTTACGCCACTGAGAAGGGATTATGATAACCAGAAGGCAATTGTAGTGTATTGAACGTCATTACCAGAGTTGACAAAAACGTGAAATGTGCTAGTACGCGAAAGTGTCTCAGAGGCAAAGGTAACCTACAGTATGTTCAAGTGCGACTTGAAATCAAGGGTGGCTTATATTAATTTTTTAACATCATTTCGTGCGGTTTGCAATGAAGGGGGGCTAACAATCGAATAAAGACGGTAGTCAGACTGTAACAGAGCCAGAACCAGGCACCAAAAAAATTGAGATAGGTGTGAAAAATGAAAAAAAATAAATGAAGATCTGTAATAAAACTCAATGTGCTCGTAAAAATTGACCATAGTGTCCAGTTCTTTGATCAAAATCTAGTGCGTTTCCGTAAATCCATTTTTATTTTAATTCCGTCCCCTTTCTAAGCATCTGCGAAATTTTCAATAGGGAGGAAAGAAGAAAAAAATCTCTGACTGCTATCCAGTTTTGTGAAAGAAGATCAAGATGTATTTTCCTACCTTCACAATATACGCCTTTACAGTTCGTAGATGTCAAGGAAACGTCTGTAGACGCTGCTAGGGCATGCTTCTTCATGTAATTATGCTCGCGCCAGTAACTCGTTAAACTTGATTGCCTAAACCAGGGGTGGCCCTGGCCGCATCCGGCCCGCCGACGAGTTTAATTCGGCCCGCCAAATACCTTGCACGTTTTTTCCAGCACCATGTTTCCGACTGTGGACAGCAGTGCAACGGCATTGGCTGCTGTCTGTCACGTAAATCGCACTGTATCCGGTCCTTTCGTGGGCAGGCAGTCGCGAATTCGGCCCTCGGATCAAAAAGTTTGGCCACCACTGGTTTCAACTAAAGTATATAGCCCAAGTTTAACAACTACTTACTGGGACAAAAACGATCCAAAATGCTACGCAGAAATCAGCTGTGCAACCTTCATTATTCTGAAAGAGTTGGAAACTGTTACTGACAAATGTAGAAACGGCGAGATGCTAGTAGGTTTTTCCAAATCCACTGTCTGTCGCTGCTGCTTGTCGCCTGCCGAAATAAACTTTTTATAAGTGGAAAATGCATGACAGTCTTCTCTGGTGATGAAAAACGCGTCTTTATTCGATAACACTGATGAGAGGTTTCAATAAATACGATTATAAACACACAAAACTGCAAATTATTATACTGATATGGACAATTAGCTCTTTGGTTTCTACCATTTCTGTGTTGCAAAAGAAGGTTGCAGTTTTAAAATTGTTAGAAAGCGCAAATAAAACACAAAGCACTTTGCACAGCATTGTTTTGTGGCAACAAAAGTCCGTATTTACCCTCTCCGTATTTAAGTTACAAAAAAATTATTCTAAAAAGTATCACGCTAGCAAATTTTGTAAGGAGCCACCTTCGCCAAAGAATGAAAGCAAACCATGCAGATTTGGACTTTCATTACAGACTTCTATTTACACTCAAGCTTCCATTACTCTACACTCAAGTTATGGACTTCAACTACACTCAAGCCCAGCTTGCGCAATGCATACACCGCAAGCAAGTTTGCATAATTGTTTCATTGTGACGTATTAATAACGCTGAGATATCTGCAGGCAGGTTTTACTCTGTTGCGCTCCACGCGGCAGTGCTTAGCATGTGACCCAGCACAGTGATCGTAAAGTGGCAATGGCATTTAGCCAAAGCAGTTCCGACTGCTCGCTAGTGTCCAAGTCGTGCTTGCCATTTTACACTGCGTGGCTGACCTTCAACGAGTTGCGTCATAAAGGTGTATTTTGCGACGTAGTTTTGAAAGTTCAAGATGTTCGATTTCCAGTTCACCGTTTGGTCTTGTGTGCATGCAGTGATTATTTCCGGTAAGTTCTTTGCTTGAATATTGCCGCATGCAGCGGTTAAAAATACATAATTGAGCTACCGCTCAGGCGTAAACGTTGCAACAGGATATACACGTTGAAAACACTGGCAGAAAGTTAAAAGCTAAGACTGCACTTTATCGAAAATTAGAAAAATTTACTGCAAGAGCTACTGGAGGTCAGATTAGAATTAGATCATTAAAGCTTTATCCTCTTAAACAAGATTTCACAGTGGTGCAGTGCAACATAGCCATGCTTTAGGTGGCGACAGAAGTGTTTTCAAATATTTCTGTTTTTGTTTTTGAACATGATTAACATTGCGTGTGCAAGTTAGGCTCAAATCAACAATGCTTTTTTTGACACAGTTCCTTGTTCGTCGGAGGATGGAAAAGTGGCGAAAAACAAGAAATCGAGATTCCCGGAGTTTCCCCTGAAATGATGTCTTCTCTGTTAAATTTTGCCTACACCGGCCAGGTACAAACAGTTGATCAACCTGTGACGAAACGAACGATTTAAATCCCAAGGATGAAAAAAATCATTCCGTTTACAATTTCTTTTTAGAAAAGTAACAATTCAATAATAAATTTCTATTGAAGTTCATGTACCTTCATTATCATAACCATCTTTCCATTCGACTGAATCTAAAATATAAGTTGTCTAATGAGATAAGGTAAACGGACAGGTCTACAAATCTTCACAAACACATTTGTAAACATGGCAATGTATGCTTGAGTGGTGGCTGGCTGTGTTGCTGTAATACGGATTTAGATGGAGAAAGGAACAATGCGTGGACCCCTGCGTGAAACTTCTATTGATTGCTTTTGCAGTAAAACTTCTAGTTTTT
>Ga0210059_1015172_pt1 | contig 11291 bp, 5 predicted proteins | sample Ectturendosymbi2_FD_188042 | JGI IMG/M metagenome (GOLD analysis project Ga0210059, IMG submission 188042) | Ecteinascidia turbinata endosymbiont from Florida, USA - Sample 2 (SPAdes) (version 2) | ecosystem: Host-associated > Tunicates > Ascidians > Unclassified | place: Key West, Florida... | reverse complement strand
CTTCCCATCATCAAAACAACGTAATCTACCAATTTGTGTGCCACTGTGACAGTCGGTACGTTGGTCGCACGTCTCAGCGCTTAGAAGAGCGAATCAAACAACACATCCCAAAATCGATTACCAATCTTCCCACTTCACACATCCGTCACACATCCGTCAAAGCCTTCCCCGCCCTGGTGAGGCCACCAGTCCCCGACAATTTCACGAATCCGCCATCGGTCAACATCTTCTTGACAACGCCCAATGTGCCTTACATTACAATCAGGACAAATTCTCTGTCCTCGCTCGAGCCCGCACTCCACTTCATCTCTCCGCCCTGGAAGCGACTTTCATCAAATCTCTGAATCCTCTTCTCTGCAAACAAAAAGAATTCGCTTACTCCTTGAAGATTTCCTAAACCTCTTAAACTTTCCAGTGGTTGACTACTTCAACGTTTCGACGAAGTCCAAATTACATCTTCAACCAATGACAACTCGCCTTTTCTTATCTCCTAAACTCTTTCTTATTGGCCACTGATTTAACCAATGAGATCTCTTCTTTTCTGTATATAAACCAGTTCGGTAGTATCTCCACTTCATTCTGATTTTTGTTACCCAAATAGAGCACAACATTGTATCACAAAAAGTTAAAATATATCTCCTTCTCGGTCTTATCATAGTTTTCTCTCCTTATTCTACTTATGTAAACAATGATATGTGTACTGTGTTCTGTTTTTAATTATGCGATAAAATTAAAGTATGGCCCGTTATAGTAATAGGTTCCCCAGCCGTGATTTATATGAATAGAATAGGGAGTCACGCTACAGTCGACGAAGATATCAAGGAAGCTGCAGGATCTACGATTTAGTGCGGCTTGCATTGAATTGGGCCATCAACACTGTTTTGATCAGTTTGCTGCTGCATGCAATCAAGCTGGAATAGAAAAGCGCTAAAACTCGCATTTCACTCCAGGCCCGTAACTAGGGGAGGCACAGGGGGGACGAAGCCCTGAAAAATTTTTCGCCCCCCCCCCTGAAAAAATATGTTGGACATATAGTTTAAAACTATTGGACATAGTTTCAAAAATTTGGGCCCCTCTCAGAAAACTCTTGGCCTCATGCTGTCCCAAGCTGGTTATGAGCCTGTGTCACTCCAGAAACCCTCGTCATTGTACGCTGCAACTAAGCGGCTACACACGGCAAAAGGTTGAGGAGTTCAACTTTCTTGCGGTTTTAGTCACGATTCACGGACGGACTATTGAAGCAAACGCAGTATACGTTATCTTCATCGTTCCGTGATTATACATTACAACAAGAGAGCTTTCAAGCACATTTATGATTTCATTTTAAAATCGATCTTAGTTTCCACCCTCACCTATGGACACAAATCTTAGGTAGTGGCCAAAAGAGTGCTATCTCAAGCAGAAGCGGCAGAGATGGGATTTTTTGCGAAGAGTTTATGGTATGACACTTTGCGACACAGCTCTGTAATTCGTAAAGCCCTGAATGTAGACCCACTTTCTCCCCTAATAGAGAGATCCACATCTCAACTCCGTTGGTACAGTAGCTTAGGATGTCTCGTCTGCCCGACCATAATTATCCAGGAAAGCAAAAGAGTTGAGAGCAATGGAAACGTATAAAAAAAAGAAAAAATAACGTTACCAAGTATGCTTGTTTCTCTTTAGCAATAATGTTGACCTCAAAAACAATGACAGAAATTATAGAAAAGCATTCGGAATTTTCTGGGTGCGCAAATAACTGCAATAAAAATTTTTTCAAGTCGATCTTGATAAAGCATGAAATTACCTATGATACTGTTATGAAAAGGCACCTCCACCACCGTTGTCTACCTTTGAAAGGGCAGGGGGCAATGCCCCGCTCTCCGGTGTACCTGGTACCAAATACCATTATAATTTGGTTTAAACTTTAATCTGGTACTTAACAATAAATGGCACGTTTAGCACAAAACAAACAGCCAGTATTCTTGCGTTATTAAATAGATTAACTGTCCGCTGGGTGTGCAGGTAGCTACTGATTACTTTTATGGAGATAAAGACAAACACATTTCAATATAGCTGGAGTGTTGGACTATCAAGTCGCGACATTAGATGAACCAACTGAGGCACCGCGAACAGAAATCACGCTGAGAATAGTACCTTTATGAGCGTATATGGCAATCAGCTATTAATAAAGTGATATCGTCGAGTACGTTCTATTGCGTCCTGCTGCTATAGTGTGCAACTTTGCGTGTAAGCCTTTCTGCGGTCTTAAATTCAAACTCTCAAGTTAGAGACAATAACAGGTAATCCCTGTGGTGGATGTTTTGGCACAAATAATGACCCCAACAAATGAGAAATTCCAATTTACAAGGCGATGCAAACCTTCAAAGAACAAATTTTTTCTAGTCTGTCCTGCACCACTATTTCCATAATATTTTATCTCCAAGAAATACCACTGTGCACCGTTTGGTAACGTGGCTGCAGGCATTCTTCAAATAACGTTATTTCAAACAGGATCAGGCCACTTTAAGTTACTTTGTGAGGACACAAACCATTTACATGTTAATTTTTTATGTACCTCATTCAGATCAAGAGTAAAGTAGAAGAAAAGGTTCTCAGAACTTCACCTTCACCCCGTGCTCACCGTACCACCACGAACCTACTGACATCCAACAAGGTGGAGAATTGCAGTCACTGCTAGCACTTGAGGCTGAATTACCAACAGGTTAGGCTGAAATTGGTATGATGTAATATTGGCATGGAGACATAATAACCAATACTTGGAGTCCAAGTATCCGGCTTTTCCGGTGCTGGAATAACGTTCAGCAAATTGAGAACCAGACCAACCCGTAGAAATTTAGAGTAGTTCAAAGTTATTCATTGCAACACCGAGTTCATAAAGAAGTAAATGCTGTGTCGTGTGTCGTGCTTAAATGAATTCACAGTTGCACGAAGGTTCTGTGGTTGCGCTATTGTAGAAGATCCTAAGTTCGAAAAGGCTATATTCTAAAAAATCCAATTATACTACTGTATTCAACCCTGCCATGGATGTGGTCATCACTTCAACTAAGGTCTTCTGAACTAACCCACACAGCATAACATTTTTTCAATCGTATCATTTTCCACTGATTTGGCTTTCGACATGAAGTTTAAACTCTGTAATTGATCCTTCCCTGCAAAAAAGTATTTCGATAACCTACAATCTTAATTTATTTTTTACTGCTGCACACATATGCTGATGAGTGGGCAAAACAAAAAAACATAAAATCAAACATTACCTGACCACCTAACTTTCCTTTTCTTATCCTCGGAATATCGGTGTGCGAGTAGTTGTACACTTTCGTTAGATCCGAATTTAAATCCACGTTTTGCAATTTATTTTTCAAATTAAGTCGAAGCCGGTATGTCCAATCGTTGTGACTATTAAAATAAGGTTAACGACAAACACTGGGATGAACGCATTGCAATCGACGCAGTGAAATTGCAAAATTGATGATCATTTTTTTATCAGGCTAAAAAAGGATTGACTTAGTTTCAAACTTGCTTCAATTTTATCTTCTCTTTTCCCAAATCTCTTCAATTTACGAAAATCACGAAGTATTTCTGGTGGCGTATAGACGTTACATAGGTATTTATTCATCTACGACTTTCACACATGTAAACAATTTTATAAAAAGGTTAGGAAAAAACTGAGCATAAACCGGAACCGTTTAGTAGAATTGTACAACCTGGAAAAAAGACTGAAAGCAAAATTTCCTCCAATACGTTTCAAAGCAAATTAGTTTTGAGAAAACTAGCTCTAGCTGTGCTGAGCCAGCCAAATCAAATGATATGTGAAGAGCTGTGGATGAGAACGGAAAGCAAGGAAATCATAAATAAATAATGGTTTATATGTAATTATAGTTGCAAGTACTGAAAACTCAAAGAACACGTTGCATCAGCAGCTTATCACGCCAATAAAAAACGAAAAGCGAATGGTATGAGAACACTTGGCAGCGCCGGATTTAGGTGGTGGGGGTCCTGTGGCCCAGGCGTGGTAAGAGGCTACATGTGCGGATACAATATGTTTAGGTTGGGGATGACCAATGAGGTCACCAGTATTTCAACGTATCATTATTATCTGTGGCGTAATCTTGTGACGTCACATTTGTTAACTCAACTGTAACAAAACTCTATGATGCAACATAGTATTTGACAATGATCAGGGATTTGTAAAACTGTTGCAAAACCGGTCACCAGAAGCATCGCATCTTTTTTTTATAATTTTGCTTGAAAAAGGTTTTGAAAATATTTGGAAAACGTTCTTGGCGATCCAACGTTTTCATCATCTCTAAACGCCAGTCCTCGCTCAGCAATAAGCTTCACGACAGAAACCAAACGTTGCGGGCAGAGGCGATCTTCAATATTGTTCGCATTGATTGACCTGACTGGCTAGTTCTGTATCAATTCTTCATAGTGATTTTACATCCGCTACTAACTATAATCGTGGCATCTATATGTTCCACTGAGTGCTCGTGGCTCCTCAGTCGCTCAAGAGCGTACTTCCAGTCGAAGATTCCTTTTCTAATAAGGAAATGGCGCACATTTTGTCGTACCCGCGCACATCAGTCTAAAAGTGAAACATTTAACACAAGTTTGTGAAGGAGAAAAACGAAGCCAGCTTCTGTCAATTACTTCGCCATTGTGCATCTGGCGACGAATAAGACTTGTGGTACATTTCCGTGAAAAGTGTCTGTCTTTTCTGTGTTGTGGAACATCATGTTTTAAAAATGACTTTTCATCACAATGTCAAAAAGTACCTGTTTCATATTTCAACCAATATTCCGGTATTTTTTCCGGTATATTGCCTGGCCAGAGGGCCCAGAGACCGATATCGTTGCCTCCAGTGATAGCGTCAGCCATCTCATCCATCGTGTTTTTCGATGATACTTAGCGACGTTCTTCTGCTACTGCACTGCTGGTTAAACAGGTCTATTGTCGTCGTTACGTGGATCTAAGTCTGTACATCATGTTCTTCGATATATTCTGTCCTCTTGCAGGTTCCGCAGAAATGTCTCCGCTGGACTTCACTGCCACTGTAAAATAGTAACTTGAATGTTTCTCGACTTAGCTGCAACTTGTTCCTCTCTCCTTTTTGTCTCTTGCTTTTTACGTCTTTTAGGACCACTTGGATAAGCTCTACACTTGTTATGATGACGATCCCCTTTCTGACCATGTTTATTTATTAATAAAGGCTGCCGTATTATCATGATAAAGGAAAAGGCTGCCATATTTTTCATCGCAAAAAGAGGGGACAACTTACGACTGTCATTTACTTGTGTGTGTTATCTACACTCATCAAGCCAAATAACAATTAGGCCTATTGATAAGTTTTAAGCAATGAAGTAAGATGTTCAGTGTGGACGACGTTTCAGTCAAAACACACGAAACAGAATCCTTATTTACTCGTGCTATTTAGCTCATGAATATTTTGCAGTTTCCTTAAATTTTCTTAAAATGTAAAATCGCCTTTAACAATATTATGAAACTGTATGAAAGCTGTTTCAAATTGCACACCGGGTTTAATAAAGTAAAATTGGTTCAGTTAGAAAGATTACTCTTTCTTTTAGGTTTGTGGCCGCATCAACGAAAAACATCATTCCTTATTAGCGTAATGAGCCACAAAGCTGAAGTAAAACCGCAATCTTTATCAGTTCGCTGAAGCATTCAATGGCATTGCAAGTTGCAAAATATTTTTCCCATCTTTCATATTCCGTCATTTTACAATAAATTGTATTTGATTCATTTTCTTTTCGCACGAACTCAAACAATTTTTGGTATTGGTCAAACAGTTTGGCTTCATCAATAGAAACGTTTCTATCAAGCAGATCACGGCCTAAGCAGATACTACTCACATGGTTCAACATTTTCTCATTCAGTTGTTTGCAAACGGAGGAATCTAGTCAAAGCATTTAAATTCAGGAAATAAAGTGATCCATTTAGCCAGATGTGCAACACAAGACTTGTACAATGCAGGTACATCTGACTTGAATAATACACAGTCACGATCCTTGCCTTCTCTCAGTCTCTGAGTTTTCTTAATGCTGATTTAACTTGGCTTGATATGCATCTAATTGTCTCTATTGAATCCTTGCCTTCACAGTAGCGAAACACGATACAACCTCAACAAGTGATGGTTTGGACTTCTCAATATTCTGAACTTGCTCATTGAAAGCAACCAGAAATGATTGCCAATTTCTTAATGTCTTAAACAGAGTTCGCTTGGAGAATTTCCAAAAAACGTTTCAGAAAACAGTCGGCTTGCCGATGGACATTTAGTATGAATATGAAGCTGGGTATATTTGAAGCATCTCTGGCAAGCTAGGGTAAAGTGATAGCCACCTAGTTACGATGTGAGAAATAAGTTTTTGGTGCTCAATATCCACAAAGTCACAAGTCTTTTCACTCTCTTTTGCGAACTTGGTAAATGCAACCACACGTACATCACTCAGCTTCAAAATCATTTAGTCCTTTTCTGAAAAAGAGGTACTTCTGACGAATTTCTTCATTTTTTAACACTACTGATTAGCTATGATTACTAGAAAGTACTACACTAAGCTATGTACAGTACACTGATCATCGCATCACGGTTCATCAGCAAAGCCAGTACAGTACCTATAATTAGGCTTACCATACGTCCCGTTTTAGATGGGACAGTCCCGGTTTACAGGCGTTGTCCCGGCCAGTAAACCAAAAAGTGCCGGTTAGGCCATTCAGTCAGCCAGCATATAGCCCTACACGAATATTAACATTCTATGACTGGTCTGTTTAGTCAGTTTGGTGAAGAGTGATGCATGATCTTGGTATTTCTTATGTTACGTCATTGTAGCGGGTAACTGGTCCAGTAGTGGGTTGATTGTTAGCACATTGGCTGGTTCAGTAACAATAGTATGTTATTAGGAAGAGGTGTTTTTTGTGCAGTGAGGTTATTGAAAGGACTTATTTCGTACCGGTACTTTTTGCATTTTCTTCTGCAAAAAGCATTCAAAAACATCCCAGTTTTCAATCACAAAAGTATGGTATGCCTACCTATAATGGAGTCAGACGTCCGCGTTCTAATGCCAACGTCATTGAGATATTGAAAAAAGATTCACCACTGTTATGTGACGATTAACGTGAAAGAATTCCCGCCTTTCCAGCCGAGAATTAACTCAACCAAAACATAGATTAATTAGACAACTTGCAGGCCCGCCCATAAACTAAGCCACGCCACCAGCTCGCATCTTGTTGCAGTTGAGTATAGGGACAGCTCACTGTATGTAAATACAATCGATCAAAGTCAATGGCGTAACTAACGGGGTCAGAGGGGTGAATTGCCCCCTTGGCAAGCTAAACGTAAAAACCGGTCTCCCACTTAACTTACATTTCGGTTTTAGCATTCTTTTGGTTTTCGGTAGGTTGTTGTTTTTGTGTATTTTTCAGATTATTTTCCGATGATTTAGGGTTGAGCTCAGCCATCCACATAGGCGTACGAGGCGGGCGGGAGGCGGGGGCTGCCGCCCTCCCGGCTTGAAAAATTTCAGGGAGAACTCTGTTTTCAGGGCAAGCGCAAGTTGCTCAAACATCCTGAATGAAAAAAAATATTTCAATACATTGAAAAATTTCGGGGCAACTCTGTTTTTCGGGCAAGCGCAAGTTTCTCAAAAATCCTAAATGATAAAAAATATATATTCAATACAGTGAATTCAGGGCACACTCTGTTTTCCAGGGCAAGCGCAAGTTTCTCAAACATCCTTAATGTATAGGTATATCCAATACAGTGAAAATTTTCAGGGCAAACTCTGTTTTCAGGGCAAGCGCAAGTTGCTCAAAATCCTGATTGATAAAAATATATATTCAATACAGTGAATTCAGGGCACACTCTGTCTTTCAGGGCAAGCGCAAGTTGCTCAAAAATCCTGAACGGTGATAGAAAATTCAATACAGTGTATAAGAGAATGGAAATGCATGTAAAAGATGCTATCGGGACCGAATAAATATAACGTTATGGGCGAATTGACGTTACCGACGAAGGCATTATGAGCGAATTCAACATTACAGAAAAGATTAACAAGAGGTTTCAGGCCCCATTCGGATCAAACTAAAAAAGTTACTTTCAGGGCAAACTGTTTATTTTTAGGGCAAATTGTTATTTTCAGGGCAAATTGTTTCCGCCCCCCCCCCCCCCCAGTAAAATGCCTTCCCGTACGCATATGGCCATCCACATCCGGATTCACCGTCATTTCTCAAGTTTTGTCTGAGTGTTGGCTAGTGGACCTCGTACAGTGGCCAGTGGGCCCCTTTTATCTAAGTCTACCACCCTGGCTCAGACCTTCAGTTACGCCACTGAAGCTATGCAAAATAAGAAATGTAAAAAGAAGGATATTTTGACATTTTTGAATGTCCTCGGAGATTATTTCATTTCTCATAAAAAAGTGGACATGTGCTACAAACAGAGGACTTATAGTCAGGGGCGTAACAAGGGGGGCAAGGGGGGCACAGATCCCCTGGCGCCGAGTCACTATGGGGGTGCCAAATCACTGCGGGTCGCTGAAAAGTCCCAACAATGTCACAAGCACTTTCTTCAATAGAGTACATTTGCTCCCGAAAGACGTCAGGTTCGAACATGGGGGCGCCAAACTTACTTCTTCCCCCGGGCGCCATCTAACCTCGTTATGCCCCTGCGTTTCGTAGCCGTTCTTAACAATGGTACTCATATGCGACCTGTGCAAATCTGAGTAAGGCAGATCCAAAATCTACTAGTAACGAGTAGAGACGTAAGCTAATGCGTTCTACATGGCTTGACCTTGCATTGACAAGATTGAGATACCTGACCGACTTTCAGGAAAACAATAAGTGTAATAGTTGTGTTGACACAATATCAAATAATATGGAAGTGAAGTACTGCCGTTTGGACGACCGATAATTTAATAGCGTCTGCAAACCTTCCTCGCTCATAAAAATGACTAAGTGGCACGCACATGTCGTACATATGGCTAAACACGTGAACGTGTTGAGGGCCCCATTTTGGTGGGGGGACCTGGGCCCGGGCCCCGGCTCCTTGGGCTCCTAAATCCGGCGCTGACACTTGGTGCCCCTTCAATCAGCCGCGTGCCAACAATAAGAAGCAAATCAAGAAGCCAAATTGGAAAGGTGTTGAACAGCAATTGGGGAGATTGTGAAAACAAGAAGATTGCACATCGAAAATTTGATTCATTTCAAAATACGCATAACTTTTATTCTTTAGTAGTTGAACGAAATTGGCGGCAAGAATCAGCATGATTGGCATTACATGACAGACTCTCGACACTAGTACAAGATGAGAAACGCCTTTGATGCCAAGCAGCAAACGTCATGTTTTTTCTAGAAACCTGAGCTCTGATGGTTTTGTTTTCGGCTAATAGCAGAGGTTTCATCTCCGAAAAAGTAATAGTATTTTCATTGCCAATTACAGTCAAGGGCGGACTCGTTTCGGTCTGTCAACTCACCCGTCAATAAGCGGAACCTCCTCGAGAATTCTGTTGGCAGTTTCCGCATTCTTGTTGCTCTTGTTGCTGGTAAGCGGCACAGCGATTGCAACCGCTATCGCTGTGGCCACCACTAAACCAGCCGCTGGTGAAAAGATTGCAAAGTTAGCCGGTTGCATTTGCTGATACCAGATAAACCAAAACTGTGAAACGATCGTCAAGCCCAGAGTATTGTTAAATGAAAACCTTCAAAATATTTTTTCTTTTTTAATTTCTTGTGTTTGTGTCTCGTTGCAAAAGTATGTTGAGGACAATGAATGAAGCGAGTGTGAACTTCTAACTAAATTGTGTGAACGTGAATGCATGAGAGCTATAGGATATTTTCTAAACGCCAAGACATTTCTGCAAACAACGAAACTCATGAACATGTATTTCCAGTGAAATAACTACGATTCGTAAAATACAACTGCTCACAAATAGACGTTCATATTTTTATTCTTGTTTCATTTCAATTTACTTGCATGTTTTCAGCAACAGTCTCTTTTGAGTGGAATCTGTGTATTTACTATCAACATTTCGAAAGCAACTACCTCATCCTGAATCATTCAAAACCACCTGCGTAATGTTGAAATCCAAATTTTGTTGGTAAAACTTAGCTTTCTGAAAATTTCCTATTTTCAGTAGATTAGATGTTCTCCCACTCTCTCAAAAAGTACACTTGTATACAAATCACATCATGAATATCGTAAAGTGTGATGCTATTTCTGATCAGTGGAGACAACCAATAACGTGCTAATGTAATAAAAACAACAATCTAAAAATCAAAGTTTTCAAAGGAATTTTTTTAGTAAATCTTTTGTTTAAGTTCTTTCTGTTACGATTTTGCAACACTTCCAATTCTCGCTATGTGCTTCAATAAACATTTCTTTAGTTTCTTTACAGCCCTTGCTCTTGTCGTCAGTCAAACTTGTTTCGCCACATGACGAACTTCAAGTCCGATGATGGTCCTGTTTGCAAAACTAATACTGAAGTTTGCACAAAATGCACAACGCACTAATTGTATAAAATGAGGCTATAGTTTTAGGCTTGTTGCCGGCGCTTTACAAAGAATATTCGAGTAGTTGGTGCAATAAAAATATTCCGATAGTTGGTACAGTTGGTTAACACTTACCAATGATCAGCAATACCTTTCTGTCCATGGCTTCAACAAAGGGTAGTCAGTATCTTTCAACACAAGGTAGTCAGTATCTTTAAGCAACCTGAACTATGAAATTTCAAATTTTTTCTAGCTTTGAAAACAAAAAACGTTTTACATTTTGACGAACAGCTATTTTATAAAATATACTAAATTTTCTTTTCTTTATTAACTCTCGCATCTTTTACGATAATCCACATTGATCTGAATTGGTCTGCTTAAGGATTTACAGGTTTATCCAAGGTTTCTCGGGCATTGGCTTTCGCTTTATTCTCGTCTCAAAAGCTCTTACAGATGCGGACGTCAATTCTTATCCCCCTTTTATTGTCAATTTGCGATGTTCATTTATTATTTTATGGACAGCTTTGCGGACAGCTTGTGTGGCAAAGCATTCCGCATTGCCCACTTGTTTGACCCCATTCTTACCACACATCTAGTTCTATTTACCGACTTTTGTTCTCCCTTGTTACGGCAAGAACGCGCATAAGTTGGCGGCGCGGATTGGCGTAAGAAATGGCCAGAGCGTTGGTCCAATGATTACTCGTTTGTGCTCGAAGCGACCGAGTTTGCGCTGATTTCGTTTTTGGTCCAAGCTGCGGAAACTGAGAGGACAGTTGCATTTTGAGAGGACAGCG
>Ga0210059_1015171_pt1 | contig 11291 bp, 5 predicted proteins | sample Ectturendosymbi2_FD_188042 | JGI IMG/M metagenome (GOLD analysis project Ga0210059, IMG submission 188042) | Ecteinascidia turbinata endosymbiont from Florida, USA - Sample 2 (SPAdes) (version 2) | ecosystem: Host-associated > Tunicates > Ascidians > Unclassified | place: Key West, Florida... | reverse complement strand
GCTGACTGGCATCCAAAAACGGACAACTTGGGGGTTTCCCCAAAATCGTTAATGTCAGAGGTTAAAGGTTGAAAAAATTCACACTGATTAAAAATTTTTTGGATTGCAACTGCGAAGTAGACTCATTGAAACGTGCCAAATCTGGTGATATGGACGGTGCAGCGAAAATTGACCCCATGCAGCAATAAGATGTTGAAACCTGAAGCGTACCAAATATGGCACATTGGTCGTTAGAGGGTTAAGAGTAGTGTTAGTTATTTTGAAGCGGTTTTCCTAATTGTCATTGCAAAGTTGGCTTAGCACAGACGTTTTCTGTGCACACCATCCCAATCCCGTCGCCACTGCGGTATATGTGAGCTTAGCTCCCCTAGCAAGCCATTAGCCCGCCAAATTGGAATACGAAGCACTATGAATCAGTAAAGCTTTCATAATAATTTCAGGCCAAGACCCCTTGATGAAGCATAAATCCCATTATTGAAGACTTTCTGGCCGCGGTTTTGAACCATCCCCTTTCTTCTACCAGCAGAGCAAACAACGTAAGAAGCGAAGTGAACTGTACAACTGACTGAACTCTCGGTAAGTAGAGCAAGGTACAAATTTGAATCGCACGAACTGCGCAATGATAAGATGTGAACATCAGCATGAAACTATTTTAACTGCTGAAATATAAGATGTGAACAACAGCGCTAGCTACTCTCACTAGTGATGTCAAATGACCAGAACAATAATTACACTGGAATCGTATGAAAACCATCGAACGAGTCACACTATGACACAACGGTGCTAGAGAACAAAGGAATCTTCGGCAAGTTATTTTTATCCTGTTTGGCACAGTGTGTTGCATTAATTCAGTCTTCTCATTTGGCACTGTGCAATGAGTGCAGTTTTGTCCTGCAAAATTGTTTGTCAAGAGCGGTCCAGGGCGTTGAATTTGTTTGTTGTGAAAGATTTAAGCTGTACATGATGACTGGATAAAACTTTTATAATTCTTTCTTTACTTGGCGGTTGGCATGAATTCCCGCTTTTACGCAGGTCCGTGTCTCACATCGAAACCAGCACATTGGATGCCACAAGCGTAGCCAAAGCCGTTCCCATTAAAGCGCAAGACCACAAACATTAGGGCTCCAAGTCAGTGCCAACCTTCGTTTCCCAATCCTTGCTACTTGACGACTGACCACTACTGACATACCTACTCACAGCTGCATGTTTTTTTGTCACAGTGATTGAACATTTCTCAGTGACGTTGCTATTGCATATGAAAAAAACAAACCTTTACACGAATTTGAATTCTCCTTGGTCTAAGCGGTGCATGGCGATGGCCTTCTGTCGCAATGAGAACTGCAAGATCTTCCATCCTATTTATCAAGCAAATCCACTCATGCTTACTCAGCAGCAGCTTCTAGCAATGCAGGAAGTTTTTTAAAAGTGGGTGGGCACAAGCCGAAGCCGAGTACAATGAAGCATGTTCCTACTTTAGATACACTGAACATAACACAACATCTTACTAATTCGATGCTCTCAGAAGTGGGTGAGCCAGATCTATCCGCTTCCTCCAACACTCATCTGCAGTAACTTATGGAAGTTTTTGGCAATCAACGGATTTGGCTGCTATCGGTCACGAACACAACGACGAGGAAATATTGATTTTTTAAATTTTCAATATATTTCCGATGTGAAAACCGAGTCAAAAGAGTGTTGCAACACGAAGTTTATACTTTTTTAATGTACTGGTTACGTATGACGCGGCTGAGATTTTCAGCCATAAGCGAACGCTTGAATGATTGCCTTGAGTCCTTGACATGACCCTTCAATGGAGGACTGCTCTTAACTGGGCAACTCTGTGACAATTGCCTTGACCGTACTCGCTTTGGAATGTTTCAGGACAATCATTCTCTCCATTGTTGGAGTCGGAGAAGCTCACCTATGATCGCGATGTTGAGCATTGTTGTTTTGCCGCAGATGCGTTTTTCCAGACATTTTGTGGAATCGCAAATGAAATACAGAAAATTTCTCAAGTTTTGTAAGTAAAGGTCCTATTAAGGTGAACCTTGCAAAGCACTGCAGAAAATATGACACAAAGCAGCTCACTTTGGATTTTTGCAAATATAAGTCACTTCAAACAACATAAAACCGAAGAATTATACTTATCATCGCCAAAATTCACGTCTGCTGGCTTATCAAAAAACATTGTACCAGTCAGGACTGTTGCACGAATATGCTAACGCGTTTTTACGTTGAAACTGCTATAAAAACAATATATCAACAGCGTTTTTCAAAACGGTGTGCTCCTAAATCTAACTCATAGTTGTAAGTTCTGCTTGTAAAAACATTTTCGTGTGGTTTACGAGATTTTGGCTTTACTGAATAGCATAAACAAGATCAACCACCGCAGAAATGATTTTAAATATATGCGTTCATTAATCTGGGTTCGATGCTGGTGTTACAGCAAATGGGCTGATTCGCAGTTGCACATAAAGTCACTTTTGACTGCACTGCAGTATCCGAATGCATAAGAGTGTATTTGTTGAAAACTATTTCCACAATAAACAAATCTTTCAAGCCATACAGAAACGAGCATTTAACAAGCAATTTAGTAAAGAACTTTAACCCAAAGAGCGAGCTGTTTCTAATTACAAACAAAGCCAACAGAAGAAGCGATGAAAAACCTACGTGAAGAAAACATAAAAGAAACATAACATTTTGAAACACTAGAATGGCCGCGGTGTCGATATCGACACAAATTTGCAAGCACTTCTGAAGTGTATGCAGTGCTTTGAGTTTGATGGCCTAATTTTACAATTGTTATTCTCTCATGCTGGCGTATGCTGTTGTGGGCGACACGTTTGATTTTCACTGTTGCACAAAACAAATAAATGGCCAATACGTTTACATTCATTGGCCGCGGTGTCGATTTTGACACCTCTTTGTACCCATTGCAACTTTTCGCAGGAAATCTTCTGGAGGTATCATGTAACCTGCTGAGACAACGCTGCGACAATCAACGAGAAAAAAGCAAAGCGATTGAAGCACTTCTTCCATGCACTTGGTTGGTTTTACAAAAATAACCGACTGTGCTATTCATTTCAATGAAGTAATTAGCTGGGGCAATTAAAGCAAGAAAATTGGCATAGGATGAAAACGAGGCGTTTGGCAGAAGCCCATATTCAACATCTCTTACGAGATTATCTTAACCGAAATTCTCTATGTGGTCGTGCAGGAAGCAACGCTGATGGTGCATGTTGTCCAGTAGCTGTATATAGTTTCAACAGCAGCGAAGAGCATACGGAGATTGATATAGATTCAGACGTATGTTTTGAAACTGTAGCAGAAAATCGAAATACCTACAGTGGTCTTCACCTAACATCGTTGTGGACGTGCACAACAGTCTCCGATTTTCAATGCCACAGCAGGAACGAAAATCAGTGTGACAAACCAAGATTCTCAGTCCCCATACGTGTCTTAAAAGCTGCTTGTCGCTAAGTTAATGCCTCGCCAAGTTCCGAAGTATCTTGTGATTGAAGAAAAAAACGGAAACGAAGCTTGGAGATAAACGTGCACATGCTCGAAGATTTCATAGCATTGCAATTTCAAAACAAATTTATGGAAGACCTCACGCTCCAGATTTCTTGTGGAATGAAATATGCAGGCTTAAAATCTTTCAGCAAACTATGCCCCTGCAAAAAATTGAAGACGTTTCATCCAATATTCTTCTTTTTTCCCATTTGACGACAAATCAACCCGTAGACGACGAAGTGATACCGACAAAATCACGCATATTAGGGAGTAGTTTGAAATGTTTACTCCAAATACTGCAGCAAATTGTATTCCTTCTTGCAGCTTGACAATCGATGAGCAGCTGATTCTGTCGAAAAGCCGATGTTGGTTTAGCCTATTGCCCACATGCCCAACAAAGTTGGAAAGAAATTTTTGCTTTAGTTGAGGTTGAAAACATTTCGTGTTGTGAACATTCTTCCACATTTAGGAATACAAGAGAAACACAAAAAGATGCAAAGAAAGGAATTCCTTTAGCTCAACATGTGGTTGGCAACCGACCAAAATGTGCAAACTGTGCTGTGTAAAACGACCGTGATATTTTGGTTACATGTTGCAAAGATCTCGACAAGCAACGTCACTAATGTGCCATGCTGTTTCCATTCATGGTGGGAATCTCTTTGGTGCTGGATTAAGCGATTAGCAAAATAGAAATCCGTGCTTTGAACGAAAATAGTCACTGCTACATGTATCGGTGTCGATTTCAACACCGCGGTCAACGTGGGTAAGTTTTTTCCTTGGACACTGTGGTGTTAACGAAACACACGGTGGGCCCATAAGTTCCCAGCTGTCACGCTCTTGTGGTTAATGACTGAAAACCTGCTCAGGAAACCTTCAAACACTATGCGAGTCGGGAATGAACAGTGTTATGCAACTCAAAATTTGATTTCAATTTCTCGGGACATGCGACATCCATTTGTTTCTGCACCAAACTTATTCTGACTTACCGACGTTCATTTATAATCACTTTCACAGCAAAAGTGGTGGAATGGTATGAGAATGCGCCAGAGTCATCAAAAGACTGGCTGAAAAGATAGCTAGAAAACACAGCGAGCCATATGCTTCTGGCATGACTTGCATGAGAACAAACCTCAGATTTGCTCTTTTGAGAAGCAGTCTTGCTGTCATACGAGGCTTTCGAGACAAATGGAGTGATGCTGACCTCCAGGATCTCACAGATATTGACTTCAGTTTGATTCCTAGGCTCACAATCATGTAAAGCTGAATTATGGTGTGAGTGACATGACGCCAATCATATTTGTGCAATAGGTGAATAAAACTCATATGTCATGGTATTATGAAATAATTACCTTTTTTAGAATTACTGTATTATTACCTATTCTAGAAATACTGTATTACCTTTTGTAGAACTAAATACTCCGCTCGTTAACTAAACTTATTTTGTTTTTCATGTACCAAACACTTATTGGATTAATGTTTGCTGCTAAACGTATTGTAATCTGTTTGTAACCTTGTCTTTTTAACCACATTTGTTGTCTGGTGGGACATACGTTCATCGACGATACTCACTCCATAGTGGTCCGTGGGTTATTGTGTTACATCATCACAACTTGTATGTAAAAACTTTGTTTTCTGCCCTTGCTACTTGCTTTTGCTTCTGTAAAGACATGTTGTGTGTTAATGCATTGTTTTTCTGCCTCATAACCCCTATTGTTGCACACTTCCTTCACCTATGTGCATGCTTCATCCGATCATCTGTACATATTTCAAATCTTTACCCAATGCTTGGCCACCATTATCTCTGTTGGGTTAATGTCTATTGTGCATTTATTATTTGATTCAACATTTGTTTTTCGGCAATATTGTTTCTACTTCATTAATATGTCTTTTGGGCTTCCACTCGCATTGGTTGAATTGGTCACATGAATAATTTGTCCGATATTCTATATTTCGTCAAACATTTTTTGTTTATTTTTATAATCTGTTACTTGTGACTTTAGTTTCTTTTGTGATTGTAGTCATTCTTACCCTTTTAATGGTATCTCAATGTAAATTGTATTACTCAACGAGGTATTTTCCATTATTTGACAGCAAAATCGTATCTGAACAGCGAAACACACACTGAATACAAATTTTATACACTGCATCCCCAAGCAAGTGCTTCTTCAGAGGGTAATTTTTATTTTTGCGCAGAAAACAACAAACATCATGAGCGTTTCAAACCCGTTTTTTCTTCAGATCAAGTCATGGTGAAAGTCTGTTCTTCACATATAAGGTTTCCGATGTCGTATCTGGCGCAAAACTCTTTGCACGTAATTATATTGAAATGTTAAGGTAATATGGTGCACAAAATGTGCTATACATCAGGCAACCCAGGGTAGTAGAGTGCTCAAATTTTCTATTGATAGTTTTTCAGGGACACTTTTTCAAATCAACCCTGGCAATATTATATTTGTCTCGGAAAATCAGGAAAAGTCATGGAAACACATGTTTCTAACATTTTTATAAGTGTATGAAATCAACAAAAAACAAGCCCTTAGTGGAATACTTAATTATCCTGAGCAGGGTTTCTAGGTTGATCATATTGCATGTCGATTCTCATTTTGAAACACAGGTTGCAATTTTTCAGGCAAAATTATTCTCAAAAATCAATCTCCCAATTTTACAAATTCGTAAACAATCGAATGCTGCCCTCCGGAGTTATAGAGCTAATTTTTGCATGATCTATATCAAACCTATGAAAGGTTAGTCCGAATTTTTTATACCTTTTCGTTGTGGAATTTTGTAGCTTCTTAACATAATAACTCTAAGCTGCAGTATATTATAAAAAGTGTCCGTTCGCAACCGTTCTGAAACAAGTTACGTTGCGTTATGAAAAATATTTTTCCTTGCGGAGGTTTTCACAGGCCAAGACGTCATAAAGTTTGGTCTGGATAGAATAAATTTTGAAAATAATTATTCATTTTTACTGACTTAGTTCCCTTACGCTACTAAGAGTAGCATCAGACTGTGTGGAAGTGTTTGATTTTATCCCAATAACCAATTCCTGTTCTACTCCAATTACGCATCGTGAAAATATGTTTTGTGGTGACAACAACGAACACGACAACAATTTATTTGGGCCATATAACGTTAGCAAAGTTCACGTTATGTAAACAATCAAGCCATGAGGTAGCGAAAAGACTTTTTGGTAATTTGTCGGCTATATCACCTAACCACAAACCGTCCATCACTTAAGTTGAAACGAAAAACGTAATATTCGTAAATTTCTGGGCTTCACGTCGCATTAGTGGCAGTGTGCACTAAAATTAAATGTCAGTTAACCTTGCAATAGTATCATGCCACGCTCAAAGCTGCTAGACATTATCCTGTAAGTTTAATAATTTTCTTATGGTTTTAAGACAATTGACAGTAGCTATTCTACAACTGCCTTGCAAAATATTAGATTCTGCATTTTAAAAACTCAGTTTTTACAATGAGGTATGCGTGTTTTGACAGTTTTATAAAAAAAAGGTTTACGTGGATGATTGAAATTATTTGGCTATTTTAAGAAAAAAAAACAGCACAAATTTTTTCAGCCGAGTAAGCATCTGCATTTAAACAGGTTATCTTGTGCGAAGACGATGTCAAAGCACTTTTGCAGTATTTGATGGACTTCAAAACACCTCCACTCTGGGTGAAAATTACAAAATTTACATCTAGCTGTTACCGTTTATTGCTTATAACTCCCGAAATGGGGTTTTCCAAAAGTGGATTTCAAAAAGATGTTTCTAATGGTAAATACTGTATTTTGAATCAACAGCAAAAGAATGAGAAGCAAAATTTTTCGTGATAGTGCTGCATAATGGAGTTATTCTTCAAGCTTTCGAACACTTTGCAAATTGCTTTGAATTTGCTAAACGTTGATGATGTTTTTCTGTTGCCTTTTGATGACTAAGTTCTTTGCTGTCATTTTGTTGTATTTTAAGTCTAGTTGACTCGGCTTAACGACCAATTCCCTTTATGACTGCTTATGCCAACTTTGCCTACAGACAGTCAGAATGGCCGTATAGTTTCGTGTTTAGTTGTGCAATAGTTCATTGATTGGTGTGCGTGTTTATCTCAGACTGAAAGTGATTTTAACAAGAGAAAGTAGGAGAAAAGACGTAAAAACACTTATGTCCTACATACAAATATCTATAGGCACTTGATATCAACAGTAACCTTAGGTGTCAGGTACACATGTAAAATACACTGCTTAGTGATAATGAATGCTGGAAGAAAGTGATATCTTGCACATCAGAATAAGGATGTAAAGCAATGCAGTGTTGATCTCTGCGAAGCATATTTGCAGAGACTAAATTTTGTGCTACCAAGCTTGTGCTCTCTACGCTTCACATTAAATACATTACTGTTGTTCCGCCCGATTTGGAAAATACAGCCTGATAAGGTTAAAGTCTGTGGTCATGCCGTGGTACGGTGTTATGCAAAAACGTACAAGCCAGTATACCGTCTGTTTCAGTAAACGTCTCTTCCATTTATCGTTAACTTGAAACGTTTTTCATGTTGCCTTGTCAACAGGCCCGTAACCAGGTTTTAAGGTTTGACGAGGCGAATTACATTTTTAGGGAGGCAAGATTTTTGTTTTTATTATATATTTAAAAATATTTCCTGGGCACAACACGATTTGTTGGGCCACAAAAATATTTGGCGGGCACTACCCGCGAATGCCCTCCGCGCGTACAGGTCTGTTTGTCACAGCTTAAGTACAGCAATAAAATTCAAACGAAATGAATAGCTCCTTTTGCGTAGCAGTTCATGCGCTGCTGTGGTGACGATAAGTTAACTTTAAAAGCATTTGATGAAAGTGTGGCTTTCAATGAGCTATTGTAGCTCTAAACCACATACTAGCAAGCAAGAGTTGCTAAATATGTTTGTTAGGCTTATGGTGAAAAGGCGTATAACACATCGTTTCCACAAGAACACAAATTGCAGTCATCGTATTGATGCAATATAAATCCTTGACAAAAACTGCCAGGTTTATACAAGTTCCATCAGATCTGGCTCATGTGACCAAAGTAAGGAAATACAATAGGACGCTAATTCATGTATTTTCTTTAATGCTGTTCTACACGCATAAAAAGGTGTAATTAGGTTTTACTACCACATTTTTCATTTTTGTAATAAGTTGCTTATAATGCAATAACACGAAAGAGATAACAAACTTTGAAACACAAGAAACGTTTCTGTGAATGCACAATTGGCATAGGCAAGGCTGAATTTTTTTCAGAGCCAGGCATTGGATATGGGTTTAGACCCGATTTCAATCACTGCAGAAAATGTTCAACCCTGGTCCGGGCCAAAAGCAAGATCTAGGATTTGTTGCTTGGTTTTGTAACAGATGTTTCGCAAATGAAAGAATAAAGTTTCACACTGAAATGCCTAATCGTACAGGGCATAACAGAAGAAGGAAATATTTATTTAATCAAATGACGCTTTGAAAAATTGTTTTTGTTAATCTCTGGGTCTGTTTTTGTGTTTTTGAGCTTTATAAAAATCTCAAAATACACTGATTTCTAAAAGAAAAGAAATCTGTCATCGTGTCTTGAACTCTGGGACTCTTACAATTAGGTTGAAAAAACTACTTTCTTTCAATATTTTCTTGGTGAATAGCTGTTGATGGTGTACTTTTCTTTCACGTATATAGACCAACATTGTTCTTTTTACAACACTTAGTTCATGTTTTTGCGAACATTTCCAAGACAGAAGCAATTGTAGCTATTGTTGGTCGGTGGATCGAACTTCCACATCATTGTTTAGGTATTTAAATTTTCGTAGATTGAGAGCATTTTTTTACTATATTTGCTCAATCATGGAAAACAAAACAAAATGATAAACAAAAACTTGTGGACTAACTGAACTAAGTTTCGTCCTTACTTACTTGATGTATCTATTTTTCTGTGTGTTCGAAACCAAATTAGTCATACGTTTTCGTGTGTAAGTACGCCCAAACAAGCTGTAATATCAGGGAGCGACAACTAAGCAAGAATACAGATTTGTCACATGCTTTTGAACTTAACGTAATAAAAACGAAACCAATGTCCTTAACTGGAATACTAACGTGGGTCTGGCATACCCGGGTCAAATGAGTTCAACACGTGATACCTACGTAAGAGTGCGTTGGTGCGCTTTCAACTCTTCAGTAGCTTCATTTTTTTGTGTGGCCAGTTATTAGGTGCGCGTGCGGTCTTCCACGACTTTCATCGATTTTGCAAAAGTAGTGGTTTCGGGTCCAGCAGACCGGACTTGTGAGGTGACGAAATCACACTGACCCGACGTTATGGTTAGAGGGAGTTTTGCGTCAGGTAGCTGTAAAAAGCTGAAACTCAGTGCATGCTTCTACGGTCTTGTTAGCAGTATACAAAAGAAGTTTTTCACGCCCATAATTTTTTTATGTGTAATTCAGTTCAGGCATATATGACACCTTCGCTATATTTGGTCTACTTACTTTTCGTCAAAAACGGTATGTTATTTGAGTAAAGTAACTTTGTTAGTGCACAAACTCCTCAGTGAGACCTATATTTTCAGTGTAGTTTTTGTGATAAACTCCAGTTGAAGGAAAGTATGTGTTTTTTGTTTTTGAAAATCGGGTCTGGCACACCCGGCGATAGTATTAACGTGACAAAAATCGATCGATAATAATCCAGGGTAAATGACTTCAAACTCGTTTCATTCTGTCTGTTTATTCTGATGACTTTTCACAATCTATCGGGACAAATCCAACTCTGCAAAAACACCTTGTATGTGGTGAATGTTGGGAAACATTCGTGCTTTTTAAAATAACAAGCTGCAATGAGTATATCCACTTTATTAGATACTCATGCTTTCTTTGTTGTTGGGAATCCTCACTTGAACAATATTTTACACCACCTAAAGAAACCAAGAAACCTTGATTCTTAACCCTATAACTTTTTACAAAAATACTTTTTAACCAGTGATTTTACTACCTAGTTAAGCATTGTGTATACAGACAATATTTCAAGGAACTTTATCCATACACCCCACAAAATTACCTCAATGGGACAAAAGGTAGCTATAGATCAGGGGTGCAAAAATGCTGTCGCGCTGTCGCGCCGCTCGGTCAAAACTTGGAATGTGCGCACGTTTATTTTTTACGTTTTTATTTTATGCATATGAATGCTGCATGGCAAAGCTTATATGTGTGCTCTGCAAAAAATTTCTGGGCGCTACTAGCATTCATAGAAAATTGCACCCCTGCTATAGATCAATCAAATATTGCCTATTACTGAAACCAGGAAGTTTCAAATATGTAGGATAGCCTTCGTGAGGTTACCCTATGAACGTTCCAGCTCAGACTGGCTGCTTTGGAATGAAAAACCAAATCTTATAGAAAAATTGACTATTTTTTTAAAACTTTGCAAATTTTCAACGACATAGTATTTTGCATTGTGGGTTCCTAGGTTGTTGCTTGTCAGCGGATAAATTAAAGCAAGCAATTGTGAAAATGTTCATCCAGCTCATTCTACAAAGAGTTGAGTTGAGTTGATTTTATTTGGTGATAATTAATATTCAGCTAGAAAAAACACAACTCAGTGCAAGGACGCCAGGGCATTGAAGGAACCGGAAGGTTGTCGAGTCGATGCCCCTCAGCAGTTAAATAGGCTTTGTTACTGTCCAGTTTCAACTCGTGGTGGTGCATATATGTGGGAAGGAGCTGCTAGATGATCAACACAGTTACGCAGGGGGGTGCTGGGTCGCAACCGGTCTCTCTCGGTGGA
>Ga0210059_1015168_pt1 | contig 11293 bp, 10 predicted proteins | sample Ectturendosymbi2_FD_188042 | JGI IMG/M metagenome (GOLD analysis project Ga0210059, IMG submission 188042) | Ecteinascidia turbinata endosymbiont from Florida, USA - Sample 2 (SPAdes) (version 2) | ecosystem: Host-associated > Tunicates > Ascidians > Unclassified | place: Key West, Florida... | reverse complement strand
GGTCCATGAATATTAGACTTTAAGGCGGTGTTCAAAGAGTGAATCACACTCTTTGAGCGTAGAGAGTTGCACGTGTTAAATATTGAACACCGGATGCACAGCTTGAGGCGGTTAGACAAAGGTTAAAACATTTGGTCGCTGCGCGCCGTTACAATATCAGCTTCTGCAGTAATAGAATCAAAATCTGAGCTCGCATCGAAATTATTACGTTTTTGTGAAAGTGCGAGCCAATTTTGATTAAGCTGTCATTTTAATAATCAAAATCTGCGTATTCACTCCAGCCAATGCAGGGACGCAACGAGGGGAGCACAATTCTCCGGGCGCCGAATGACTGTGGAGGGCGCCGAAAAGGCAAAAGTACCTTCTTCAACAAAGTGCATTTGCTTACGAAAGACCTCAGGTTCGAACGTGGGAGCGCCCAACCTGTTTCTAGACCGGGGCGCCATCTAGCCTCGTTACGCCCCTGAGCCAATACAGAATGTCCTAAAACGTGCCATAAATAGGGAAATTTCCAAACGCTTCTCCCATTTTTAACTGAAATTGTCCTCATCCTGAAGTGAGAACCCAAACCAAATGTTTTCGAGCAAACGTCGAAAATGCGCAGGAACTGAAATATAGACATTAAAAGCAAAGTGAGATTCAGTTTTGATTACACACATTTTGTAGAAAAAGCGTCCGAGCTCATTTCACTTTATAAGGAATGACGGACATACGTGACTCTGTTCAGACTTCTGCCAAAAAGCGTGCGCACTGTAAAACCAAATATTTTATCCAAAAAAAATTGAGCTGGCTACGCCACTTCTCTTATCAGAAGTGTACTAACTGCCCAATAAGTAAAAACGTCTTTGTCACTCCATACAAGCACAAGGATCTGTTGTGAAAACATAAAGAGAGGTGTCAAGAATGTATCTCTTATTTCTTGTTCATCATATTAGCAATGTTGCTCAAGGAAGTATTTCACGATTACTGTTTAGCTTCAGGAATTCTGCAATATCATGGAAAAGAATGTCGAAGGAAATACAGCTAAACCGTTTTGACAACTAAGACAGAGGCGTGCGCCTCGTCGTTTGCATTACTATGATGTCACACAAGGAAGTAACTTGCACATACAGATTGGTTTTGTACTTGCAGCACTTGCATAACAAATGCATAATTATATCAGATTTGGTGGTAGTGCAATTCCAATTCTTAGCTAGCATCTACAAAATTCTATTTTTTGTGGAAGTGAAATTCAATTTTGATTCCTCTGTCATTTTTTATTAAAAAATCCGTGCAATCGCTCCAGCTAATTCGGAGTTTCCAACCCGACCCACATTAATAAGCATTTCATAATGTTTTTTCATCAACACTAAAAAAGCCTTCAAAAAACTATACATGTTTTATTTCGAGACTTTTCGGATTATTCTTAATCCATCTTCAGTCAAAAAATAAAGCAACATGTGGCAATGTCAGCAATTCAAAACCATAAGGCTTTGTGACGCAAGAAGAGACAATGCCGTGACGCAAAAGACTTTTTTCGTCGTCTACAATTCGAATCAAATTACCATTTCTTAATTTAAATTGCCATTAGTTTGAAGTAAGAAGGCAAACACGAGCGTCGGAAGGGGGGGGGGAACTCCCCACTTGATTTTGAAATTTTCAGCAAAAAAGGTTGTTTTCTTGATTTCGAGTGGGAAAAAACAAATTTGACCACATTTCCCCTCCCATAGAAAAAGTTTGGTAAAATCCCATAGTGCCCCCCCCCCTGGAAAAATCATGCCAACGTCCATGAATTCCAACCGAAAATTTTCAAAGACAAGATTTTGAAACGCCGAAAACGCGCAGGTTCTAAAATGTAGATAATGAAAGCAAAGTTAGATTTAGTTTTTCACCGCACGGCATTTAATACGAGAAGTGTCCGAGTTCATTTTTACAGTACCTTACAAGGAATGATGGACGTACTGTACGTGACTGCTGTTCTCAGACGTCTCGCCAACACTGTTACACAAAAGAAAATCCCTAATGCTATCAACGCGCTTCATAATACGTATGAAAGTCTTGCAGCGCTTGTGTAACGCAAACTCTAGGCCATTGAACCAGTGGTGGATCCAGGGTGGACAGTGCCGTGGCAAGGCAGCCTTTAAGGTATTGAACCATTGTATGGTTAGGCCATGCTTAAGTTGACGTTTCATGATTTAAGGTAAGGTCATACGGTTGCAAGCAAAATTTCCAGTTCAATTTTTTGTTCACTAGAGTTCAAACTAACAGAAAGGTGTTGCTTTTTTTCTTGAAACATCAGTTTGTCATTATTAATATTTTCTCTTTTTCCGTTGCAAATTTTCTAAAGCTGCGTCTGTGCTTTGTGTATCGCTGCTGTTACAGCTGAGTGAGCATAATGACTGACCATGGTCAGCTGACTTGATGACCTCCGGGTCCTTTCTTTGGCCATGAAAAATAAGCAAGCATTGTCTGTTGTCTGTCTGAAAATTTGTTCACTATATAAAACAAAACAAATTGCAGCATGCATTGGGTTCAGGAAGTGTTTCAGCCAAGAAACCTATCGCTCTGAAACAGTTCCTGTCCAAGAAGACCTAAAATGCAACTCCAATCGTTACCTTAAGAATGTGCAACGTTAAAACACGTTCCAATCTCAGGGAAATATGATTTCATTGAATAGTAAGTGTGAAAATGTTGAAAGCACTTAAACAATCTAAAAAAAGTTGATCAAATCCACCACATAAAGAAATATTTCAAATGGTTTTATATTATAACAGTGCCCCTTTTATGCACACCAGTCACCACTTCTCTAGCCAAAGTGTAATTTTGCTTCAGCGTTAACTCCAAGCACAACACATCATAATTTGATAGAAAGGTTGAGTCGTGTGCCTTGAAATGCTAATCATCCAACTCCATCGTTCGTGTCAGGAAAAAAACACTGTTCGTAACTTCGTATATCGCCAACATCAGAAACAAACTTTGTGAACATGTGCATTGTTTGAATTGCTTTAGCCGTGATTACCACGTAATTGGGATTCAACTAGGTTTTTTTTAAGGTGTTTTAGGGACCGATTAGGTCCCCTAAAACAACATCGGGTCGGGTCCCTAAAATCAGAGAAACATCGGGTTTCTCTGAACATCGGGTTTCTCTTGAACATCGGGTCCCTAAAATCAGATAAAATTATCTCGGGTCCCTAGTATTTGAGAAATCGGGCCCCTGCAGGTCAATACCGGGTACCTAACAATTTTCTTAAAAAAAATCTGGATTTAACTGTAACAATGATAGCAGCAGCATTTCAACTTTCATACGTTCAGCCGAAGTGAAATTCACTACTTCGTCCAATTTTCAGTCGACATCGAAATTCAATTTGCGCGTGAAAAACTCAAAGAGAAGAAAACAAGTATGTTGCCATACAGTTTACCAAACAAGTCAGAAGCCTGCATCAACCCGCGCAATCAAACAAAATATATGATGTGCAGATTCTGCACACCAATGTGGAAATACCTACACCTGCTTCAGGATTGGTTCCTAAAGTCTCAATTTTCGAAATGTTCGTACAGTTGTGTTGGAATAAGAACGAAAACCGCGCATGGCAGTAGAGACTAGGGAATAAACGCTGTAGGGATCTATCAAAATTTTCAATACGAACACGATGTTTGATCCCTCTTCTTCATGCTTGTTCGTACGCCACCCGGTTGTGTTTAAAAAGAACAATGAAAAAAGATGTTGTGACCAAAAATATGGCAACTTTACCAGTAATCAGTTTTTTTTAGGAAAATGTTAGGTACCCGGTATGGATCTGTAGGGATCCGATTTCTCTGATTCTAGGGACTCGATTTTCTCTGATTTTAGGGACCAGATGATAATTTTCCCTGATTCTAGGGACCCGATTTGAAATTCTGGGTACTCAATTCGGGTCCTTAAAAAACCTGCCGTGGTAATGCCAGCTTCTGAGATACGTGATACGCTTAACATCAGCAAAATGATGAAAACCGTTTGCGAGCGGGAAAACCAGCATGTGGCCTTAAATCACCTTTAGTTAGTTGTTCTTTGATTTAGGTAGGATTTTGTTACTGTGTCTTGTTTTGCGACATCTCCTCTCGCTGAGCAACATTTTCGACTGAAAACCACAATGTCGTAAATCGCGCAAAACCAGCTCGAACCATTATGAGGACTTGTCCAATATTGATAAAGTTCATTGGCTAAAATGTTGTCGATACATGTGGCAGAAAAGGCCACGCAGCAGTGATGTGATTATATTGGTAATCATTGTTGTTCGTGTAATTGCTGGTTTCTTGATGTAATCTGCTTCCGCCTTAACAGCCAACATCAAATCATCAATTACGTCCACATGAAATTGAATGAACCAGGAACAGGACTGCCTTGACACGCCACACATTCGCTTTCTGTGGAAGCACATGCAACACAACGAATGCTCGATAAACTCGTGATTGCTTGCATAACACCTCACGACCGTTTGTGCAATCGCATGCAGGCAAAGCACAAGCAGCTTAGAACACGTTTATGCAAATTCATTGTTCGAGAATTTTCTGTGCTTATGACAAGCTATTTTGCCCAACGCAACGCAGGGCGAAGGAAGGCAAGAGAAATATTGCAACTCTGCTTTTCTCAAAAAAGCAACGATTTTAGGTGCATACATTTGAGTTAGCTGCACCCGCTATCGGGTCTAGTGAAGAAAACCACCTACCAAACCTCCTGAAACGTGATGTTACTGATGACGTCACAGTGGTTGCATAAGTATGTGATAACGTCTCATGCCAATTTTCGTGACGGTAGCATCACTGCAAAAGAAGACAATGATCTCACAAAGTCGACGGGGACAACCATTCTGCAAGCCTCCAGCTAACCTCCAACACACCTCACACGCCGTGCCGCACTTACAATCAACAATTGTTTTTTATCCGGTGCAGCCCAACCTTTTAAGATGCAGAGAAACACGGAGCGACAATATAACTGCTAAAAGGAGTTAGAATGGTTCACTTTTTTCATTCAATGAAGCAACTGAAAAAAACATCTATTAGTGGTTTTCGTTGTTGCCGTCATAGATTTGGTCGTGGTGTGGTTGAAAAGACGTGGAAAAAATGTTGTTTGAAACAAATACATGGTTTTGCCTAGATTTATTTCAACAAGTTCATGCAGCACCGCTTGGTTTTGTTCTGAAAGTTGATCATTTTTTATGTTTTGAGAAAAGCTAAGTAGATTATATTTGACTTCATTATAATGTACTACGTGTGTCTATATTAACTAAAGCTAGCAGCTAATCACTTGAACTCCTATTGCTTGGACGACATTACAATTCCGAAGCAAACGAAGTGCTGGGGTATTGTTTTTATAAGGCGACAACGAAGACGCAAAAAATTTTTCAGTTGACCTTGTGAAAGGGTCAGGGTTTCCAGATGCGTTTTATAGAACGTTTTATACCTACTCCAACAGAATAATACCCACAAGTCAGAAAAACAAAGTTTTGTGCAACCTACACCAATAGAACTTGGTAATATTCTCGTATGAATTCGATTGACGGATTGTTTAGAACATTTGCAAAATGACAGGCTCTTTCTAGTCTTGCTTAACAGTACTTTCCTCCACTTCCGCAAAAAAGCCTTAACTGTGAATGTGTGTAAATTTGAATTTACAAAAGCGAACAGTGATAAGGATGGCAATGACAGAGCAAATAGTGACCAGCTGTGTGAGCAATTACAGTGGTCAATGGTTCAACAGTTGTCCTGCACGTGTCAACGTCAAATGTCACATAACTTCAGAGTTACACATTTACATTTTTTCTGCATACATAAAACAAAATGAAAAGTCAGCAAAGATGACATAACACAATTACATGAATACAGTGAGCTTCATGTTAGAAACAATTTTGAAAACTCAAAAAATGTATATAAAGCAGAGCAACAGCGTCAGGCGGTCGTACAAACAAGGTACATGCGTACAGCCTGTATAAACCGTGTCATGATTGTCCGAACCGTGTCATGACCGTGACTACACTATTGCGAAGCATGTCAAAAGCAGGCAGATTTCACATAAATTCACGGTTGATGAAATGATGCTATAATGAAGACATGACGCTTTCAACGACCAACATCACCTGTGAGAACAAACGAGAATTGAAGTTTCCTGACGTTTCTAAAATCTTTTTCACGTTGCCATTTTTTTTCATTACTACCACACAAATTTTCAACAATACTTCTATAATTTTCTCTGAAAACGTGCCTCAAGTCTCTCAAATCTTTTGCGGATTGACTGCCTCGTAGTGATGAACATTTTCGTATGGCGCTTCTGTGGTGCGGTGTTTGTCAGACTTCCTGGTAACTGCAAAATTTAGCAGATAATTGAATGTCACAATAAGGAAATCACGTTCAATTGATGTTGGCTATAAAATACTATTTTAGTAAAAGCTTTTAGTGAAGGTTATTTTCATTTTATGCGTGGACTGCCCATTGCCAAAAATGCAGTCGCATACTGCGCAAACAACACGGGAAACACACCAGTTTAATCAAACGGTAACCACAATTTCATTAGGAGCATTGACGAAAGGAATACTGTAATACATGTTGTGTTTTAACAAGATAAAAGTTTTTCATCTCAGACTATCTTCGCAGTGAAGTCGTTGAAGCACGTCCATCCTGACAACTAAATTCAGTGTTGTTGTAGAATTTATTTGCCAATTAAAGAAATCAGTAATAAATTCATGTTTGCTTTGTTGCCAGGAGCGAATGGTTACTTCAAAAATTGTAAATCAACAAATAAACATCTGTGCGATCAAGCGTCACACTTCTATACTGAAAACTACCAGAGAAATCCGGCAATGGTTAGCTGCTTTTTTAATACTTGATCAATATTATTGGAAAATACCTTTTTTGCATCAATTAAGAAATCTCCTAAGTACATTTGAGCTTTCCTTATTAGTAAAAAACATCTCTGTAAAACATTCACATAAACATAATAGTTTTATTTCCTCAGTCTTTTCTTCACGTCTACTACTTTGCATCTGCTTATTCAATTGCATTGACTATACTACACCTTGATTCTCCATTGCATTTAACTCTGCACTTGGGTTGATCACTGTGGAATACGTTGTATTTTCTTTCTGATGTTGAACTGCAAAAGCAATACATGTTTTTGTCATACGTTGACCAATATTTTTTCAACATACTCTTTTATAATCACAATAACGTTAAAAATTTCCACCAATTCAAACATGACCTGATTCTTTGCAAAACGTTCAACGAAGACTTAACCGTTAACCGCAATCAACACGGAAGCATTCATAATAATTCATACCAAATGAATTCATAGCTTGAAAGCATTTCGAGGTTCAACACTATGGGACTATTTTTTCACGGAGTACACGTTTCTCATCTAATATAAAAATTCTAAAGAATTCTTCAATTAAGTTAATGTTGAAATACCTTCCTCGAATTCATGAGAGTCTTTCACAGGAGGAACCTTGTTATAGACTACGCAAGGTAGTTCATACTCATCACCACTGTCTTGTTTTCTTCCTGTTACAAAAAGAAGCTGTTTATGGACGTTTGCAGGATATGGAAGATTTTAAATCTTTACGGTACAAGGTATTTTGCTTCAACTGTGAATGTTTACATTTCTGTAATTTTGCATTTTACTTTAAAAGAACAATCACCAAAAAACAAAAAATGGAAAGCCCTACTTGACTTCCCTCTTCTTTTCAAAACTTTTCAACCCAAATTGAAATAAACATAACATCTGTGCCAGTTGAAGTCGAAGAGGCAATGCATTTGTTTTACCGTGTAGAGGTGGCTGTGGCTGATTGATTGACTGAATACTTTTCACTATTGTGTTCGCGGCTACTTCAAAAATAAGGGCAAAAATGACTTTAGGTTTTCAAATTTCACTCAAGTTTTTTAGTTCTATTTCGTTTCTATTTTATAAAAATTAGATCTACTGCTGCTTGAAAATACGAAAACTGATCTACTTTACTGATTTGCCAATTTTATAACAATTCGCTTAGTTTTCCTTCATAATGAGACCATATTATTGACGTTTGAACTGCATTTCCACAAACTGAAAATACTTCGAGCATGCCAGATATCAAAACACGTTGGTTTAATTTTCAGAACATGAACCTAGTCAATGAGTAACTGCAAAAAACAACCACAAAATGCCAGCGACTCAAAAAAGATTCTCCCAATGTGTTCGGAACAGGTGATTCCATTTCTTATGAAGTATCTTCTCCAGTCCCGTCGCCACGGGTGGGTTTTGGTGGGATTAGTCCCCCCAAGTGTAGCTTCAATCCCTCCAAATTAAAATACGAAACACTATAAATAAATAGAGTTTTGCGTTCAAGCCCCTTGCACAAACGTAAAGCCTCTCTGTTGAAGACTTTCTGGGACAATTATGCTCTACTCATACTTTCCACATTGAAAACTAGTGTTTATTTTGGCACACAACACAACTTCGTCACGCAGATTCCAATGTGTGGTTCTATCGTACCGCACTAATGCACTCGGTTGCACTGCATAATCAACTAATAAACGCGTTCCAAACTCTGATTTTAACAAATATGTTGAAAGTTGTCTTCGGCATTGAAGATGAATAATGCTGGTTCTTATTAGCATAGCTGCAGAAGCGAAACATCAATACAGCAGAAAGGTTCAGGCTTAAACGTTCCCCACCAATTTAACGACAGCGGTCATGCTTAGAAGGATGACAGCATGCAAACGCACACGTCCACGTCAGCGATCTCTTGATGACATATCTTAGCGATTTCAGGTTGCTCTATTGCTCTTGTGCTCATTTGCAATCCACTTTTTGACAGGTGTTACTAATAAATATTTGCAGACAATACTTACCAGACAGTTACTGTTACCCCTCATACAAATTACAGCAGTGCTCCCCAACCTTTTTTGGCTTGCGGCATCCTACAGAGCGAAATATAATTTGCGTCACCCAGTGGCAAACCCGAAGCAATTTGCTTTAAAATGTTCGATGTCATTTTGAATATAGGATTTGTAATGACATAATGAAAAAACGCATTAACTCGTAGCACCCCTGAGTATCGTAAATGGCACCTGGAACCACTGAATTACATCTGATCGGTATTTGTAAAATCCTCTGGCTTGTTTCCTAATATACTGTCGTGAAATCCATGGATAGCGTCAGGTTCGATTTCTTATGATTGCACCGGAGGTTCTGATAGTTTCAGCAACCAGGTCACACAACTGGTGGCGTGTAAAAAGTTACAAAACAACAGTTTGTCCATTTATTGCATACTGGATCAAACATGGTGGTTACAGCCTTACAGCCTAAAGGAGTGGACCACTTAGGATTTCCTCAACAGCACTCTGGGAAGTTAGACAGAAAACAGTCAAAACTATAAAGCGACTAAATCGTATCCAAATTTGATGGATTTCCTCTTATGAACTGTTCGGAACTCGGAAGACCGGATGTCTAATATCGATTCATCTATGCTAAGATTTTTCTGAAACACTCCACAGTTGGTTTTCAGTTTTCGATCAACGTTAATATTTTGGCTATTTCAGAGGAGGTCAAGTTGCATTTGTGCAAATACATTAACAAGTCCTGTTTAAAAACTACTCGTGTTAATATGTTGTTGTTTGTGTCAAACGGTTACCAGCTAAATTTTTATCGGTAAAAACATGAATAAGGTCATAACAACAAAAACGCAACTTTAAAAAATGTCCACTGTGACATGCGTAATCTGTTCCGAGTAGGACAACCAACAAACGAACGTTTTGTCAATACACAAATCAACCTTTTTAGTCCGGCAGGAAAGAAACCTAAACTTGCTGTACAAGTTAACTGAATAATTATTAACAATTCAGGATATGGAACAACTACAGATTTTGCCTTGGTTAAGTTTCTTTTTTTTCTCTAACAAATGCAATATCTGTCACTTTCAATTTCTCTGTAAGCGTTTTTCCAGGTGATGAGTGCTACTTGTGACGAGCCTTTCCAAATGTAAACAAGAAAAATGTTATTTAGGTTAATTTATCAAATAGTAGTGCGTTGGAGATATAAGTAGCACATAGGGTGGTGGCAAGGTACTTCGTTTCTTTGCTCCTGATCAATTCTCAAGGTGACGTGCATTTATAAATGAAAACGCTTCGAAGGTAATTTACAAATAGTATTAAGTTGATTTATCACATCAAACAGAATGTTGGAAATATAAGTGGTGCATGTACATTTAGCCTGGGTGATCGTGGAGTTCGACGAAGAGAACATGTATCTAAATGCCAATGAGAAGACACGACACCATGAAGAAACACCAAGTGCACAGAAAACATTTGTCTGAGATGTACAATCACTTGCGGCCCTAACTGAGAGACTGGGGAATCCTTTCAAGGAGGAATGTCTGATTTACTGGTCTTCTACACAAAGCAATTTGATGATCCTGCAGTTGTTGAAACAGTTTGAAAAACAACAGTTTCAAGCACACCAGATGTATCGCTTAATCGATACAACCAAGACAATTGACGAAACTTGAAAAAGAACAAACTATCACTCTTCACAAGAGACAAAAGACTAACAGAATCCAAAGGAAAGGAAGCATTTATAAAGAATGACCTTACATAGGTTTTCAGAACCGTGACAGAAACCTTGTTGAGTTTTTCAATCAAGAAATAAAACATGTCCTCCCACCTTATCTGATGTGGGCAAGCTACAGCTACGTAGAAAAAGTGTGTCCTGATAGCATTGCTGAAGCTCAGTCGGAAGCACTGGCTGCTACGTCTGTTGTCCTCGACGGGGCAGTCGTTGTGCAAATGGTGAAACCTGACATTGCCAAGACATTTGGAAAACACGCCCACCAAGTCTTCATCCAATACAGTACGTGAGCGCCAACTTCCTGGTGTATCACGTCTCGACCTCGTTTGGGAAAGTTATAAAGATGACTGCTTAAAGACGGCAACAAGGAAGAAATACGGAAATTGGGTGCGAAGGCGTGTGGATGAGTAGCGCAGTCATACCAGCAAACTGGCAGAGTTTCCAACGTGTCGACCCAAACAAGGATGAGTGACCTTCCTGTATGATATGCTGGTGCAGTCCTTCCTAAACGAGGCAAACGAGCATCATCATCACTGGTGATGAAGCGGTCGTCTACCTTCCAAGACAAGACGACGAAAGCTTCTGATTCCATGCACTCATGAGGAGGGGACACTGGGATCATGCTGCGTGTGGCTAATGCTGTTAAACATGACCATCGTCGGATTCAAGTTCAAAGCGTAGACGCTGATGTCGTCGTTTTGGCGGTGATGGTAACCGAGGCACTGCCGTGTGTGGATGAATATT
>Ga0210059_1015167_pt1 | contig 11293 bp, 9 predicted proteins | sample Ectturendosymbi2_FD_188042 | JGI IMG/M metagenome (GOLD analysis project Ga0210059, IMG submission 188042) | Ecteinascidia turbinata endosymbiont from Florida, USA - Sample 2 (SPAdes) (version 2) | ecosystem: Host-associated > Tunicates > Ascidians > Unclassified | place: Key West, Florida... | reverse complement strand
AGTCATGTCAGGATACTTAGACCCTGATTTGCAAAAGCTTCAGATCGGCCCTATTGTTCACTCAAGATGGCTGACTTTGGCCTGCCGCATTCTTCGTTTTTATACATCAACAAAACAGCCTTCAAAAGGTTGGTGCAATTGACAAATTTTTGTTTGAAAATCTACTTTCCAACTTGATTAAATATCAAAAAAGAAAATAAGATTACTGATGGGGAAAAAAATTTTTTCAAACTTATTCAGTTTCCAACTGATAGAGTAAGAGACATTTCAATGAAAGTGCTACAGCGAAACACATATTTGCACATTCAGAAAATATAATTCTTGGAATGTTAGCTGAAGATGATGAGAACATTCATCGAAAAGCAGTGGATAAGATTTTAGAATTGCGCAGTGAAGCATCAGCAACCACAGATATGGAATCATCTACCTTAGAAAGCAGCAGAAAAGATGTTGTCTGACAATTTAAGGTTCCAAAGATCAATATAGAAACCACACACTTTTATGAGCTTACAAATCTTGACAGCAGCAAGGATATTTCTCAACAACCTGCCATGATGGATTTGGATGATACTTCGATTGCTCAAATGCTGACCAAACCTCTGGTCCTGCAGCACCGGTGTCACAACCAAGCTGTGGAAAGACGCATTAAACTGGTAACTGAGGCTGCTTCGGTTGTGACCGGATGTGAAAAGCAAGATGGCATGATCCACCAAAAGATTCAATCCAGGCTGCTGATGAGCAAATTTGACTCAAAACAACGATTCGTTTCAAACCAACATTTTACATACAGGACCAGTAGTTATGGTAGCACAAACAAACACTGCAAAATGTGTTGTACAGTTTGACTGTGTGTGAAAGGCAATTTCATATGTACTTTGATTTGTCTGCAAGTATGCTGAACTTGGCTAATATTGCAATCTCAATCTGTTAACTGCTAACTTATGCATGAGAGACTGAGAGAACCAAATTTATCCCAAATGCAATAAACCCTCCTCAGATAATGCAATTAGGTTTTGACATGTTGAAAATGCGACTAAATACAAGCAATATAAAACAAATGTGCAAGAAAATGGTTAAAAATCATTTTTTTTCAAAAACAACAAATACTGTTAGGTTTACAAAAAAATGTTCTCAAGAAGTAGATATAATTTTGGTACTTCTGAGCATTTTGAGACCAAAATGAGCTTTGTAGCCTAAGTGGGTCAAAAGTTATGTCAATTTTATTAAATTTGACCTTTTCATGACCTTTGTCATGTGGTTGCACGGCTGTTGTTACAGTCAACCATCCAAAATCGGTTTAAAATATGTTTTTAGCTGATTTGCCAGGATTTAAGAACTCCCTTTTTTGAATTTCAAAAAAAAGTTTTTTTTTTGGCTCACCCCATTTTCCAATGTTTTAAATAAATCTGACTAGACAGCCTTAAAGCGTTGCACAAATTTATAGAACTGTTTATAACAATGTGACCCAGCAATATAAAGATTTTCATCATTTTGTGAACCATATACCTTGAAACCGCTATGTTACTGAGCAACTTAAATTTTGTAGAAGACCACTTGAAATCTCACACTAATATAAACATGCAGATAAAAATATGTTTACACCCCCCGTTTGACAATGACATTAATCACATTAGGTGCAAAGTGCTCGCTTACTGCAAAATAACTTAAATATGTGGCTGTAACAGGAACAACTAGGTGATAGCTTGAACTCCCTTCACTTACAGAAATAGAGAAGTGTGAAGACAACCCTTACTTTCGTGTTTGAATAGGCTTTAGCTGCTTAACATAATGTTATCTTGTGCATCACCCTGCTGAACAATGCACTCAAACCACGTATGTCTTGCTTTTCAGCATTATGCATCTAAAAATGAAATGGTATTACTGCTGGACAACAATGAATGGTACCTTGGCAGTACCAAGTGAGGACCAAATACTTGAAACAAAGTTTGTGACACTTCAGCAACAGTATATCAGGCACTCACCTGTTGGTAGCCATGAAGTAGGCCATCTGTGACAGTTCTCGGCTGGCTGTAAACCACACACACGTGTGATTATTAAAAATGCTGAAAACACATCATCCTTACAATAGAAAACAAAATGTTCACCTTTAACCAGCTGGGTGCTTTTGACAACAAGAGTGTGTGGATGGTCAACTATTATGTCAAAACCTGAAAAAGAAGATTTGTCACACTAAAATCATATAACATTATCAATTTGAAACATACCACCAACTGTTGAATTTATCAGAACTATTTTCCCATTACATACAAGAGAGTTGTATTCAACAAGTAATTACAATCAGCATCGGAAAGGCATGACAACTCAGAAACAGCAAAAGGCACCACAAGCGTGACACAGCCAAATCTGATGCCAAATTGTTTTGCGCTCTGATGGTATTGATTTCTTGTCAGTGGCACATCTTCCTAACAAAACAATTTGCGATGAGATTTGGTTGTGTCACCCTTGTGATGTCTTGTCACTGAAATGTGGATATGTGCAGTCAAAATCATCACAAAGTTATGAAAGTGCATGGCAGGCTGATTCCTTGCAGGCTTCACAGGCAAACCTTGAGACTCACAAATCATTCAGGTGTATGACCAAAATGTGATCAAACTCACATACACTAGTAGCATGAGCTAAAGCTCTGGATAAGCCACATGGAGAGCTAACTGGAAGGCTAATGGCAAACTGCAGTTGAGCAAAATTGCAGATAAGAAGTTGGTTTCACCAACTTCTTATTTTCATGTAAGTCAAGCAACTTGCCAGTTGACATGAAGGATTTAAGTAACAAATGGGTGGTAAATGCTTTAGTTCTGTGGTTTCAAGACAGTATTGATCAAATGCAGAAAAATCTGCACATTGAAGTCCGTAGCAACTACAACACCTTTTGACTACTAACCTAGAGTTTGCAGCAATATTAGTTCATTTTGCACAAGCTCCTGATTATTTTGTAAGTACATGCTGCTTCTACAATCCAAATGAGGTTTGTCTGGGTGCAAACAGGACCAACATATCTGCACAAATAACAAAAAAGCTTTTTAATTGTACACAGTAACTTTGACTAGCATTTCTCACAAGATACATCAATACTAGTAACAGAAACATTGCAAGTCTGAAGTCACATTCAAAAACACACTAACTTTCAGGTAATTTCCTTATCTTCAGTGAGAAACTTGCAGTTACTTGCCACTAAGATTTGTTGATGCTGTACTTATTACTAAAAAATGGCAAATATAACAATGTTATATTGAAACTTACTTCCACTATATATATGTCAATCTTCATAACAATTCTCTATACTTATGTTGTACCTTTCAAGTAGAAAATACCCTGATTCAGCTTTGTGTTTTATTACTCTGATGAAACTTTTTCATCTGTTTGGTAGGATGAAAACAATTTAATTTTATTCACACTGTATTTCTTTTGTATAACATGGTAAATGATGAAGTTTCAATGTTACAAGCATTGGGTGCAGTGTCACATTAGACATCTCGAAAATAATTCATCCAGTAATAAAAATATTCACTTTACCAGCCCAAAAAAAAACTTCAAAAATAATAACCTCTGATGATTTTCAATAATGAAAACACCAGTTAAAGTCAAAGTTCATTGTTGCAAAGCATTTGTGCACTTGAAGTCATAAATTTCACCAAAAACAAAAATTTGATTTTTTGCCAAATTTATGGGTTTTTGGGCATAACTTTTGAACCTGAAACCCTAGGAAGTCAAAGGCTCAAAAGATTTTAGCCTGTTACCATTAAAAACATTTAGCGAAATACTTCCATCTAGCAGTTCGGGCCCAGGACCCGATGGCCTCAGCCAAAAAGGCCTAAACCTACTCCACTTATGATGTCACCCACAAAAAAAACTGATACCCACAATGCAGACTCGAAGACATGCTGAGTCTTTTGAGGGTTTGAACTGCTCTCTAGCACAATTGGTTTGGAGTTACAGAGTTGCTAAGAGACACTAGAAACCTGGATTTCACCAAAAACCACCAGCAGTGAAGGTGCTAAAAATTTGTATGTGGTTTATTTTTTTGAAAAACACAGCTTAATGACAAAGCTGGCCAACAGCAGCTTATTGACAAAACCGCTCAAAAGGCAAAAGTTTTAGCTTTTTTACCCCATTGACTACGGTTGTGGCAAGAGATGCTACCTTCATTTCTGCAAAATACAATTTGAGTAGAGAAGCAGCAGCATTCAAAATAACTTGAATCTGCTCAAGTCTATAACAAAATCGTGCCTTTCAACCTTGTTATCACTCATTAAAATGGCAAAAAATTTGGAAAGTAACAATGGCGTTGGGACTTCACAAATTCATTTCATCTCTGTACAAATCAAAAACTATCGCACAAACATACAAACAAATCATATATCAAATTTTAGCACTGTAAAATATGCACCTTCAAAACATGCTCCAACTTTTTTGGCTGTTCCTCAACTTTTGCAGCTAAAAATAAGGCAGCTGGTGCGATGGACTGCAATTATATAAAACAATATATTGAGATTAATTTGTTACACAAACCTTAGAATCAAACATCTCTGCTTTCAATATGGGTCTGCAGATGAGGGATACTTAGCAGTTTATAACAGTGCAATACATTGAATGCAAAAGCTTCGGGTAACAAAATTGCTGATGTTTTTTTGTTAATGGATTAAAATGTATTTTGGTAACTCAGTGGGTTTTAAATGTAATGCTAATGCATTCCTCAGCTATCAGTAGAACTTGCTAATAATGACACTTCTTCATGGGTCCAAGCAGAATTCTTCACTTTTATGTGCAATCACATTTTACAATACTGTCATTTTGCCTGTAGCGGCACTTTTTCATCAGTTCCACAGAATATTTTGCTTGTTTATAACAAGTTGCAAGATTTCTTTACAGCTTGTGTATAAGCTCAGCTAAGTGGAGCTGCTGTCACACAAATCTTTTATGACCAAATACGAATGTAGTTAAGTTAAGCAGTTAATTGCTGAGCTGTGACAGTGTGACATAACAATGACATCAAGGATTGCACCTCAGCACTCAGCAGCAATAAAAGCTAATCAGTACTTGAGTTTCACTGCCATGTACTCTTGGATTGTTGCAACTTCAGTTTGATCAATAATTTTGGTGGAGCAATGCCAAAAATGGTGAACAAAAGTAGCTGTATCCCATTATACGAACCATGACATTGTTGTTGCGTTCAACAAAAATGGTGAAGTTTGCAAGAGATTTCAATATCAGAAAGATATTGACTGCAGTTATGAAAACTTATGGCAAAATATTTATCAGCCAAGACGTATGTAGTAGCAAAACAATTAGAAGCAATCCTGATCAAAAAACAATTTTGACTTTTGATGGACTCTGGCATTGTATTAGATGCCATTTTAGGAACTATTTATTAGCTTGCCTCTGAGTTTGCTTACAGGAAGGCTTTTTTCCCAGACCCACAAAGTGATGATATACACAAATTATATCAGGGGTCCCAACCTTTTTTCGATCTCGTACCACTTGGGCACCCCGTATTGTCAACACATGCCACTACTTCCAGAACAACTAATTTGATTGAATCTTAGTTTATTCAGAAGAATAATAGAAATTAAAATAACAACAAAAGACCACAAGTAAAATTAAAGAGATTTTTGTGTTTGTTTACCTTCCACCAATTGGTCGATGCGTGGCATAAATTTGCTAACAACGCAATAGGAATAGCAGGCTACAGGAAAATTTATTTAGAAAGGCCAATGCATCAACCAGAAAGCTGTGAATCCAGTTTTTTTTTTTTAATGGAAGTTACTCACGTACAGTACCACCTGGAAGACCTTTGCGTACCAGTAGTGGTACGCGTACCACAGGTTGGAAACCCCTGAATTATATTGTACATTGCAATGATCACAAACACTAGCCTGCAAAATAAGCTAGACTCTGATCAATCCTTGTCAAATCCAGTATATTTGCTAATACTACCTTAGAGGTATCAATCTGGATAATAAAATTCATATAAGGTCAAAAGTTTTCTAAAGAAGTGTGTTTGATGAATGCATATAACTATGATCTTAAATTACTGCTTATGTTCAAGGATGAATGTATTTACATTCTGGTCAGAAATTTGTCCAACAACGAGTTGGATACCACACATTCATTGAAAGTTTGCTAAACAAACAAAACATGGGCCATAATCAGCTTTCATGCTTTCATAAGACAATCAGATTCAAATCAAAATATAATGTTGGGTTACAGAAAGCCTTTGTGTTAAGCAAGATTATATACTTACATAACGAGAAAAGCTGGTAAATGAATGGTACATGTAAAATCTGTGCATATACACAATAGCGGTGTTGATTGCCAGTTGATTGCTGAAGAAAATGAATTAAGGAACATCAACACAACTTACATTAACACTTTGAGAGCCGGCGTACGATATATTCATACTTAAATTTCGGCCTAAAACCAGCAGTTTTCAGTTGCCTTACCAACGCCATAGCTCCTCCGCTGATTGCACTAGAAAACTGTTCAAGGGCTCAAACGGATTGGCCAGTCTTCTGATCTGCACTCGAAAAAAAAATTTTTTGGTTGGGGGGTGCCAATTTTTTTGGGAGTGACGTCATAAATGAAGTAGTTTTTGGGTCATTTTGGCTCCTGTTACGTGGCCTAGGGCCCAACCACTATGCCAAAGTATTTCGCTAAAGTTTTCATTGGAAACTAGGCTCGAGTCCAAGTCTTTTGAGCCTTTGATCAACTTTCTAGCATTTCTGGTTCAAAAGTTATGATCTAAAACAAAAAAATTATTATTATCTAATTAGTCAAATATTTTTATTAGTTTAGATCACAACTTTTCAACCCGAAACCCCAGCAAGTCACACAAAGTATCATAAAGACTCGGATTGTAGCCTAGAATCCAATAAAAACTTCAGCGAAATACTACCATCTAACGGTTGGTGCCTAGGGCCAGGTGAAGTTGGCCAAAAACTTATGACATCACTAACAAGAAACCCACAACCCCCAAGCAAAAAAATTTTTTTCGAGTGCAAACTACAAGACTTGCTGCATCTTTTGACACTTCGACTAGGTCCCCAAACAGGAGCGGAGATATTCCTGCGCAAAGCCACGTGCGATCCAGTAGTTTTTTTGTGAACCGCTTGAATTAACCCGGACATCAAAGTGTTAAGGGATTAATTATTTTAGTTGTTTTTAGGCCATAACTTTTGAACCAGAAACACTAGAAAGTCAAGTCTCCCTACCTTAATTTCTAATAAAATCTTCAGTCAAAAAATTCCATCTAGCGATTGGGGCCCAGGGTGAGGTCAGGTAACCTGAGCTAAAATGGCTTAAAACCTATCCCACTTATGTCGTTACCTATAAAAACTCCCAAATCCAAAACCTAAATTTTTTTTCATTGCAAACTAGAAGACTCGACACATTGGAGGGTTTGAACAGCTCTCTAGCTCAATCACCTGGTGAGTTATGGAGTTGCTAGGTGACGTTAGAAACCAAGGTTCTTGTGAACTGTCCCAGCAGCTAAAGTGTTAGAGATCGTCTGCTGGAATCACTTTGTTACTACTTGTTCACCTTACTTAGTTACTAATATAGATATTATTATAATATATGGGTAGACAAGAATCGCCGCAGTTAATAGAAAGGAAGACACAGGTTGATACTGATGCTCAAGAAACAAGCAGAGCTTCCAAGTATTATTATAATATTTATAATTATATAAGGAAAACCTGAACATGCTTTTTCTTTGTGATGGTTAAACCTAACCACCACCATAATCATGCGCTACATCACATGACATGGTTGTTGGCTACCTAGCGGTTGACCTTTTGCATAGCCACAGCCAGCTACCTACTAGTACATGTAGTTGTACCTACACACGTCTAAAACTTTAAGCTTTGCTTTTGCATTGATTGAAACATCCCATTTTGTGAGTACAGTGATAAAACAGTAACACACATGCATAACTGTGTTTGCTTTTTCCCGTGTGTGAATCTCCTTGTTGTGCTTGCTGCCACTTGTGGATACAGTACTAGCATCTGAAAGTGAAATATTTGAAGTCCAACTTGCTGCAGTGTATTTGCACTAACAGTACGTACTTTTTGCTTGCACTTGGTTGCACGCTGCAAAATTTTATTATTTAGCTGATGTTTCACCCACCTATTAACGTAGGCTTGCTCAGGGAACATTAAATTGTCTGCAAAAGCAAACGTTTGATCCTATAGTATAACTTTTAAATCAAAGATTGGACACATCAAAATACTGCACATTTATTTTTTACGGTCAGTTACTTGAAACATATTTTTAATAATTAAGTGTAGCAACTGTAGGCACTGGTCACCTAGTTATTGAATCATATCTAACAAACAGCATAAGCTACAATAAAATAAATCGTTCATGAATCAATGAAGCTTATTCAAGCTGATGATGATGTCTTTAACTGTTATGTAAGTTAATAAGTTTGTTCTCACACATACATTTATGATTTAAAACATATCTGAACCTTACGGTGAAGCATGGCACATAGATTGCAACACTTATGCGCTACAGTACAACATGATTAAAGAAAAAAGGTTACTTGTACAGTACAACAACAGAACCGTAAAGGATACACAGTGAGACGTTGCCCCATATCTTGAATCAAATTAGCAGCTTGCTGACGATAACTTAATTCTTTTTTTGCATCCATTCCATCTTTACGACTGGGAGTATTCTCCAATTGATCGCGAGAAAATATCCAGTCCACAGGCTTTTCGGACGCCATTTCCCAATCGAACGAAAGGGAAACCAGCAGCCTCGCAAAAAGGAACTGACCAACTGCGCATGCGCATTGTAAACTTTGCCAAAAAATTGTGACGTCATAATTACACAACAACGTCGCAGTAGGATCCGTATTGTCACGCTTAAATAATCAACGGAGGTCGTCAAACAAGACTTTCGTGCAAATACAAACACAACCAAGGTAAATTCAACCTAGAATTAGATTAACACAACGTCAGCAAAAGGATTAAATTACTCCATTCGTTTGAATCCTAAAATAGACACCTACGCAACAAGTGGTGATGAAATCGAAACATTTCCGAAAACCAACATGCACAACGTATTTCCATGAAGCGTATCCACAAATAAAATATTTGAAAAAAAATTTAACCTTAAATTTCGGTTTTAGCGTTATACGCTTCGTGCGAAGCAAACTTGCAAATGCCCACATTTGAAATGCGTGCCGGTTACCATTCGCTTGTGACGTATTGCCACGACACTCCCATTTAGGAAAGGAACCACCAACAGTTGCAAACCTTGCTTTCAAGGCGTCTAATGCGTAAGTACGTACGTAGAATACAACGGTATCTCATCAACGTATATCAAACTGTCTTTGAAAGCAGTTATTCGGAAGAATTATAAGTTCCTCCTTCTGATCACGCCTCTGCTGGGAAGCTCAACAGCCATCTACCTGCTCGGCACACATTGTGCTTCGTCTTTCTAGGCGGCTCGGAAGCACTCGGTCTTTTTTCTTTTCTGAATGTTGCTTAGCGCCCTCCACTGACCAGCCCGAGAGGGAAGAAAATACATACCAGGGACGTGAGTGAGCAGCTTTCAAGGCTTTTTTTCCCTTCTGACGTTACTCTTTTCAACAAATTCTCTCTCTTTGCTGCTAAAAAAATATTTCTAGTGTTAATTCTGAAGAACAGCTGTCACCGCAGAAAAATATGAAAAATACCCTTTTTCATCATTTTATTAGTAGCCTGCTGTATTATTTTCTACTCCGTTGTTGCAAACCCATTGGAAAAAGGCACAAACCACCTTAAAAACAAAACTGTTTCGTAAATTTCACATCATTTCAACGTAACGCTGATCTAAACAATCATAACATACCAATGCATAACATTTTCATTTGCTCGAAAAAAGGATTTTGACTGTCATTCAAATCTTTTCCTGGCGCTACGCTTCTAGCTTTTGGCGAACGATGGCAACATTTAAATAATAGTATTGTTTGTTGAGAACCAGCGGACAGTCAGATGAATCACAGCCAGTGGTGGGTTTATGGTTGGGGGGGCCCGAGGCAAGACTACAAAGGGGGCCTCTGATGACGTCATCATACTCAGCCAGCCGTGACAATCACTTTTGATTTGCCTAAGATACGGCCACCCAAGAATATGTTCCTGGGACTGCGGCATAACCGAAATAGGAGAAAATGGAAAAGGGTGTTCATGATACACAACTTTGTAAACACTGAAAGTTGGGAAGACAAGGCTGGCAACACACAAAAGTTAGGCAATAGCATGTTGGCATCGCCCCCACTTCTTTAGTTTCGCGCCCCATTTCTCTGCATTTGTCATCAATAAACTACAAAGTTTACCCCTTTGAAAGTTTCACACTTTCCCCTGTGAAAAATGCTTGATAGTTGGTATCCTGAATTTGTTCACATTCATGTCTTTGTGGGAATCCATGAAACTATAAAAAACAACCAAGAAGATTCAAAAAACTATATTCGTTTTGAATTTCATCCTTTTAGCTGCAAGAACATAGCATACAAAAGCATCCAATTAGAGACTTGTTTTGGAAAGCATTGAGGCTGAATGAGTCAAGGCTGCCCTCATCTTGCATTGACATTAGTTGTTTAAAAACTGTGCAAAAGTAGGAAATAATTCATCATGTGCCTTATCGAAAACATTTCTACTGCAGCAAGTAGCCTACACAATTGATTAAATCTGTGCAAAGAAAAAACGGCTCAAGTCACACTGGCTAAGAGCTGGCAAAAGAGCTTATTAAACATCACCTAGCAAGTCTACCTTAAACCAACCATTTACTAGTCAAGCTTCAAATAACCTGTGACTTCATGCATAGGCTAAATCAAACCATCTAAAATACCTGAAATATCTGCAGAAAAAGTGAGTGTTCATAATGCTCAAAAATTGCCATTTCTTCTTCGTGATAAGAAGCATGAATGTAGCCTTGCTTAACAGTCTTTGCAGCGCAACAGCAATAATGCAAAATTACTTTCTAAACTAAGAAGAAAATGTCCTATAAATTAAAAGATGTAGTATGGTCCCTGCTATAACAGTTGCATGTTGTCTTATTTTCTGATGGCGATGTTCATTAAGGTACAACATCACAAGAAATGCGAATTTTGTCTAACCTTTTCAACTCAGAGACATAAAAAGACTACTTTTGTTCATCTGTGGCATGTTCATAAAATTCATTAAAGTTGCTGTTGGGGGCCCCTTTAAATGCAAGGTACTTAAACATTAAAATTGCTGTTGGGGCCCCTTTGAAAGCATGGAATTTTACATTATAATTGCTGTTTGGGGCCGCT
>Ga0210059_1015166_pt1 | contig 11294 bp, 9 predicted proteins | sample Ectturendosymbi2_FD_188042 | JGI IMG/M metagenome (GOLD analysis project Ga0210059, IMG submission 188042) | Ecteinascidia turbinata endosymbiont from Florida, USA - Sample 2 (SPAdes) (version 2) | ecosystem: Host-associated > Tunicates > Ascidians > Unclassified | place: Key West, Florida... | reverse complement strand
GGGGGGTCAAGCAAACTTAGATTTGTGAATACCGTCCTTGCTACGTCTATGGTCGAACTCACGTAGGAACTTCGGATGTAGCTAAATATGGCGAAGTTTGGCCTAACAACTAAACTTTTCCGTAATACATGTACAGACCATAAAGTGTCTGCTACAGGATGGCGATTTCAGTAATATTTGGTAGTCAAACCTCATTACCGGTTCACTGCTGTAAGAAGGATGAAATATACTTTACAACATTGCTGTGACAAAACACTGGATGGCAAAAATGGCCTTAAGGCCCATATCGCGAATACTGTTTTCCGCATTGTACAAAGTCATGGTGAATGAAATCACTTTCCTAAGTTTTAAAGGGGCGATCACCCCCGTCCTTACTTCGATCCGCCCCTGATAGAGACAGAATACTTTAGTCTTTCTGGCACTAATTTTCATTCCGGCGTGGTTGCACACAGCTCGTCGTCGTCGTTTGAGTCAGTTCTTAAAATACTGCTTGGCCACACTAGACCTCGCGGGAGGCGTTGAGCAGCCATTCAAATGTCTCATCATCCAGAACCGTCAGACAGTGCAGTCTACATGGGGAGGTTGATGGATTGGACATTAAATGGAGGACAACAGGGTCGACAGTTTGTTCTTCTGCGCCACAGTCACAGACCGCAGAGGGGGCCATATACCATTTGTGCGAGCAAGAGCGGAAACGTCCTACACCGGTGCGCAAGCGGTTAAGCCGAACCCTCGCTGTTCTCGGAAGGGTCCTTCCAGGAGGGTGGATGACGGTGTTGAGGATGAAAGTAAAGCACCGAGTCTTATAACGTTGTCCAACCACTCTGCAATCCATAGGTGATCCGCCCAGTGCGGCGCACTTCTGATGTTGTTGTCAGATGAGCTGTTGTGCGGCGGGTGTCTCAATTTGAGACGCCGTGCATTCCCATCAGGTGGACAGGTAAGCGCTGAATGGAGGAGGTCTCCAGGCTCCTGGCACAGCGTGCTAGAGACAATGTGGCTCCTTTAAGTGAAGCTCAGCAGATTGGATGCCCGCAAGGATAGGAAGGTTGTCCGCTGGTGAAGGAAGCAGGCATCCAGTGACAATTCGCAAGGCGTCGTTGATGGCAGGGTCAATGCGGTGGGTGTGGGCACTGCGGCTCCAGTCAGGAGCCCAGTGCTCTGCACTTGAGTGGATGGCGGATAAGGTGGCTATTCGCAACGTTCTTGCTCCAGCGCACCAGCCAAATCCAGCGAGCGGCCTCAAGAGTGCGACGCTTGATGTCAACTTTTGCGAAATGACTCGAGGTGTCAGCGATACGTGAGCTATCTTTCCAATGTTACTCCGAGGTATTTGGGCTCGGAGGGCAGGGTTTCGTTATTGCAGTCGACTTTCAGCTCACGTCGCACGCAGCTGAAAACCGATCAGTATGCATGTTGAAAACCCCATTCAGAAGATGCAGCAGTACCGAATCGTTCGCAAAAAGCAAACGGTTGACCCTTCACTTCACCTCCCCACAGTGACACGACTCGGCTGTCACTGTCCATCGAATTCATATATGCTATAAAGGGGAAGAAGGCACACACCCTCGCCAGAGTCCAAAACCTACGGTGAACGGTTTTGAGTTGACGTCGCTGATACGGACACAAACTTGTGAGCAGAAATACAATGACCTGACGGCCAGAGACAGGCGGTGGTCAATACCGTATTCCCGAAACTTTTCGCGAGGAACTTGGTCCATGTGCTTCCTCGAGGTCAAGAAAACATGTGTAAACGTATTTGACGTAGGCCTACTCCCAAAATTTATCGAAAATCTGCTGAAGAGTAAAATTTGGTCTGTAGTGCTGCGACCGAACGAAACCGCACTAAGTAGCTATCCTCCAGTTTTGGTTTGATTATTTTGCGGCATCTTTTTTCAAGGCTCTTGACATATAGGCTTCTTTTAACGACACTTTTGAAGCCCTTTTGACACGCACGTCCAACACTGAACAGAACAACTCAGCTGAAACTATGTAGAAATGAATGAGTGGCCGTTGACCCAGGGAATCTGCTTATGCAAGTATAGCCTACTTGTGTACAACCTTGCGTTTGAAGAAAGTGTTCATTATGCACAGTGTATTGTTACAGCTTATTTGTAGTAGGAGACTTCGTTATTATTTACGTTAGCATCAGCATGCCATCCAATAACACCCTTCCATACCCCAGCATGGTTGCCAAGGTGTGCATTGAAGTCACCCCTAAGGATCGTGTATTCGTTCGTTTTTAACACTTCGCAAGCAGAGGTGTAGGAGGCGTAGGGTTGCCAGATAACTTGAAATTTTTTCAAGGACATTTTGTTTTTCAAAGAGATACGGTGGGCTACTTTCATGAGCGTCCGCAGTAGGGGCGAATCGGGCATTTTCCCCCCGGCAATTCGACTAAGAACCAAAAATTTTTAGAAAATCTGAAGTCGGCATCTCAATTCCGATTAAATTGATTAAATTCTTGCAATAACATTTTATTTACCGGCATGGCACTCACACTGCACAAGAGCCAGAACTGAAGATGTGTTAATACACGAAACTACTGTAGTTTTTATGTGCAGATAAATTGCGACATGATTCGCTTGCGTGCGTCCTTGCTGTGACCATTACTGCTGAATGATGTAAGTCAAGCATGAATCGTCGCAAAAAGATGAAAGCAATTCCAAACAGGAGATTTCCTCAGAAAGCATGCTGCAAAGCCAAAGCTCCCCAACTTCATCGTTCTAGTGTGATGCGGTGATGGGCTTGCAGTTCACTCATGTCCACTCCTTCATCTGCCGACTCAAAACTTTACGACACTTGCGAGAGCGTTGTTCTGCTGTTGCTCTTTGTTGCGTAACAAGAACATGACAACGAATCTTCAAACGTTCACTTCAAGTTACGATTTACGATAGTTAATGCGCTTTTCCGTATGTGACTGTTGACCTCAGACATCTTTGACAGGTGATGCGGCGATACAGTGACTCAGTGGCGTTGTCAGCCCAATATTTTCTTGGGAGACCAAAAAATTTGCAAGGTCCAAAATGTTTGAACGTTTTTGGGGGGCATGGCCCCTTAAGAGACGTTGTTTCATAATGTGTGAAAAGAAGCATGAATGAATCTGTAGCAGTGCTTCCATACGTTTGAAATATCCATTGTGTTGTGAGATTGTGTGCGCGATGAATGTGCCTGAGTGAATAGCTGAATCAAGCTACGCTAATGCAGGGTTCTTTTCACACAGTATAAAACTGCGTGGCTTGTTAGATATACCTCTATGAAAGGCTTGTGGGAAAAATCTTAATCGTTAAGCTTAGTTCTGACTTCTGAGCGAGTCATCTACTCAGTTTTTGTGCTAAGTGCAAAAACTGAGCAGATGAATTATTTTTAATAATTCATCTACTCAGTTTTTTCGTCTGCGTGGTGTTCTAATTTTACTGAGGTGTAATTTTAGCAAGCTGTCTGATAATCGTGTCAAGATACATATCCATTTCTCATTGTTTGAAAGTTTTTAGAGAATGTTTAACTTTCATGGTTTTTCACCGCTAATATTGATCTGGTCGTTGATTATGACTTATTTGTAGAAAGTGCTCTCAAAAATGGATATTAGGAAGTTTATGAAAAGGACAAGCATTTCTGATAGGCGAAGTGTAGAAAACAAATCGGACAAATGATTTCAGAAGTGATTCTCTTCAACCAGTAAAGACTAATGAGAGAACCGCAAACGTATTTATTGATAATTCAAGTCCATTTCAGACTCAGTTGTATGGATATGCGCCAATCCAGCAAAATCAGTAAAGGGTGACAAAAAGTACACCTTTGTGGCAAATTCGTAGGCCTGTACAGCTCCACTTGAAAAAGATTTCAAAATAGATGCGAATAGAGCTCATGCTTTCATTGGGCATTTTCTTTGTGGTGTAGAAACAGTAAAGCGTTTTGTGAACATCCGTTTGCATTGGAACGTCAACAACCTGAAAATGATAAGCAAAAGCAAAATGTCGACGTTCCAGCCCCTGGAAAAATTTCTGCGGACGCCCATGGCTACTTTCACCCTTCAACAAGCTTTGTACTACAGAACTGAAGATAAAACAAATGTACACATTGTTCTGTTCATTTACATTGTTTATTTTTTATTCTTGAATGTTTAATGTAATCAATAGTTCAAAAATGAACAATTTAAAAACTATTCAAGAATTTTCAAAGACAACAAGATGTTTTTCAAGAATCAAGGACATAACGAGTTTGATACCAAATTCAAGGACAATTCTTGGCGCTCAAGGACGTCTGGCAACCTTAAGGAGGCGGGGTGCAAGCGTACACCCAACAGTTTTGCTTTGTCGAAAATCCGGGTAAAATCTCCGAAAATCTCGGTAAAATACTCGGAAAATTCGGCCACAGATGATTCGAAATCTATGTTCTGATTATGTGAGGAATAAAACTGACTGTCAAAATATGTCTGACTTTGGACTTTTTTTTCTCAAAAACAAAAACACATGAAGGCCTTTTTCGGTGGGAACATAAAACACACAAGAAACACATATAAAAATTTGCCTGCCCCTACACCTATGTTCTCAAAGGATAACTAATTTCTTCAACGAATTCCGGCTACAGGTTAACTTCAACATCAACTTGTTCACCCTTTCTCTTGTTGTGAACCATTCATCAACACAATTTCCCAGCTGAGGGCTTACAAGTATCCCTACTTCAGCCAGGGCAAACTTTGTGGAGTAGAAGAGTTTCCACTCATCACGCAGCTCCACAGTGTTGAAACCACGACGCTTAGAGATGCCAACAAACAATTCAAGGAATAGCTCTCTCGGCCAATCACACTTTTCCTGTGAGCGAGGTGATGTTCCCGTCTCCAGTTACTAGCTTATGGCAAGATTGCAGTTTACGCGTAGCTTTCAATTCTCCCAGAGTAGAAGCACTCTGCGCTGCTCCCACTCGCTCCCTCGGATGCGTTGCAGGCGAAACGTGGGGCTTCCAGTTGGATAGGTGGTGGGGAAAACTGTCATGGATTTTTCGAACGGGCCCCTAATCCTCAAGCTTCAGCGCCATTCTTGGTCACGGGCGTGACGACCGATGCTCGATGGGTTTGATTAATTTTGCACATTTCATGGTAGCAACTGCCAGTGGCGTACGCAGAAAATTTTCATGAGTTTTCATTCAGTGGCATATGGTGGTAATTTATATTTGGCATGCGCTGTTTGTGACGTCACAATATGACGTCATAGTCATGTTTCCAACCAAGGTTTTGGCGAAGTTTGTTGACATAATATCAGTTTTTTTTAAGGAAATTATTTGGTACCTGGTATGGACCTGAAAGGACCCGATTTCTCTGATTCTAAGGACCCGATTTTCTCTGATTCTGGGGCAGTGGCGTAGTTAAGTGGGGGCGGGGAGAGGTCCGCCCCTGGCGGCACTTTTATGTGGGCGGCACTATGGGCTATGCTGTAGGCTATAAACCTGCAAAGGCTGTATTGAAATAAAAGTGGTTTTAATGTCGCGACACTACTCGCAGTTGAAAGTCGTATTTGATTTTGAGTAATTTAAACTATGGCATGTGTATTTATGGTATTGTTATCTTAGCCAAACAATAAAAAATCGTGTATCAGGGATGTTGTATCAATAGGCTTTTTTTAAATGAAGCTGCAACACGGTTCTCAACACTCTTATCAACTCACTTGGTGCCAAGTTTTAGTGATTCACTACACGGTTGGTTGATCGAGTGTTGGATCGTTGTTGACGTTTGATCGTAATCCTTATATGACGTTATAGAACTTAGTAGGAATATGGTTGATGACTGTGGGCAAACGTGTGGCTGTGGTGAGCTCTAAGCTTTTGTAAGTGCTGTTAAGTTTTGTACCTGAGAGTAAAAGCGCGTTGTTGGGTCTAAAAAACATTTTTGTGTAAATCTAATAAATGTGTAGTTGGATTTGTGCTCGTCAAAATAGATTTCCGTGTGTGTGGATAACTATAATCTAGCTCAGTATTCTTCAACAGGGGTTCCATGGAACCCTAGGTTCCGCTAAACATGTAGTGGGGTTACGCGAGTTTTAAGGGTTCCGTGAGGTTTCCTCGTTTTTTTAGGGGAAATGATTTCTTGCTTCAGTATGTTGATGCGTCATTATGAAAATTTTAGATCACGGTGCTGCATTCATATTCGAAGTAGGCCAGTTAGTTGTACAGGAGGTTGAGTGCAGTTAATAGCCGAAAAAGAAATACTGATCGTTGTTGCGTGGCTTGTTCACTGTTGTGAAATTAAAGAAGAACGTTTTTGTTGCATCGTGGTTATACGATGTTACCGATACAGTTCACAGTAGAGAAAGAAGGCCCCCTTGAACTTTAGCGGTTTATTCAAAAGTATGACCTTGGGAACTCTGTTCCAAATACAGTAATAATGCTGCGGATTGTCCTCACAATTGCCGTTAGTGTTGCTACCTGTGGGAGGAGTTTTTCGAAACTAAAACTGGTCAAGAATTACTTAAGATCTAGTATGAGTACCTTTGAGAAATCTTGCCACCACACTGCCTATAGAGCAACATTTGACAGAAAATATAAATTTTGACATCGCCATTGAAGAATCTGCCAACAGAAGGGCAAGAAAAGTTACCGTGTAGAAAATTGTAGTTTTCATTTCAGAAACAAAGATAGTCGTATTTTTAGCTCTAGCTACGCCACTGCTCTGGGGACCCGATGATAATTTTCTCTGATTCTAGGGACCAGATTTCCAATACTAGGGACCCCATCCGGGTCCATAAAACAGCTTAAAAAACCCTGATAATATGCATATTCGTCTATACGCACTCCCCTTAATTTATGTGTCATTTGACAGAATATAAACTAGCAGCGCTCCAGGTTAGGCTATTGCACGAAAATACACTCAACGTTACGACACAGTAGTTCATAACTGCAAAAATATCAGGTTGCGCGTTAAAACAGGGGAGTAATACGCGCTTATCACTGCGTCAGAGCAATTTACAACTGCAAAATGAGGCTGCATTGCTGTCTTGTCGAATACGAGCAGTGGAGCACACAAAGTGTGCGGCTGGACTGGCTGGCGTACACCCCGGTTTGCAAGATCGAATCTTGCTAAACTACACAAGAATTGAGAATGCGCATAAAGTACTCAAGTAAACTTTCAATTTTTGTTATGTATAGAAGTCCAGCAAACTTTTAGTTTTACTTTTTCCCTGCTGAGACATTATCAAATGCCTGAATGCTTCTATTTTAACAACTTCTGTTTTTGAGCTCGTGCAACAGTTTTATCATGCTACAGAAATTGGTAATGTAGCCACTGTGGTCACCGCATGCGCTGATCAGCCACAGCAGACAAAACAAAGACAGTTGTTTCTGATAATGTGAACTATCGCGGAGCACAATCTTAAACATACGTAGTGGAAGGAAGGTAAGTAAAAAGCGGTGAGATGGTTTCTGGATGCAGACGATAACCCTGATTCTCACCAAAATCTAATTATAATTTTTGGTCCATTTACAATGCACCTTGAAATTTGCATGTAAATTTATTCCGTGGTATTTGTAGGAAGTCGACAAATTAACAAGCAAAATGTATGCCAAAACAATTAATTTCCTTTGCGCAGGTAATATAATTTTTGTAAAATATCAATCTCAAGGAGGATTTTTAACCCTCAACCCCCCATGCGCACGCCCTTGGTAACTGCCTAGACGATTGGACGGACTGGTCGCGCCATTTGCAGAAACTTTTGCGATATCAGGTGGAACCACGGGAAGGCGCTGGTGTGTCCTTATCTCCTATATGTGCGTAGGAGACATGGACGTCGGAGCAGGTGTAGAGCAAGGGGCAGTGAAAGAGTTGAGGGCAATGAAAACTGTTAAAAGCAAAAAATCGTTGCCAATTACGCTTTTTTCTGTTCAGCAACAATGTTGACCTCACAAATAGTAACAAAAATTGTAGAAACCATTCTGAATGCACGCAACAAATTTGTTTGAAGTCGATCTGCATAAACCATGAAATGACTTATGGTACTGTAATACTGTTACGAAAAAGCACCTCTTCCCCCATCAAGAAAGAGCAGGGGTCAATGCTCCGGTTATCTCCTTGCTCTACGCCGTCCCTGGTAGGAGAAGCTTGCACTGATTCTACTGCAGGCGCAATTGTCATCGGCATTGCCACTGCCAGAGGGCCCAAGGGAGCCATCCTCTACAATGTCTAGGATATCTTGTCATTTTGTGCTTTGAGAAGCGGTGCCTCCATAAGTATAGGACCAGGCAATTTTTTGGGGGAGGAGAATTTTTTTCCGGATTTCCCCAAACTTGCCCGAAACGTATTTGTGCAACTTTTGCCCCCAAATTTTCTCCCACAAAGATCATGAAGATCTTTTTTTGGTGTGGCCTCCAAACAGAAGTCTTCACTTGTTTTTCTGCAAACGTTGGGAGCCATTTTTGCCCGGATTTTCAGAGGCTATGTCCAGATTTTCAGAGATTTTGCCTGGATTTTCGACAAATCAAAACTTTTGGAGTTGCGCTTGTGTAATGGCGCTAGGCCATTACATGCGAGAAAAATCGGCTAAGTCCAAGGGTACTTCCCCGGCGAGAAAGCACCCGAGAAAGAGATGCGAGATGCCGCCGCGCAAGCATGCGAGAGAAAGTGCCTAAGGACGAACGCCGGAAACAATAGAAAGGACCTAAGTCTGAAATGACTAGGAAAGTGTTTATTTAGTCAAATCGGTAAAGCGTTGCTTTAGTTTGGCTTTAGACTCTCCCTGAGAATCATGAGGGTACGATTCTCAACTGCAAGTGGAACCACCGGGCAGTTCCACTTCACTTGCAGCCTTGCCTCATACACCACTGGGTTTCCCAAACAACATACTGTTGCTCTCTTAAAGTCGGAAGATTTGGCCTCCTACAAAAGTTTTTGGGCTGGGTACGCCACTGGCAGTTATGCGGTAGACGCTAAACCTGTAAAGAAGAAGCTGTTTATTGCGCTATCACGTTTCTTAACTGGACACATTGGACGATGTTTTTGGTCTATGGCACATACCTCTTGCGTGTATTCAAACAAACGCTGATTTAAATTTACTTGAGCAAAGTGTTGATAGCCTGACAAGTCTATTAGTATACCACTGTTAATTTCACATTAAATATATGCAAGATAGTTTGCTACTGAAGAAGGTGAAATATTACATGCGTGTAAAATTTATTATAAAATATTACATGCGTGTAAAATTTATTATGAGTTTATGACTGAGGAGGTTGCCCCGTTGGTTATGGACGTGGTCGTATTTTTGAATGGTTCAAATTTATTCGATTAATTGTTTGAGGAAAACTGCTTGACTTCGTCATTTATTTTTTGAAGTGAGTGGGCTTGAGTCAGCGAATAAAAGACTCGAAATGTCTTTTATCTAAACTACACATTATTTATCTATTTGTTTGGCTGAAACACTTGTTCCATGTCACAGAGTTTAGAAAAAGAACACAAAAGTGCATAAATGCTAGGTCGCTAGACTATATTGGTGCAGTGTGCATCTTCGTTGGGAGTTGGTAAGTGCAGACAATAATGAAGAAAAACAAACATCAAAACAAGGTAACAGCGACTACTGCTTCGGTCACAGGCCCGTAACCAGTTTAGGACACCAACGGGGGCAAAGATTTTTCTGAGAGGGGCTCAAATTTTTAAAACTATACCCAACACATTTTTCCAGCGGGAGCTCCCTGCGCCCCCCAAATTACGGGCCTGATTGGTCATCGCCGTACAGAAGTTTTGCATAGTGTCAAAGAAATGAAGAATTGTAAAACGTGTTTAAAATTGAAGTGGAAATTTACCTGTTTCTCGAAAGATGCAGAAAATTTAACAACATATGGTTACGTACTATGATGCAGTCAGATTGTTTGTATTCGTCCTTATTCTTTGAACACTATAATCGCATTTTACTCTGTGATTGAGTGATCGAACTTTGCTGTATCCGTTTGATTGATGGCATGTCATGTCACAATGCTTTGGCATTTTACCTAGACTCGACCAATTTAGGCATTGGGGCCCTACTCCGCAGTAGTTTTGTAACAAGTGTTACGTGTGAGCTAACTTTAGTGTTAAGAATGTGTCTGTAACCCTATGGTTCTCTCTTCAATGCAGTTGCAAAAAGTGTCTCTAACCCTGTGATTCCGCCGGCTTTAATGCTTTGTACTACGTGCTGTGTGCATGGGCGCAATTTTGTTGTAAAATGTGGGGGGAACAGTTTGGTGCAGGGTTATTTAAGGAAAATGTTAGGTACCCGGTATGGACCTGTAGGGGCTCGGTTTCTCTGATTCTGACCCGATTTTCTCTGATAGGAACCCGATGATAATTTTCTCTGATTCTAGGGACCCGATTTTAAATTCTAGGGATCCGAATCGGGTCCCTAAAATACCTTAAAAAACCTTGGCTTGGTATGAAACCAATATAGTCATCGGATCGATGCAGAAGTGACGTTTTATATACAGATTCCCAATCTTATTTCTAGAGGTGTTTTGAGAGCAGCACTAATCACGCTCTGTCTTTGCAGATGATTTGCATATTTAATATACTTAAATATGTTGCTGGTCACGGTACTGTAGTTCATACTGGTTCAATTAATATCATATTTGAATGCAAACAAGCACAGCAATATAGTAGAACATATCAATTGGGGTTTATCAGAGCTGTAGGCTGGAGTGCGCAAAATGCTGAATCGCATTGGTCGCACGTGCATATCACTCTTACAGTGGAACACTTCAGTTTTCATGCATTGTATAAGAACTGTGGGTTACAGCGCGATTTCATGTCTTGTTCAAGTCGCATAACGTTAAAAAGACGATAAACATTTTTCTTGCACATTTCCGTTTTTTGAAAAAGCTACACATTTTTAAATGATACTGGGCATCATGCATGCAGCCCCACTCCTACCAAAATCTCCATTGATATCCTCTTACCAGCAGCAAAAACTTGGCCTAAAATCAGCGTAGCCTACTTCACCTAATGGTTTCAATCTACTTTAATGTCGGTGGATGGTGGATGTATCCTTTCAATCTCCCCTTATTGTCCCCTGCATACATACCCACACAGAGTTCTAAAGGGCCTCATCTTGAAGCCTGAACCCAGCCCGAACACGGCTCGAGCCCAACATTTATTTTTGAAGTCCGAGTTAGGCCCGAAAGCCAAATTTACCGAGGGAGTTGAGATATGCGCAACTGCAGAGTAACAAAAAACGCTGTGTGCAGGTTTAGTTGCAGGTACACGGTTTATCACACCGAAAATAGCAACCACCTGGACCAAACCATTGGCATAATGTGCAGTGGCGATTCTAAGGGGGGGGCCG
>Ga0210059_1015165_pt1 | contig 11294 bp, 8 predicted proteins | sample Ectturendosymbi2_FD_188042 | JGI IMG/M metagenome (GOLD analysis project Ga0210059, IMG submission 188042) | Ecteinascidia turbinata endosymbiont from Florida, USA - Sample 2 (SPAdes) (version 2) | ecosystem: Host-associated > Tunicates > Ascidians > Unclassified | place: Key West, Florida... | reverse complement strand
TTGATCGATGGCATTGTGCATGACGACCGATCTACCTGTGCACATTGTTTTTTCAACAGTGCCAATTTTCCAACACATCATCATCCGAAAAGCGATATTCAATGCAGTTTGACATTTTCCAGTTCCAGTCCGGTAAATCCAAAAGAGCTACACACTGGTTTTGATGAACACACAACAAACGAAACTGCATTGTCAAGCAGTAAGTAATTCACCATTATTTTTACGATTTGTTGATGCAAACCCTACTGTGGGTGCTAGCAGCAAGTGGTACGAAGAAAGAAAACAAATCCGCTGTACTGTGAAAAAAGTTGATCACTGACAAGCAAACCAGTGTAATTCTGGCAATGTGAGATTGAAGTCAGCATCGAGATCGAAAATGCCAAACATTAGCGTCGACAGGTGTAACAGAGATATGCGCAAATACACACTCGTTCGTTGACAGCTGGTGCGTTCGGGTGCTCAGGACTTATCACGTGAGCTTATTGCACATTGGCAGTGGTGTGGGGCCAAAAAATAATGGCGGCTACGTCAAACTTAAAAAGGCAAAATAAAAACTTATTCTGCTGCTGTCCGTACAGCTTTTGCTGCCTTGTGTTGTGAAATTCACAAAAAAGGGACAACAAATGCGTCGATATTCTGGTGCCGCATGAAGGAATTGGGGAACCGGGCGCCTTGCCGCGTTTTGGTGGTCGGAGTGAAAAAATGCGGGGCCACTACCAGCAAAAGACCAAAAAATCACGACCTGTTGCCAGGACTAACATTTGCAAGTGGAGCGCGGCTCACAAAAACGTCCGTGAGAGGAATTACTTTCTCCTTGCGAAATAGTTGGATCTTCCGGCTTTACGGTTTCGTCTGTAAACCATTAATCAAAGTGTTCAGTTACGCAGAAAGGAATGGCACTCTACGATACCAAAGAACACACCAAAATAGAATCACCATTTCTAAACCCGACATCTTTTACGCATCAGTTGGTGACACGAATTTCAATGTGCGAAGCCGTAGTTGCATATAGGAAATTTTAACCCGGTTTTCCACGAAGTTGTGAAACACATATCCAGCAAAACGGAAGCAGACATCTACCAACACTATTTGGGTGTTTTAAGACTTATTTTGGCTATTAGGTTTTGGAGCTCTTGACTGAAAACTCACTGCCACTTGTCATTCAAAGTTGTCTAATGAAACCAACCTGTCCAACAACTTATGACGTAAACTTAAAACATTTGTAAACACCAGCTGTTTGAGCTCACAGCGATCCCAGGTCAAAGATTAACTTACCGCACCACTTTTACTGAGTGTCTACTTTGGCCAAACTAGGACCACTTCGCATCCATTGCAACACTCCCTAGCGCAAGTATCTGCAATATCAACAGCTAAGCAAGCCATAGCTGGCTTCATGAACCAACCCCAGTTGTGACAATGTTCATCAGAACCACGCATTTGGAAGAAAGTAATATCGAGCGTTTTTAAATTTTCTTTACCCTTTCCTGGTAAATAAACCAATGCAATTAAAGAATTATAACTGCAGAATGCAATTAAAGATTATAACTGTTATCATAGACGTAGTCAGGGGGGCCAAAGAGGCCATGTCATCCCCCAAATTTTTGGAAAATATAGTTATTTTGTGCTTTGAGAGGCGTTTTTCCAAAAAAATAGTGTTATTCGACTAAAATCGTACATTTTGCCCCCCCCCAATTTTTTTGGCTCCCCTCAAATTTTTGGGCTGGCTACGCCACTGGCTGTTGCTGTGCGTTACCTCACTTGCCAGTGCTCAGATTTGCACGAGCGAGCTCCATAGGCACTGACGGATTTACGCATAGGCCAAATAGGCCGTGGCCCAGCGCTTTTGGGGGCCCCGCGCAACTCTTTCCTATGACGACTCAATATTAATTTAAAATTTGCGAAATTGCACAGAGCCATAACTTCACAATTTACTTTGACATGAGCGAAAATGCAAAAGTCTAGATCAGTGGTTCTCAACCTTTTCGCTGAAGGGAGGCAAATCCAGCCCTACAATTTTGTTAGAGAGCAAAAAAAACAACAACAAAAATAATTTTAACACAAGTAAATTGACACATTGGTTTTATTGTGGAACGAATTCTATTACACAAACTATAGAGGTCTTATTAAAGGGTGCTCAGAGTCGCACAAATGGTGTTTGGGAGTCCATGCGGCCCTCAGAACCGCGGTTGAGAAACACTGGCATAAGTGTACGGGAGTGCATATTTGTGGGGATGCAAACAATTTTTGCCCAAATTTGATCTTGTATTTCCCAAGTAACGTATAAACAGTAAGTCTTAATGTTAAGACTAAAACGTACCACTGCAAACATATCAAGGTGTCTGCATGCCTATTTACCAATTACCGGGGTTCAAAGCCGCACGCTCTAGATTAGCAATCAATATTCGGCATAGCCACATGTGAACAATGGTAATATTCATTGTGTTGAAAATGTTAGCTAATTACAATAAATCGCTCAAGAAATTGCTGTTCATGCCACCACGTGTGGAAGGTGTTCAGCAGCTTCATTTTCAAGTTTTTATATACGTTCTAAACTTATTCTTCCAACACGATCATCCTAATAGCTAAGATCTGTTCTTCTTTAGCATAGATGTGTGCAGTTGTGTCAGCAACAATCGCATTCAATCTGGAAAAGGAGTAAAATATCAGGTTACGATCTAATTCTGAACTATTACATTGCTGCAAATAGGTCGAGTAAGGAGAGGGAAAGCAGGTAACTTCATAAATAGCATATAGCTTAGCCTTCCACATTAGGCAATCGTCACTGCAATGTGTTGTATTTAAAATACTACAACTTACTTAAACGTTTACAGCAGTGGTCACCAACGTGGTGCAAGCGGGCACCAGGTGGCCCGCAAGGGCCAAGTAGGTCGCCCGTGGGCATAGGCGTAGCCAGGGGGAGCCATTCTCGTCAAATTTCTAGCATTTTTTGTCGTTTTGTGCTTTGGTTTTGTCCCAAACAAAATACTGCAGCTCGCTGAAGTCAAAATATTTGGTCCCCCACAAATTTCGGTCTGGCTATGCTACCGTCCGCGGGCTTGTTCTAAAACTAACATTAGCGTGAACAGTGTCTTAACATTCCGGAATATCTTAATTGTTAATACTAAAATAATTTAAAGATAAAATATGCAACATTTTCATTTCAGAAGTGTGTATCAAACTAGTAGCTCTTCAACACAAGTAGTTCTCAGCTTCAAAAAGGCTGGTGATCCCTGGTTTACAGCTTCCTAAGCCACATTCTGAAAACCAAAAATCCACTCCAGTGGAGACAGTTAAATGAGCACTAAACACAGCATGCTAAGAAAAAGAGCAATATGGGACTGATACAGGCAATACTGCAGCCTGTATGATTAACTACCAGGGTATGTGTACAAATGCACATTTCCAATGACAAATGGCTTGTAACCTCAATAAGAGTATTTTATAAAAATAGTAGTGCTTCACTGGACTGCATTAGAAATAGTGAATTATGCATTGCAATATATAGTACAGTTGCTACTGTTCATGAAAGCTTCACTTCACACCAACAATTTGAAACATTAAAATTGGGCAGGATGTAACATAGGAAATTCATTACATGAAACAATAGGAAAATATGAAAACCTAAATAGTATGAAATCAGAGCTACATTACTACCACACAACACATTAGCCTACAGCTGCAGTTACATAGTTATTCTGTTCATGAATACTTCGCGGTAACACATTCACACTTGCAAATCTCACAACATCAAGCAAGTTTGAAACACGGGAACTTCACACTATCATATCACAGCTATACCACGTTACTACCACAAAACATTTTGCAGCTACAGCTACATTTTAGTTGTACACCTTATAGCAGAAACAATTTGAGGTTTACAAAAATTAGGGTTAATTGGAATAGTGGGTTACCACTACATGTTCCTAATTTAAAATGTTTCTAACTCTACCCAAATTTGAATGAGGTTGTTTCAGTTGTCCCAAGTTTCATTTGGGCTGTTGTACTTTGCCCAAATATTTATAATATATGCATTTCTGAATGAAACTCTTCCGATTTGCCCAGATGGTTCCAATTGTACCCAAGTTTGAATAAAGCTGTTTCAATTACCAAATACGATTGAGGCTGTTGGAATTTTCCCAAATGTTTCTAATTGTATGAAAATTTCAATGAAGCAGTTGTATATTACCAGGGTTTTTTTAAGGAAAATGTTAGGTACCCGGTATGGATCTGTAGGGACCCGATTTCGTTGATTGTAAGGACCTGATTTTAGGGACCCGATGATAATTTTCTCTGATTCTAGGGACCCGAATCGGGTCCCTAAAGCGCCTTAAAAACCCTGATATTACCCAAATTGGAATGAAGTTGTTTGAAGTTCACCAAAAGTGAATAAAGCTGTTTGAAGATCCCCAAAAATGAAAGAAGCTGTTCGAAGTTATCCAAAATTGAATGAAGATGTTCCACTTGGCCCAAATTTGAATGGAGCTATTGCCTTTTGACCATAAGTTGATTTAGTCTGTTGTAATTTAGCCAAATTTTTCCAATTTATGGTAACATTTCTAACTTCACCCAAATTTGAATGAAGTTGTCCCAATTTGCCCAAATTTCATTGATTGTTAAAGTTTACCCAAATGATTCTAGTTTTATCCAAATTTGAATAAAGCTGTTATAGTTCACCCAGACATTTCTAAACGTACTAAAATTTCCAAGGAGCTATTCCATATAGCCCAGCTTTAAACAAGATGTTTGAAGTTGCCCACAATTGAATGAAGCTATTGCCAATTGCCAAAGTTTATTTGACTGATGGACTTCACCCAAATGTTTCCAATTTATCGAAACGTTTTTATTTTCACCCAAACTTGAATGAAGCTTTTCTCATTTGCCCAGGTTTAATAGTTGGACCGTACCCAACTGCTCCTAATTTACTCAAATGTTTCTAATTTTACCCAAAACTTGAATTAATTTTTTTAGTTGGCCTAAATTTGATGACGGCTGTTAGAATTACCACATGGTTCCAGTTCACTAAAGGCAGTGTCTATTTTGCCATCAAGGGCAAAAAAGAATGGCAAAATAGTCCTAGATTATTTTGCCGTTTATGGCCACTATTTTGCCGATGATTTGGCCATTATTTTGCCTTAGGAACATAGACACTACCTCACTTATATGTGAATGTAGCTGCATACTTTGCCCAAATGTTGAAAAATTTTTCCCGAATAATGGCCAATTTTTCAATGTTGGCGATGCGACCGCATCCCCACGCCGTACGCTTATGAACACTGGTACAGATAGATTCTTATCAGTACCGTAACAATACATTAATATTGTTTGCTACACAATATAAGAATGACAATACTACCTTTCATCGGAGTTCTGCAGTGTTTGGCGGTCTAAGAATAAAAAAGAAAGAATTGTTCTTACTTGAGGTTCAATCTTCCACTGACAAAAAGCTCGCAACAACGCAAGACCGCCAGACACTGCAGAACTCTGAAGAAAAGCAATATTGTCAGGATTGGATGCTACGTTTGGTTGTTAACAACTAGACTGCCCGCAAAGAGAGATTGGTTGTTGAAGGTCTGTATGTTAGTTAAATCCACTTAAACAGTTGTGAGTTTCACTTGGAAAAGCGTGTCTACATTGGGCTTACTTCATATGGTTAGCTGAGGGTGTTGCGACAATACTTTGCAAAACTTGTCTTCATGCTGTTAACATCAGCCTATAGCATTTCCAAGCAATACAAAATGTAGAGGATTAAAACACTATATTGTGCATTGCTAGGAAAATGACAACTTAAACACGGCATAAATATACCCTGTGTCCACTGAATGGACTGTGGTTGTTTGGTCCATAAAATATGTGGTTACTATAACTAAGGAGTTTAGGTACACTAATCACATTGACAACTAGACGATATTTTCGAGGGAAGCAACACGGTCCCGCATAACTATGTATATGTCCGAAAAATAAACCTGCAAAAAACGCAAGAAATGACAGAAATTTAACAAAGAGAACTTCTGAACTACACGAAAAAATTGTAAATTCCAAGAAAAGATCTCATTGCCATTTGTTCGTGGGAATACGGGAAAGACTTTAATTTCTGTTGAAGAACTAAGGCGATCGTAGAACCAAAGTCGGCACTACAAAAAATAGTTTTTTGAGGGCGTTGTACTGTAAAATGTGCCTAATTCGTCACCTCAAGGGGATTATAAAAAAGTGACGAATTACGCAAACAAGTGAAAACTCTATTATAGAAGCTCGTATACTTTATCATAGTAACTCGTATGCATACATAGTGCTCTTATTTGCAGTAAAATACAAGTTTATCACGTTATGGTTGAATACAACAATTAATTCCCCTACTCTATCTGGACACCTCCATTCAATTAAGCACATTTTAAATCTTTGATAAACTTTTCCGCGTTCACTCAATGGGGAGTCGGGTCGCGCTTCGAACCTCGTGTGTAAATTCGTTAAACAAATTGCGAGGTGCAACAATTCTCAGATAAACAGCCTTGATTCGTTTGAATTCCCATACGTACTAGCTGCTTAGACATCAAAAGGGAAACTGCAAATGACGAATAAAATTCTTCTCGGGGGTAGAAAGAGGTGACGAATTAGACGAACAGAAATGTACACAAAATATAGGGATTCTGCCGGGACCGACGAAAAAGTGACGAATTAGACGAGTTCTACTATATAATGTTTCCCGCCTATGACGAGTTCTACTGTATGTTTCCCACAGACTTTCTGCCTCTCTGTTTATTGACGGAAATGTTCGTGAAACTTCGTGGCCTCAGCCTTTTCGCCAGCCGCGTGGTGAGGTGTTAACTTAACGTGGAACTTGAGAAAGAATTTGTCGTGATCTGCCAAAAAAATCATGGCGGCTTTATTGTTTGCGTTTTCGTGGTTTTCAACCTTTTTCATGAAGCGAGTAGCGATCCATTTTGCTTCCCAATGTAACCTAACGACCCCTTCTGTTTGCACAATAGAAAATCACACTGACTAATTTTTTTAATTCATGCACATGTCAGCATCAATGAGAGAGAGACCCTTGCCGTATACGAATCACTCCACAGCATAACTCATTGAAAACTAGAATAATTTCCAAGTTAGCTACCGCATTCAGATATCTAATTTACAAACACAGCACATTCTTAGGTCACCAAGTTATTCGTGCGTTGCTAAACTGCAATGGTCGTAATTACACTCAAAACTTTGTAATGATCATAATCACACCTAAAACAATTTTGAATGAAAAAGTAGGCTATCATTTTTGCCAGGTGGTCCTATTATTTTGGCTACGATAAAATATCGTTTTATATTTATGTATTTTTTATCAGAAGCTCTCTCAACCCTTAGCAAAAGGCAAACGACCTGTACAGGGGTTGTGGCTCCAGGTTGAAAGCTACTGGCCTAGTTCGTTATTCACGTGTGCACAAGTTTATGTGGAACTGCAAATATTTAGCGTTATTGCTGGCTGCACTTAGGCGTGGCGTCAGCGGTATAAACTGATTCTCTGTAGCAGGCTAAGTTCGAGGCCGGTTTGCTACAGCGGCAGGTCTCTAGCCAAGAAAAGGTTTGGGACGAAAAAATACATTTTTAGGGGGCAAAATTTTTGTTTCTAGCATCTTGTTTTATTAAAAAATTTTCTGGGCACGACAAAATTGGAGTGGCATTGTCCCCGAATGCCCGTTTTTTGGACAAACAGGTCACACCTGCGTGGGGCTCCAAAAAGCTGAGATAGCCTAGGGCCCCGCGCTCCCTAAATCCGTCCCTGTCCATAGGCATACTAAATTGGCAATCGTTAGTGTTCCACAGGGTGAGCCATATGTCCCTACCCACCCATATGTATTACAGCATTAGATTCATTTTTAACAACATGCAGCTCAAGCTCATTATGCCCTCAGTGTGGGCATTTATCTTAATTATATTTTTGGTTTGGTCGTGGTTCTGTAGCATCAACAGTCCCCATGACATGGCTGCAAGAAGTCCGGACTTCACAACAGGTGATAATTCTCTGTGGATACATAAAGGATATTGTGTCTAAACGTTGTCACTCTAATCATGAGTTGAAAGCAGCTGCTACCACAGTGTTTGCAACAATAACTTGCTATGTTGAAAGAACATGCCTCACACAACACTGCCGCACAAAATTATGTAGCGAGAATGAGACAGCACACAGATTAATGGATGCGTAAGGGCTTATGCTAAGGTTCCCATACGTCCGGAATTTCAGTGCTAAGATTGATATCCGGAAATAATTAAAAAAATGCTCTAATGTCCGAAATTTTGACAGTTATAACTTGAAGCAATGTGCATGTGCTGTGAAGATGAGAACATCAACTTCTGTGGTGGATTGGGAGTTGTAAGAACATACTGAAAAACGCCATATAGCGCTTCTTTGTTGTCACGAAAAGTACCCAGGGGGTGGGTAACCAGGCAATTGCCCCTTCAAACATGTTGAGCTGTTAGGTATAAGTTGCAACCATTTTGTCCCGCCACGAAAATATCAGATGGTTGTTGCCCTGATTGAGACTGTCAGGAATTTGTCTCCTCAGATGTGGTAACTCCAACTTATGCCCCAAATTGTAGAAAGAATGTTTGTGAAGTAATTGGGCGTTATACAAAAAGACCGAAAAATACAACATTGTGAAACACCTGCAGTATCATATAATTAGGGTAGCAATGAAGATAAAGTCAGTGCTCTACCGGTACCTTGGCGGCGCTATCGCCGTCCGATCTCGAAACACGAAGCTCAAACCTTCAGCTTACCTTCAGCTACATCTACTTTTTGACTGAGAGACATCACTTGAGCTTACCGCACTTTGCATCAGATGACGGTTTTGTATTAAACCTGGAATGCTAAGAATTTTCTCAGACAGTGCACACCGGGCGATTATCACGAAGTGGCGCCCAGTCATGCGATGCTAACTGTTCAATGTCGAGCGGTTGAAGCGTGTATTCGCTTTTCCGCCTTCGATAAAAAGGCAATAAGCAGCGTCAAACATTAGATAAAAAATGACTGGGAAGTGCCCGATTCGGTAACAAGCAACTGCTGAGGTGAGTAACCGCAACAAGAGAACATCTACAAATACCACGGCACATTACGCTGCAATTGCTTAGAATCAAGCACTAGCAAGGAGAAACAAAGTCTCTTTTTATTGTGAGCAAAGCTGCGAAACCAGGAGCAGTGAGGTGAAAGCGATACACTATAAACCCGTTTATCACAACACTCAGGTTAGACCGGGCTGTCACTCATCCATCAAGCGCCTGTCAATCATCCATCAAGCGGGCTGCTTGAGACTCGATGTAATTCAAGGCTTTCTGACGTACAGCTGACACCGATGATTCTGATCCGTGCTTGGTTTCGAAGTCAACGAAACGCTTGAAAAAGCTTTTTATCTTTTTGCTCGATATTGCGAGGGTGACAACACGGTCGAAGGTATTCCTGCAAAGGTTTTGCAAATTCACTAAAATTGACGAAGAATAAATCCTTGTAACGGTTGCCGACTCTATTCATACTCAGACAACCCAGCATTTATGCCATAGTCTCACTCAGCCCTTTAGTTCAACAACTGCACTTTCCGTGACCAAGACGCATTAACTTGACTTAAAAAAGACGTTATAAAGATTATAATAACAGTACCACTTCCCTGCAGCATCGTTTTGTGTTATTTTCGTTGTGGTCCTAAACTTTGCATCATTCATGCCAAGTTACCGGTAAATACGTAAACAGATCTGTAATTGAGCCATCCACTCATCGTGTGATAAGCACTTTAAAAAGTGATTTAAGTGAAAAAGGGCCTAGAAGTTTATTAAAAAAATTTATAACTAACTATTCGAAAAGCACGGATAGCGTAGAAATTAAGCCACAGCAAAAGAAACGCTTAGAAAGTCTTTTTTCCTTAACATACACAGTAGAACTCGTCTAATTCGTCAATTCGCTTAATTCGTCACTTTTTCGTTGGTCTCGGCAGAATTCCTATATTTTGTGTACATTTCTGTTCGTCTAATTCGTCAATTTGCTTAATTCGTCACCTCTTTCCAACCCCGCATGAGAAGCGTTTTGTTCGTCTAATTCGTCATTTGCAGTAGTTTCGCTTTTGATGTCTAAGCACCTAGAACGTGTGGGAATTCAAACAAATTAAGGATCTTTATCTGAGAATTGTTGCACCTCGCAATTTGTTTATCGCATTTATACACGAGGTTCGAAGCGCAACCCGACTCCCCATTGAGAGAACGCGGAAAAGTTTATTAAAGATTTAAAAGGTGCTTGATTGAATGGAGGAGTCCAGGTAGAGCAGAGGAATTAATTGTTGTATTCAACCATAACGTCATAAACTTGTATTTTACTGCAAATAAGAGCACTATGTATGCATACGAGTTACTATGATAAAGTACACGAGCTTCTATGATAGAGTTTTCTCCTGTTTGCGTAATTCGTCACTTTTTTCTAATCCCCTTGAGGTGACGAATTAGGCAAATTCTACTGTATCTTGAACTCGGTCATCAAATTTCTTACGGATTTTCTACAGGTTTTAAAAATAACCCATTTCACGATTTCAACGGAACGTTTGCCCAACTGGATGTATCATTCTTGCACCAGTGAGTCAAACCATGGTTTCTAAAATTTTGTTCATTTTTGTTCCACACGCTTACTTTGACAGCGTCATCACGGTTGACTGATCACGAAGCATACCGTTTGAACTATGCACTGGCCTGTGTGATCATAGCTGAAAGTGTTTGGAAACGAAGTTTTACGGTGATTTCTCCGGATTCGAGGCGGTTTGCATGTAAGTCAGGGGCCAGGAACCTTTTTGGCTAAGGGAGCCATGCAACCTACATGTTTTTAATTCTATTTCCGTGAGAGCCATAATATTTTTCAACACTGGTGTAGGAGGCAGGGCACAAGCGCACCCCCAAAACTTTTGATATGGTGAAAATCCGGGCAAAATCTGTGGGGAAATTTGGGCAAAATGTGTGAATACCTTCGCAAAATCGCTGTATGTGCTTTGATTTTACAGTAATAGCACTCCAAATAAAATTGCAAACGTTTTTTATTTGGAGGTCATGTTTTTTAGTTCTTTCGGGGCAAGTTAGGGGAAATTTGGGCAAAAATAGTGCTTGGAGTGCTTTGATTTGAAAAAATGCGCCCAACATGAAAAGAAATGCAGTCGTTTTTTTGGAGGTCAGTTTTTTTGAAATATTTTTCAGGCAAGTTTGGGGAAATTTGAGTAAAAAGCTTTCGCACCCCCAAAAATTTGCTTGTTCCTACACCTATGTTTTTCAACACTTGTAAC
>Ga0210059_1015164_pt1 | contig 11294 bp, 6 predicted proteins | sample Ectturendosymbi2_FD_188042 | JGI IMG/M metagenome (GOLD analysis project Ga0210059, IMG submission 188042) | Ecteinascidia turbinata endosymbiont from Florida, USA - Sample 2 (SPAdes) (version 2) | ecosystem: Host-associated > Tunicates > Ascidians > Unclassified | place: Key West, Florida... | reverse complement strand
TTTACAACTACAATTTTTGCATTAAGTTGACAAATTAACAAGCAAAAAGTATGCGGAAACAATTAATCTCCTTTTCGCAGGTAATAAAGTTTTTGTAACATATCAAACTAAAGTGGGGGGTTAACCCAACTCCCACTTGTGTATGCCTTTGGCAGACAAAATAAAGACAATGGTTTCGGACAAAGTGAACTGTCGCGGAACACGATCTTAAACATGCGTAGTGGACGAAAGGTCTGCAAAATATGGTGAGATGGTTTCTGGACGTAGACGATAACCCAGATTCCCACCAAAACCTAATTATTACTTTTTTAGCCCATTTACAATGTTCCTTGAAATTTGCATGCAAATTTATTCCGTGGTATTTGCAACAAGTCGACAAATTAACAGGCAAAAAGTATGTAAAAACAATTAATCTCCTTGCGAAGGTAATAAAATTTTTGTAAAATATCAAGCTCAAGGAGGGGTTTTAACCCCAACCCCCCCCTTGCGTACGCCCTTGATTGGGAGCCTTCTGAACCAGAGCGCAAGTTTGAATCAAGCAAAATATATTTTTGGACATATAAATGACCCATTTGGGTTAAAATAATAATAAATTTTCCACGGATTACGAGTGCAATAGGCTCATTGTTTGATTGAAGTCATATTTGACTGGCAATGAGCTTTAAGAACCTGCGAAAAGGTCAAAAAATCAACGCTGCAAAATAAGCTATTTGAGATTAGAACGCAAGTTTTAATCAAACAAAATATGTTTTTGGACATAAGAATGACCCATTTCGCTTAAAATATTTATAATTTTTCCACGGATATGAGCGCAATATATGGTTGATTGAAGACATGTTTGACTCGCATCGAGTGCTGACTGGCAGCGAAAAGGTCAAAAGTTCAATGCTGTATCTTTCTGTATAAAAGCGCAAGTTTTGATCTAACAAAATATGTTTTTGGATATGTAAACGACCCATTTCAGTTGAAAAATAATGATGTTTCCACGGATATGAGTGCAATGGTCTGCTGCTTGAAGCAATGCTTGACTAGCATCGAGTGTTGATTGCTAGCAAAAAGGTTAAAAAGTTCAACGCTGTATTAGGACCCTTCTGGATCAGAGCGGAAGTTTTAATGAAGCAAAATATGTTTTTGGACATATAAATAACCCATTTCAGTTGAAATATTAATAGTTTTTTTCCCATGGGTATGAGCGCAATAATCGTTTGATTGAAGCCATGTTTGAATGGCATTGAGCGTTGACTGCCGGCGGAAAAGTGAAAAGTTCAACGCTGTATTAGGAGTCTTTCTAGATCAGAGCGTAAGTTTTAATCAATCAAATTGTAATGTTGGACATGTAAATGACCCATTTAATTTGAAATTGTTACAATTTTTCCACGGATATGAGCGCAATATTCGTTTGATTGATTGAAGCCAACTTTACTAGTATGAGGGTTTAGTGCTGAGTAAACGGTTGAGAGTTTAACGCTGTAAAACAATCTATTCGAGATCAGAGCGCAAGTTTTCATCAAGCAAAACATATATTTGGACATGTAACTGACCCATTTCGGTTGAAATATTAATAATTTTTTGCGGATATGATCGCTAATAATGGTCCAATCCGTTCAATGTGCCCCCGCCTCTACCAGAGATGAGCATTGGACTTGACTTGGTTTGGACTGGATCCGGACTATGACGAATTTTGTTGGATTTGGATTGGACCCGGACTGATTTTTCTCATAAATTTAGGACAGGACCGGCTTTGGACTGAGATAATGGAAAATTTGTATAATTTTTGTTGTTGAAAAGTTGTATGTTATCAATCTTTTCGATTTTATTTGGGGTTGGACTTCAAGTTGTTACAAAATTTTGGACTTTGGTTAGACTTGGACGGAAGTTTAAAAATACTGGATTGGATCTGGATCGCAAAATATTACAGTCCGCTCATGTCTGCCACCTACGCAATGCGTTTGCATTTCGCCGAAGTTCCTTTTGGAGCCGACTGGCGGCTGAAAGGACTCCAATTGCTAGGGTTTTCCACCCAGATCTGTTTTTTTTAGTCCATCTGGGTGTCTAGGTTTATTTTTGAAAAATCTTATCAAATCTGTTTTATTTTGAAGATGAAAATTTGGCAACGACCTATAATAAATATAATAGTAAAATAAACATATTCTGGTCATTGCAGTTTTTACATGCGATCATCAGGTGAAAAAAGTACCTAAATAAATCGGTGAAACAAAATGTCTTCAGTTGGTTTTAGTTTTCCACCTGTATCAAATCAATATCATTGCCTAATACTGTAGGGTGCTTGCCATCCAGTACAGACAGCCGTGCAGTTGCGCGTACATCAGAAGTAAAGGACGGATTACTGTACACCAGACGCAAACGAATAGCAAATGGTGGTACAGTATAAACAAGTGTGAAAAATTTGCATTTGCGTGAATATGGTTGTTATCCCAGATGCAGAGCTGAAGAATTTGATGAAACAAAGTTTACAACAGAATAATCAAATTCTTTGGTTGCCCTATTCATGCAAATTAAAAAAACAATTTGCATTGGAATAATCAGTAAGGATTTAAAGCTTAGGAATTTTAGATTCCTTTGCAGCTCAAGATTTCACAAAAGATCCAATTTCAATGGCAAATGTGGCCCCACATTCTGCCCATCTTGTGCCTGAAGTTCAGCTGGAAGCTAGGTTATTTTCTTTAGTTTTTCTGTCGTAGACTAAGCTTTTTTTAAATGACAAGAAAAATTAAGTCAATTCGGTCGTAATGTCCGAAAATATTAACTCGTGAATGCTGTTATCAGTAATTTTGATACAAAAAAGATAAGACAAATGACCAAAACATCTCAGCAAAACAAACAGGCTGGAGGTTATATCAAGTTTAAACATGTGTTCTTGTCCAACACATATCTTTGATTTCTGGTATAATCGGCGTAACATCAAAGATGGCTTAGATAACTCGGAGTTTGCAATACTTTATGATTTAATGGCCATATTTGCAGTTTGCCACATTTTACTGCATCACTAGAAAAACTATTTTCACTTGTTAATCATGTTAAAACAAAAACAAACTTGTTAAAAATGAAAAAAATGCAAAACAAGCATTATCAAGAAGTCAGCAAAGCGGCTACTGTATTAGCCTGCCAACAATGGAGTATGGTTATCAGCTTTATTGGTTCATATAAAATGTTTTGAGTAACAGAAAAGTGATCCAAATGTTAATTTTAACGTTGGAGACACAAATGTGAAAAAGGAACTTTAAGTAAATCTGTATTTTAATCGCCGTTTTGCCTCATGTATTTGCATTCATGTGCTTTTTTGTATTTCTGGGTTTTTTTGGTAGACAAATGTTTTTTTTCATGAGCAATTATTAGAAATTACAGAATGGGAGCCCTGGCGGCTGAGTTGACCTAGGTTTAAGGGTCAGGTCAAGTATGAAAGCACTGTGGGATGCACAAGCCCTCAAATAAACACTGTGACGCCTGAGCACTTGTCGCAAAGTAAAGGCAGTGGCTATAGATACGCCTGCGGATCTTGAAATAAAAAAACTTACTAATACGCCACCTGTGACGTAACAGTTACGCACGATAAGAGTCTAGTAGACTTGCCTTGGTAGAAATGAAGTAAATGTAAAGGATAAACCTAACCTTAACCCTAACCGTAGCCTAACTTAACCCTATTCCTAACCTAATGCTAACCTAGCGATAACCTAACCCTAAGCTAAGCTAACCCTAACCTAATCCTAAGCTAAACCTAACGCTAACCCTAACCTAACGCTATCCTAACCTAACACTAACCCGTAAACGTAAAACTTAAGCCTGAAAAAAAGTAAAGAAAAAAATAAAACGAAAGTCGGCAAGGTGAGATTCGAACCAAAAACCATAGGCGTAGAACTAGAAGGCGTAGCGCATAACCATTACACTATACGATCCACGTAGTTTGAATGACAAAACTGACGCTTTTATTTGAATTGCGTCAAGACAGGTGTATCCCTAATCGCTTCCCAAAGTAAAATGCGGTTGTAGTGTTCAAAGAATAAGGACGAATATAAAGAATCTGACTGCCAGAGGCGTAACAAGGAGGGTGCAATTCCCCGCGTGCCAAATCATTATGCAGGCGCCGAAAAGTCCTCAGTCTGACCATGTCACAAGTGCTTTCTTCAACAGCAGATTTGCTTCTAATAAAAGACCTCAGGTTGGAACATGGGGGCACCAAACTTTTTTGTTGTCCCAGGCACCATCTAACCACTTTACGCTCTTGCTGACTGCATCAAAGCGTGCAACCATATGTCGTTAGACTTTCTGCATCGTTCAAGAAAGAGGTACATATTTTTTACAACAAGGCCTCAAAGGTAGGAATGTTCCATTGAACCTGATGAGTGATGACTACTAGCACTCGCTCGCCACAGCAGGTAGTATAGAGCCCTGCACCCAAAATTATAGGCCACTGACATAATTTGACAATTTTTGGCCAATATTTGGTGCAACATTATTTTGCAGCATTAGATCATGATGGAAAACGCTTTTTTTAAATGCTATAACTGGTTTTTCACATAATATTCCAGAATCTCAAACCAAAGTCATTTGTACGTAAAAAATAGTCCGGTAATTGCATAAACCACATATTCAAATGGAAATGTTTTTTTATTTGTATATTTAAACACTTACTCTGCGTCACTTTAATGTGAGTGAAAGACCAGGTTCCGAGATTAAACAGCTGAGTGTCGCCATCGGCATGGCCAGAAAGCAAAGTTACTATCTTTCTTTGGCTGAGAAGTCAACATTGTATAGTTGTCTATAGCTGCCATGCTGATTTAAAAACTTAGTCTCACATTCAACATGAGTGTGGCTTAAGTGCAGTTGAATCGTCATGAATGTGCTTTGTCGCATCACAGAAGAACACGGCAGGAGTACTGTAGAAAATTAGTATCATGCAGGTGTACAGCCATATTGCAGAAAACTCGTCAAATTGCAGAAAACCATAGCGGTATCCCACGCTGCATGGAGCTGTGCAACGTGTGTGCATTCTCATGTTTATCTGGAATTAGGCGACCCGCTCTGGGATGCAGCACGCTACCTTAAAACCAATCTACACTGAGGAGTTGGCAGGAGTAGCCGCGCACGACTTTTTGTTTTATTGCGTCCAGGAGTTGCCGTGCACGAGCGCAGAATTACCCGAGGCAACAAAACAAACAAAGAATTGTGCACGGCTACTCCTGGCAACTCCTCAGTGTAGATTGGCCTTTAAATTCTATGTGCACCATGCTGTTCTCAAATGCCAGAACGGCACAGATGTTATTGTCAAAAGGACTTGGCGTGCTGACTGAAGACTCGCCCTGGTTTCGCCCCTGAATGTTTGCATGCAGGCTCAAATTCGGCCTGCAAAATTTGAAGAAACTTAACGCCAACTTCCATCTCTGCCAGAACTAAACCAAATAGCATGTAGGGGTGTAAAATTAGCATTGGCGTAATGTTTGGAAGGGACACATTCCTGTTCAAAAACTTTCCATGTTGTAGAGCATGTAGGGCTAGCGCCCCCCTGGAAATCTTTTGATGCCCCCCCTGGTTAAGAACCACTGGTGTATATCAAATTGGTAGGGAGCCCTTTGCATAAATCTGTACCAAGAAGTAGTTCTCAGTTTCAAAAAGGCTGGTGGCCCCTGGTCTACAGCAACGTGTTTGGCTAGGGTAGCAATTTCATTAGTGAAAGTGTTTTTCGTATGTCTATCTATCTTGGTCTCCTCATCCAAATAAACTTTACACTGCCATATAATTTCATCTTGTGTTATATTTCAAAGATACTACCTACAAATTTTGTCTCAGGTGTAGATGTTAACACAGGTTTTTAAGGTAGTGTCTATTTTGCTGTCAGTGGCAAAAGCAGTGCTGGAGCTATTTTGCCATTAGGTCAGCACGATTGGTTGAGTTGATGATGTGACAAGGATGATACACCTTGATTAGTGCGTCGTCCTTGTCGCATGACCTAGACCTTAACCCTAACTGTAATAATCCAAAACCTAAACCTCTTTCTGTGTGGTTTTCAAAACTATTTAAAAAAGTACAGAAAAAGCTCTCCCATCCCAAGTTTCATCTCTACTCGCAAATGCCAAGCAACAATGCTGAAAGCTGAACTGAAGACCACTTGCACCACAGGAATAGGCACTTCTGACTCGACCAGGTTCACAGTACTGTTAGTGTTGCGAAATCAGCATTATATACGGACAAAGCTGGATATAGTTTGAATGGCAAAATAGTCCCAACAAAGCTTTTGAAGTTGGCGACAAAACAGACAACCTTTTTTAAATTCCTGTACTTCAGGATTCTTGTTTTAGTCTTTGTCCTTGGTAATGAAATGTTTTCTATCAATGTCATTGGTAGTGTTGCGATCAGAAAGCTTGAGTGGCAAGTGCGCAAAGCTTCACACTGTGGCAGCAAGCAACAGTAGAGATCACTCCATTATTGCTTGTTTGCACCATATGTATATGGGTGTTAATCTTCATGCACATCCTGTTCATGGTGAATTGCGCATTCAACACCACGCTAACTGAGAGGTTGCAACAATATCCCCTCTATTTTACAACAAACCATACTGATTGCACGTTATTTTAGTGAAGATTGCACCTGACATTACCTTCACATCCTGGTCACGGCATCATTTTGCTCACACTATGGCAGCAAGCAACAATAGAGATCACCTGGTGAGATCACTCTGTTATTGCTTGTTCACCCCACATATTATGGGTGTTAATGTTTGTGCACATACCGTTTGTAGTGAATTGCACATTCAATGCCATGCTAACTGAGAGGTTGCAACAGTAGTGATCACAATTTAAGGGCTTGTATTATTTTTCTTTTGAGCATTAGTCTGGAAAAGCTTTCTGGTTTGATAGTTTCCTTTGACTGATTTGTTCAGTCTTGATATGAAGGCTTCACATTTTGGAATCAGTTCTTGTAGCTTGCCATGTTGCCACAATTCTAGTCACTTATATTTGACATGTTTTGATTTTAAAATAATGTTTTTTAAGAACTACTGCTTATAAACCTGTAGCACGCTAATTGCTAGGCCATTTTTTATTGCAGTTGAAGCATCCTGTAAGATGGAGTATCTCAGAAACTGGTGATTTTGCTCTGGAATAGGCAATAACATTTATTGTACATTGAACAATGTTTTCTTATGCGTTAATGAAATTTGTTCTAATTGCAGTCATGTCTCTATTCTTGTCACAAACAATATGGGTTTCTTGGTTTCTTTCAATTCATGTTTAATGAGCCTCCTAGCCTTTCCTGAACTTGGTAACTTATGGCATTTCCATTGTACTGAATGTTCCTTGTAAAAGACTTTGTAAGTTGGTATTTTTGATGTTAAGAAATGCTGGAAGTGCTGCAGTAAAGTGTTTCTATTCAATATTTTCCATCTGAAAAATCACTTCTTTACTGAATCTTAAAATAGCTATCTATGCTTGCATTGTGTCCCCCTAGTGAAAGAAAGCAAATAACTTGCTCTTCTGACTTCATGCAGTTTCAGCGACAAAAGATACTAAATTCTGCTACACTACATTTATGTTGTATAAGTACATAAGTGCCATACTACATTTATGTTGTATAAGTACATTTACTTAAAGCAGGGGTCTGTAACCTTTTGGTAATTGTGTGCCAACTTAAGGTTTCAAATCATTCAGTGTGCCAACAACACATGTATTTTTATGCAAGGCAAGGTCAATATACCTTCTGTATGAATTATAATAAAATCGATTTGTAGAACGTGGAGCTTCTCCGTGCCATTGGAAATTGCTTGGCGTTCAAGTGTGTCATGCATGCCATAGGTTGCTGACCCTTTTTTATAAGATAAATGATGATGCTTTTAGCAAAAGTAAATGTACTTATGAATGAAGTTAAGACTTGCATAATTGTTCAGTAACTTGTAATTTGTATGTGTTACAATGATCGAATCTCAGACTAAATGTCATCAGTTATATGAAAATGAATATTCATTATGAAGCAAGGTTCGGGTTCACCTGCTTTGAGTCAAACAAGAAAATGTCTAAAGGTATTGATTAAAACATCTTGAAACTTGGAAACAGCAATGTTATTAACACTGAGGTGGAAATCAGATGCAATCATGATAATATCTACATATTTAAAGATTACCCCCAGATTCTGCCAAACCTTTCTCCAAAAGAGATTCTACAAGATGGAAGTTTTGGGGGAACTTACTTTCTACCAATTTATTCCACTGTTACAAGTAAAAGTTATGGAGCAGAAGTCTAGGAAGAGCTTCTCTTAGATTGGCTTGAAGGTTTGGACATAAAAACTGCAGTAGCTTCCTCAATGTATAATAAAAAGTAATAAATACAAAGTGAAATGTGGCAGTTCCTTGGAAGATTAAGAAAGGTCAGGTTGGATTAATGCTCAGGATCTGTTTTTGCTGAGATCAGTCAGTCATTTGTCTTGTAATAGTAGTAAAATTAGTTGAAACAGTATTCACCAGCCAACCTTTTCAGACATTATGACCAAATCGACTTAATTATTTTTGGTCATTAAAAAAACTATGTCTATGACCAAAAGATACCAGGCAATAAGTGGTTTCGCCAGACCTATATTTGGGGGTGGCAAAAATGTTTGATTTTAGGTGAATAACACTTTTGTTTGAGATGCCACCTTTCAAAGCACAAAATGACCATATATGCTAAAAATTTGGGGGGTGGCATGGCCCCGTAGGCCCCCCTAGCTATGCCTATGCAGGCAATAACTAAGTGCGAAACTCAAAGGGTGCCTGCAGCATCTCTGAAAAAAGGGGCCCAAGATGACTGTCACTTGTTCACCTCCCCTATTATTCCCCTCCCTGCTCGCAGAGGTAGGTGGAAACGTATGTAAGCAGACAATGAAAGAGGAGCATATCGGTAGTTATGTTTGAGATTGATTGTTGCGTTGCACACTAGAACTGTGTCAGGGATTTTTCAAAGAAAAAGCCACGTGCTAAGGAATAATATCGCAGTTGCAAATACACTTGGATATGAATAACAACCGATTCATTCAGAAAGTGAATACATGATTGTTGTTACGTCGAGTTTGCGATTGCAGGAAATACAAAAGAATTAGCTTCTTCAGGATGGAAACGTTTGTTTGAAGTGTATAACTGCTGATTACACTATGTTAGAAAATTCCTTTGAATGTTTATGCATGTCACTATCACATGTTCGGCCTGTTGGTAAGATCCCATCATCTGCCAATTATACGCTACTCTGTGCTCTAATTATAAGCTTGAACCATAATGAATGTAATACGGAATTATAACAATTAAAATGTTGGTTGTGTTTTGTTGGAATTTCAACTGGGAAGTATTCACAGCAGGACAGATGTGTACCAGGCTGACGTGATCTCAGTATCACTGGGCAGCGCTTACTCTTTGTAATGGCAGCGTATTTCTACGTCAAGGTTGATTGAAAACTGCATAGTAGAGAAGCCAGATAGAAATGATAACGAAGATAATGTTAACTTCACAAATATGTATCCTTGTTTCGCTTTTGCTGATATAGCACACAATGTTGACATGCGCAGTTTTAAAAATTTGAACTTTCAGGAAGCTATTGTGGCTGCTGTTCACGACCACACACCCACTCCTCCACGACCCACCAGTTGGGAACCACTGCTTTAGACCAATTAAATCATGAGTTACAAAAACGTCCTACAGATGTGAGGTGTGGGAAGAATTGCCTGAGAATTGGCTCAAAGGTCTTAACATTACAAGTTGCGTCTCTCAGGTACAACGTGAAGTGTAGTGGTTCATTGAAGATGTGGGAAGATCCGAATATTGGATACGAGCACAAGATCCATATGGATGGTTTCAATGGTATTGCAGGTTTTTTCAGGGGCGTCGATCAGAGGATGATCGCCGCCAGATCAGTCGCTGGCTTAAAATGTGCTGGTGTTAATAGGCGATGGAGAAATAAACCTGATTGGCAAAATTTACAGAGCAGGTGCCAATTACAACGACTTTCAAGTGTCACCTGTTGTACGCCAGGCCTTGCTTCATTGGGACTACGTTTCAACTGAAGAGGACTTCAAGACAAGAGTTGCTAAATTGAAAAAGCAGGGGAAGAAGTGGTGATTACTTATGCTTCCCCAGTTGCTAACTTGAGCATTATATTTACTTATTTGTGAAGATCTGTTTTTCTTGTTTATCTTCTTCCTCACAGTCAAGTCATTTTAGTAAGTTGCTTCAATGTAAGGTTTTCAAAGCATCGTTCAACAGTTTCTAAAGTTGAAAGTTTCAGAGCGAAGAGTTCAGGCTAAGCCAACGTGATTACGGTCTTAATTTTGTTTTCTCCATCGTTCAAGTTGTGGTGCTTGTTACTTCAATCTATTAGCTTTGAATTCTACCACGAACGCCATTCCGCTTCAAACCTGCGCTTTTGCCCTAGATGCGATATTAGTTGGTGGTCAACGTTGCATGTTCTCCTTTTCATTCGTTTTTGCATGGCGTAACAACGCACCAAACCAATCCTTGAAGAGCTGGCGAAAAATGATATTTTGGGGGTGTAACTTGTTTCGTTATTAGGAGTTCTACAGTTCTCATTCTCTCTCAAAGGAACGTGGTTACAGTGAAACGCACATTTTAAAGTAGATTCGGTTGTGTTGCCCTACTTTTTCGTACAGGGTGACACAAAAAAAAACGGTCATCACCTAAACTTGAATAACTTTTGAAATAATTAATCAGTTCTTTATATTTTTCAGATTTACCAAGTAGAATTAATGTTCTAAGAGTCTACCAAATTCGACCGACCTTCAAGATGCCATGGACTACTGAGCAAAAGACGTTTATAGTTAAAGCATATTTTCGGCAGAAGTCTATCCACGCAGCTCAATTGCAATTCGAAGAACGGTTCGGATGTCGTGAATTTCCTATCCACTCAATGATCTACAGATGGGTCAACAAATTCAGCGCCCATGCGACTGTGCATAGCCTCAATCGTAAAGACACTAACAGACAATCACACTCTGGACGACCGAAATCATCAAGGACACCACACAACGTTGCTGCTGTCAGAGACTCTGTTGTCCACAGCCTAAGTAAGTGTGTGCGTCGGCGAAGTCAGGAGCTTGGAATCAACCGGGAGTCCGTGCGGAGAATTTTGATCGCAGATCCCCACATGTATCCTTACAGGATACAGATTAAACAAAAGCTTACACCTGACGACATGAGGAAGCGAGTGATCATGTGCCAGTGGTTTTGCGACAAGATTGACGCTGTGTCAGACTTTCTTGACAATGTCTGGTTTTCGGACGAGCCACATTTTCTGTTGTCAGGTCAC
>Ga0210059_1015162_pt1 | contig 11295 bp, 7 predicted proteins | sample Ectturendosymbi2_FD_188042 | JGI IMG/M metagenome (GOLD analysis project Ga0210059, IMG submission 188042) | Ecteinascidia turbinata endosymbiont from Florida, USA - Sample 2 (SPAdes) (version 2) | ecosystem: Host-associated > Tunicates > Ascidians > Unclassified | place: Key West, Florida... | reverse complement strand
GACAAACAGTTGCAGATTATAAAATGTTATCTTTTCACCTTTCAATAAATGTAATCATCATTGTGGTATCATTTAAAATCCTGGATTTGTGCCCAATCGCTTTGTTTCAACAATTGTGAAACACCCCGTATGTGGTGAAGATTCCTTTCTGAAAACTCCCGTGTGTTTGCACTATCTTCTGCTTCCTTCAAAAACTACGCAAACTCAGAATTTTGATAGTACCAGCAAAATGCAAGTGCATGTGATGAAAGTCAGCAAGTTGTGAATCGTGAGTAGTAGCCTTCCATTCAAATCATCGAGAGTTAGGACCAGTAGACTGGCCTAAAATAGTTACATACAGATTACAAGGCGGTGGGCCACTGTTGCGTTACGCATGGAAAGCGTTGCAGCGTAGCAATAATTACTTTTTTGCGATATAACACATGGTAAATACTGAACGTATGCCCGTAAGGAAGTACCTTTGCGTTAAAATGATTACTGGGTTGTTAAGTAAGTATGCTGGTCATCGTTGCAATTCCACCTTTATTTTAAATTTTCGTCAGTGTTTACTATTTTTCTATTAGGAAGTGTATTTAGAGCAGATAGAGTTAACAAATCTATAAGTTCAATACGTAGGTCTTGTCACAACGATCCAGATGGATTATATTACATTTGTGGTGAATTTTAGGAAATAGCAACTATTCAATGTACACCACGTGATTTAAGCCAAAACAGCATACCAACCTTACTCTGGCATGGAATTAGGGGATCAGGATAAACTATGGACTCACCACAAGATGTGTAAGAATTGTACCGAAGCTCTTCGTTTTTCGACCCAAGGAAATGTGAAAGCAACTAGGTTCGTTGTGCCTACTGTTTGGCGAGAGCCCCAAAACCATTGCTATTTAATTCCGCATTGTGGACATGGCAGGATGGAACTGTCACAAGAAAAACTCATGGCATTTGCCTGATAAAGAGCATACCGGACGGCCAATTCCACATTGCAACGGAGTTCCTGTGTCTGGTTTTTCTTCTTTACATTACCTTGTTTCAGATAATGCTTGTTTAAATCGACAAAAGAAACAAACAGTGGCTGTCGGAACTGCAGTGATTCTATATATTGATGTTGCAGCTGTACGTTCACAAACAACTAATGTGAAGTCTTTCAGGCAGGGCCAGTTCAGCGATCTAGGTTTGTCAAAATAGGCAGCTGAAATCTTTGCTTCTCGTTTAAATGAACACGGGATTCTTCATTCCAAGACCAAACAACTGTTTACCGTCACAAAGATGAAATTCTTAATTGTAACAACAGCATTGATGGGCTTCTAACAGCAATAGGTCTACCCTAGTACAAGGCAGATGAGTGGCAGTTGTTCATCGACGGTTGTAAATGAAGTTTGAAGTGCTTATTTCTGCATAACGGCAATAAGTTTGCTTGTGCCCAATTGGTCATTCAGTGATGTTGAAAGAGCACTACTTGCATGTTAAGATGATCGCTTGCGAGCTGTGCTACACTGAATATAAACGGATACTCTGCGTTGACTCGAAAATGTTCAACCTTTTGCTACGGCAGCAAGGTGTTTACGTCACGTACCCGTGCTTCCTTTGTTTGTGGGTTATTAGAACTAGTGATCAACATTGAAAAAGGAACGATAGGCCTGTGTGTGAAGAGCTTGTTTGAGGCAGGAAAACATCATAAACGAACCACTATAGTTGGCCGTGACAGTATTATCCTCGCGCCACTGCACTTAAAAATGGGCTTGATGAAGCTGTTCGTCGGGGCATTAGATAAGAATCATATCTGTTTGGAATGCATCTGTAGTACATTTTATGATTTGAGTATTGAAAAACCTAAAGCCGGAATTTTTACCGACATCGGATTTGCACATTGATTAAAATATGACTGCAGTTTATTCAGCTGCTTGGTGTTCGCATGTTTCTGCAGTGAAGGATTTCTTGTGGAAAACGAAGGCAGAAAGCCACCAGGATCTTTTGGAACACGGGGCGTAACGAGGGGGAATGGGGGCCCCATTCCCCGGGAGACGATCACTATGGGGGCGCCAAATGACTGCTCGGGGCGCCGAAAAGTCCCAACAATGTCGCAAGTACTTTCTTCAATACAGTACACTTGCTTCAGAAAGACCTCAGGTTCGAACATGGGGGCGACAAACTTGCTTCTTGCCCTGGGCGATGGGCACCAACTAACCTCGTTACGCCCATGTGTAGAACTGATGCTCTCAAATTTTCTAGCTCTTGGAGTCAGAATGAGCATAAACTTTTACTTCTTATTTAGCGATCGATTCTAACAAAACCATGGTGATCTAAGTTATGATCAAGGTGAACGGTTCCATCAAGATATCAAGACTGCTTCTTACCTGTGTATGTGTTTATCTATTGCAGACGCGGACACAGGGGGGGGTGCATCCCCTGCATCCCCCCACCAGACTTAAAGAGGTGTTGACATGACACTTAATTTCATTGAAAATCATCGCCAAAAGTATTTTTGTACTGCACATGACTTAATCGCTGAAGATGTTAATAATTAACTTATGCTAACAATTAGTCAAAAACATTTATTTCTTCTTTGCATTAGATGAGCTGGCCTTGTTTGTGGAACCTGATATAAAATAGTCATGGATCGCATGGGCGTCGGCAGGAGGGGCAAAACGGGCATTTCCCCCCTGGAAATTGGGATTAAGAACCAAACGTTTCTGGAAAAACCTGAAGTAGGCATCTTAATTCCGATTAATTGATTTGATTCTTGCAATGACAGTTTTTCTGCCGGTATGAAATTCACACTGCACAAGAGTCAGGTTCACAGATATAGTGTCATGCAGTGATGAGCTTGCAGTTCACTCATGCACCCTCCTTTGCCTGCAGAGGTTGGTTGCAAAAGTCGCGAGCGGATTGTTCTACTGATGGTCTTTATTGCGTAACAATGACATGGCAACAAATCTTCAAAAGTTCACTTTACATCACGACAGCAGGCGTTTTGTTGCATGAGGCTGTTGAACGTACACATCGTGGTAGGTAATGCATCGAGACAGTGACATGCTGATAGTGGTAAGCCACGTACATTTGTACTTTGTGAAAAGAAGCATGAGTGAGTTATAGAAGTGCTTCCACAAGTTTGAAAAATCCATTATTAGTGCGAGTGTGACCAATGTGCCGGAGTGTCAAACTACACTTACGCAGGCTTGTTTTCATTCAGTATAAAATTACGTGGCTTGTTAGAATGCATCTACGCAGGCTTGTGGGAAATGTCTTAATCGTTAAGGTTTAGTTCTGACATCTGAGTGAATACCGAGCGCAAAGCCATATTGGCTGTGGCGAGTTTTCATAATTCATCTGATAAATTTTGCAAAACCTGCGTGGTGTTTTAAGTCTAGTAAGTTTGTCCGTAGTTGTGTCAACATACAGGTCTACTTAATTGTCCGGTTTGTGTAGCAAGGTTTTATTGATCGCTTTGGACGAGATCCCAGACGTTTACAGCTCTTGTTTCTAAGTGATGCTCACACGTCTTGCTAGCTGGTCCCGCAATCAGGGGAGGAGCAACCGAGAAATTCCCCCCGACATTTTCAAAAACATGTTCAGTTGAATATATCAGCAGGGTGCAGTCTTGCTTGCTAAGTAAGTGAAGTCATAAGTTGTGGTTTCGTTGAAAACCATGGCAATCCAATGCTTTTTTCTTTACAGATCATGGCAATGCTTACTTGAAAAGAAATGCCCTGCGTTGAAAATCTGCAGACAACGTACTGTGCAAATTGTCAAATTACTAATATACCTGGCTATTGCTGCCAACGAAGCGTTTTCTGCGATTGTTACCGCAACATGGGGCATTTTCTTTGTAGTGTAGAAAGGATAAAGAGTTTTGTGAACGTCCATTTGCATTGCATCGTCAGCAATGTTCCCTCTAAGGGACACAAATACCCAGGACCACCAGAACTGTTGCGCAGTGAAATCTCATTCTCGCGCACATGCAACATTCCAAAGCAATGGAAAAACACGCAAACAAGAAGCTATTTGAATGAAATGTGTATTTTGTTCGTATTTTGATAAGATTGTACAATTATTATGTAACTAATAAAGTTTGTAATTCATTGAAAACTCTACATTCTCTGCCCTAAAATAATCATGCTCACTAAAACAAATATTTGCTCAGTGTAAAATTATCTTAGAGGGAACACTGATCGTCAGCAATTTGAAAATGATAAACAAAATATTGACCTTGCCCCCCCTGGAAAAATTTCTGCGGACGTCCGTGAATGATTGTGCTTTCTCGCTTTCGTTTTTTCGTTACTTTCGTGCTTTCACGCATTACAAATTGTTTGTTTCTTTCCGTTTCTCTTATTTTCGGTTTCAATATAAACAGAATCAACCAGCTTTTGTTAGTATTTCATCAAAATTACCCGCAATAACAAATGTTATACACAAATTATTACTATGGGTGTTGTAGACTATTCCAAACGACAATTAAAAACTGTAAGGTTCCCCATTTGAAGAGCACTGATCGAAACCACATGGAAGTGACTACGCTCACTTGCTGCAATTAACATGCAAGTCAAACAGCGCTATTGCACTATGCCGGCTACTGCCACCGGTAATTGTGATGTAACAAACGTAACCTACAATGAGAATAAGTATTATGTCGTCACGTGAACTGTTTATCTCGAGTCCTCGATGCACCTGCGCCGACGCCAGTGGCTACGTCAGATCGTTGTTAATGTGCCACATTGCTTGTTGGTTCCGTAGCGGTGCAGTGTTAACGTTTGACCAGTTTTATCACTCAAGCGTCTAAACCAAGCTTAGACTTCTTTCCTCGTAAATGTACGTGTGTGGAAGTGATTGGTTTACGCAATAGGGTCCCTGCGGAGCATTGGGTTCACTGCAAATCGATGTCGCATCCCCCCACCAAATTGGTCTGTGTCCGCTACTGATCTATTGCACGATTAAACGCATGAGCGGACCGTTGTTAACGCGAACGAAAATTTTGAAGCACCTATAACGCATAGTGCATGCTTGACGCACTACTTCCAATCCCGTGTTTTCCTCAAATTGAGCACTGGCATTGATTTCGTGAACACGACGTGCTGATATTTGTAATTATCAGAAAAAATTAAACTTTCGCTCCAACCAGGTGGGTCGATCACCATGCTCAGTTGGCCATTCGCGACACACTCTAAACCTGACTGGTAACTCCACACGGGGTCGCTAGTCACCCAGTTAGGTAATGGTAATGCTACTAAAATGCATATGAGTTGATAGTGATCCAGCAAGAAAATAATTAATGGCGATCAACTTAGGCGTTTACCGAACTATTACTAGCGGTTGACGTATGAGAGCCTTTTATTTTTCAGTCCAGTGAAGAAGCAAGGAAAGTCAACTGGAGAAGGATCGAAGCGTCTCTAAAGCTCTTTGCTAGAGACGATGGTTATAACAAGATGGCTGCCCGGCGACACAACGCGTACTTCTAACTGACCCTATTTTGCCCCAATCGGCTGTAACTTCACATCAATGATAGTATTTCATCAATGTTCTTTTTCCAGATTTTGTAGTACTGTTTACTCGTTATGAAACACTTGTCAATATACTTTAGTGCTAAGCTGTAATTGCGATGTGTTCTATTACTGCTGCCATCATGAATCTTCTATTTAACGGCTTCTTTGATTAACTTCGGCGCGTTCTTATTTTCCTCACTTCTGACCCTGCATTTTAGACGTATACCATTTTTTTCTTCCAATCTTCCGAAGCTTCGAAGTTGAGAAGCTTCGAAAACCGTTTTGTGATTTGTTTTCAAATCCAAATTTTCACTATCTCTTTAGTTAAACTTTTAAACAACCTGTATTCTAGGTCAAGCCTTCGTATTTCGTTCCAACACGAAGACGTTTTCAAGAAACTTTTTAAATGTGTGCTAAATACACCCATTGCACGAACGGCTGATTTCTTTCTATGATAGTGGAGCAATTTACTGTAAAAACTCGGGGCATAATTTAAAATGTCAAATTCGATGCCAGTAAGGCATAAATTTCTTCTGATTACTTTGCCAAGTAGCATTGACCTAAGCACTTGGAATAAAAAAGTAAGGCAAGTGCAACGCATGAGGTATTTGCGCAACTGCATTTAAACATTTCTTGACACCACGTATGAATGCTTCACGTTCTAGGAATTTTTAGTGATGGTTATGCACACTTTGTTAACACAAGCATGTACCTCTTCGCAATATTTTCAGTTATTCACCTTGGTAAATTTGTTAGTTGTCAATATGACGTGTACAACAGAGTGTGCATAAACGGATATTTTCCCAGAGGTGTTCTCGCTATTTATTTTTAATGAGTTAAGTTTAGTTTCATGTGTCATGCCAGCAACAAGAAATTCACTCTGACATATTTGCTGTGTGGGAGCACTGTCCCGGTGAATTAATCGTGGACTGGCAAAGCATTATTCTTTTCACTTCTCTAAGTTGAACGCGGTAACCTACTGCACGTGTTTGGCAGTTTTTTTTATTTTTTAACTGTAGTGTTATGTAGCGATGTAATCAAGTTAGCAACTAAGCACTGTTTTGACTAAAACAGTGCTAGCACTCGAAGAAACATAGTGGTGATGTAACTTTATCTCGTATTTCTTTTTACGTATTTATTGAATGTTTTTCCGGAACAGAGGATTTTTAAGTAAGCGTATCGCTCAGAACATAATTGCCTGTCCAAAGATCAACTCAATAACAGTTTAAAGCCGTTATTCAGAAGATTACTCTAAAATAAAACGTTGGTCGTGAATTGCTTCAACAAGCACTATTGGGAGGTTCCGAGCAAGGGCGGATCCAGGGGGGCGATTGGGGCGATCGCCCCCCTAAAACCTACAAAAGTAACTTCATTCACCATAATTTTGTACAATTCGGAAAACAACAGCATTCGCGATATCAGGCCATCAGGCCATTTTTCCCTTATTTGTTTTCTCACAGCAGTGTTGTGAAGCATACTTCATCTCTCTTACAGTAGCGAAGCTGTTATGAAACTTTACTACCAAACAATACTAGCATCGTCCCACCTCAACCTTACTGGCTGGATCCGTCCTCGGTTCCGAGAACATCTTTGTTTCCCATTGAGTTCATTTTTCTGTAAAGTGTTAAGTTATAGCTAAATCTCGATTCCCCAGCTGTAGTCTTGAACTTTGACTTTAAATTTCTCTTACTTGCTTTGTACATATTAGAAAGCAGAACTTACTTTTGGCGAAACTCCTGTTGGCAGGGGCATACCGAGGACAAACGGCGCCGGGGAAAGAAACAAGTGTTCGAACATAAGGTCTTTTGGGAGCCTAAAGGTACTGTGTTGAAGAAAGTAGTTGTGACACTGTTGGGACTTCTCGGTGCCCGGGGCATTGTGTCTCCCTTGCACCCCTCGTTACGCCCCTGCTTTTTCGTCCCTTGTGCATACTGTAAAATATATAAGTTTTCGTAGGTTTGCTTGGACATATTGCCAGTATGTACGCTACACATATTGTTTGCCTTTCGAGCTTCAGTTTTGTTCGTCATAAACAGTCCCGATCTATCTCAAGGCATTGACTTCATGAGTGTCTGCTTTAACCGTTGTCTATTTTGACGCATTCAACTGTAAAGCCAAGTTTTGCTTTCGTTTGACCAGAGCTCGCAGCCTTTTTTCAGCAGACATCTTACTCATATTTTTAATGTTATCCTATACACTTACCGTCTCCATGAATTTGTCGAGGGGCGCTTTATTGTGAGTCTGGCTGGAGGTTGGAGCGTTTCTGAAGTCCTCCGAAATGTCTTGAGTTTGGATTTTGTCCAACTGATTTCGTGGCGAAATAGCCCACTACAATCTTGATCATCTCCTCCAAGGTGTATTGCTGCCTGATCCTTTGAAACTGGGAAATACTTTTTTTTTGCTCTAACTATGATTTACCTGTAAAACTGAAGCCTGGGTTAGTCTGATAAGTTTTTACTTTTATTGATGATTTGCCTCAGACTCATGGTCCATGTCGCAAGGGTAATCGAATAACACATGAGGACAAAAATGGTCAGTCATAGCGCCATACAAAGTAGGTGTTAATTGATATACACAGTCTACACTGGAGCAAACCACTGAAACAAAGTTCCATCTATAAAATGGCGTACTTTGGGTTTCCCGCGCCCGGGGACAAAATCAGTTTGGGCACACTCATCCTACCCGTTCGTGGCATCGTAGATGCGAAAAGGGAGTTGGGAGTAAATGGCCGTCGAAAGCTGACTCGGGCTCCACATATATATATATTTTTAGATGCGTCTAGAAACTTCATAAGACTGTGACATTTGACGTCAGGATCTTGGAAATCGTTAGAGTTAAGAATCTAAGCGATGCGCGTGAAACTTCGGTCACGATTGAACATTCAAATGTTTCTATTGCGACATTCCAAATTGCCGTACAACACCCGAATTGTAGCATGTAGTGAAAGAAAATACAAAAACTAGGCGAACAGTTCCCTGTTTATCTGCAAAAATCTGCATGGATTTTAATATCAGAATTGTATGGGCACAAAAAATCTGATTCTGACAGCACAGCATAAAATTTGGTTAGAGTTGCACCTTGTACCCACTTGTTCCTTTCTCTCGTCAGGTCTTGTCACAAATCACTGCTGCTGATGCCAGCAGTAGGGGGTTCTGGAGCATGCACTGCCAGAGTTTTGAGTTTTAGATCTTGATAAAAACTGACTTAGGGTAAACTCACGAATTTATAATAGAAAAGACAGACAGGAGAATGCATATGAAAAACTGAATGCAATTCATTTCATGCATAACTACTAGACAAATATAAAATTGGAAAATCGAAAAACATTTCTTTGGATATATTACCCAGAAAATTTAACAGAAATAAAAAATACTGCGATGTAATGCTTTTCTTGTAATGATCTAACTTCAAAGAGGATTTTTTCTTGCCTTTCCTGCAAATTTCCTGATTCTTTTGTCAAAAATGATATAATTCAAATGTGACACATGTACTAACCTCGGAAATATCTCAGGGAAGTAACGCTGCGCGAGAAGTTCTAGGTTAGCAATTTTGTTATCTGAATGTCGACATGCATGTCCATGCCCATTGAGATAATTGTTTACAGGTCGAATTAAAAAACGCATGCAGCAGTAACTGCAAAGTTCACAAATTAAGTAGGTCAAATGCTCAACAGTGTTGTCCAGTTCTAATTAGAATTTTACAAAAGTAATCAGCATTTTGTTAAAATCCCTTAAACAAAAATTATCACAACTAGCCTACATTCAGAATCACATCAAATCCATTTCAAAAAGCAGTGGCGCACGCAGAAAATTTTCATGGGGGGGTTTGGTTCAGGGTCATATGGTGGTCATTTGTATTTGGTGTGCGCTGTTTGTGACGTCACAATTTGACATCATGTTCATGTATCCAAACCAACGTTTTGGCGAAGTTTGTTGACATAATAACGCATATTTTTCTACACGCACTCCCCTTTTTTCGTGTGTCATTGCACTGAATGTAAACTATCAGCGCTCCAAGTTAGGCTATCGGAGGAAAATAAACTCAACGCTACGACACAGCAGTTCATAACTGCAACTGCAAAAATATCAGGCTGCGCATTAAAATAGGGGAGTGAAACACACTCATCCCTACGTCAGAGCCATTTACCACTGCAAATGAGGCTGCGCTAAGGTCTTGTCAAATACGAGCAGTTGAGAATTGAAGGTGCGCGGCTGGACTGGCTGGGGCAGACCCTGGTTTGCGAGATCGAATTTTACTGAACTACACAAGAATTGAGAATGCGCATAAAATATACCAGAAAACGTTTGTTTTTTGTGATGTGCAGAAGTCTACAGGCCCGTAACCAGGAGGGGTGAAGCCTCCCCTAGAAAATTTTCGTCAGCACAGGAAAAATGTGTTGACGTATTTTGAAACTTTGGATATAGTTTTAAAAAATTGTCCCTCTCTTAGAAAGCTCTTCTCCCCCCCTGGTGGCCCAAGCTGGTTACGGGCCTGGAAGTCCAGCAAACGTTTAGTTTTCCTTCTTCAATGCTGAGGCATTATCAAATGCCTGAATGCTTCTATGTTAACAACTGCGGTTTTAGAGCTCGTGCAACAGTTTTATCATGCTACAGAAATTGCTAGTGTAGCCAATGCGTTTAGCGCTTGCGCTGATCAGCCTTAGCAGACAAAATAAAGGCAATTGTTTCGGATAAAGTGAACTATCGCGGAGCACAATCTTCAACATGCGTCGTGGACGAAAGATCTGCAGAAATTGGTGAGATGGTTTCTGGACGCAGACGATAACGAAGATTGTTCCCATATCTGATTATTACTTTTTGGCCCATTCACAATGTTCCTAGAAATTTGCATGTAGATTCATTCCGTGATATTTGCATTACATCGACATATTGACAAGCAAAAAGCATGCGAAAACAATTAATCTCCTTTGCGCAGGTAATAATGTTTTCGTAAAATATCAAGCTCAAGGGGGGGTAAGGTTAACCCCAAGCCCCCTTGCGCACGGCCTTGCTGAATATCAACTATTAGCCCTCCAAGCTAGCATATCGGAGGAAAATACAATCAACGCTAGGACACAGCAGTTCATAACTGCAAAAATATCAGGCTGCGCATTAAAACAGGGTAGAAAACACACTCATCACTGCGTCAGAGCAATTTATCACTGCAAAATGATGCTGCGCTGCATGTCTTTTCGAATACGAGTAGTGGAGCATAGAAAGTGTGTGGTCGGACCGGCTGGCGCACAACCCGGTTTGCAAGATCAAATCTTGCAAAACTACAGTACACAAGAATTGAGAATGTGCACGAGGTACGCAAGAAAACTTTAAATTTTTTATTGTGTATAGAAGTCCAGCAAACTTTTAGTTTTCCTTTTTCCCTGCTGAGACATTATCAAATTCATGAATGCTTCTATGTTAAAAAATATGTTTTTGAGCTCGTGCAACAGTTCTATCATGCTATAGAAATTACTAATGTAGCCAATGCGCTCGGAGCTTGCGTTGATCAGCCTTAGCAGACAAAATAAAGACAATTGTTTCTGATAAAGTGTAGTATCGCGGAACACACTCTGAAACATGCGATGGAGGGTTTGAAAAAAGTGGTGAGATATGTTTTGGACGCAGACGATAGCCCGAATTCCTACCAAAACATAATTATTACTTTTTGGCCAATTTACAATGTTCCTTGAAATTTGCATGCAAATTTATTCCACGGTATTTGCATTAAGTCGACAAATTAACAAGCAAAAAGTATGCGAAAACAGTTAATCTCCTTTGCGCAGGTAATGAACTTTTCGTAAAATATCAAGCTCAAGGGGGGG
>Ga0210059_1015161_pt1 | contig 11295 bp, 5 predicted proteins | sample Ectturendosymbi2_FD_188042 | JGI IMG/M metagenome (GOLD analysis project Ga0210059, IMG submission 188042) | Ecteinascidia turbinata endosymbiont from Florida, USA - Sample 2 (SPAdes) (version 2) | ecosystem: Host-associated > Tunicates > Ascidians > Unclassified | place: Key West, Florida... | reverse complement strand
ATGTGATTGTTTCAGGAAATGTTTCTGCCAAATCAACAAATTTTCCTTTGTTATATTGTTTTTCCTCATTGGCAAAATGTCTACGCGGGCCGGATTTGGCCCGCGGGCCGTAGTTTGGTGACCCCTGCCATAGATCATGACATACTGTTGTGGAAACTGGATACATTTTATGGGGTTAGAGGCTTACTCCTTAAACTATTGGCTAGTTACTTGCAGGGACGTCAGCACTACACCGTAGTTGGGGACTATAGATCATCTGTTCTTGAAATAAGCCAGGGGATACCCCAGGGGTCATCACTTGGACCCTTGCTTTTTGTTCTATATGTAAATGATTTACCAAAAGCATCTGCATTCAACTCTACTCTTTTTGCTGATGATACTGTTTTGTCTATTTCAAGTGCAAAATGTGTAGAATTGCAAAAATTAGTTAATACTGAGTTACAGAAAGTAGATGAATGGATGCGTTACAACAAGTTGTCTCTAAATTATTTAAAAACTTCTTACATGCTCATAGGTCCCAGAGGCAAGCGACTTCATGACTTCACTGTAAAAATTAATAAAAATACCATATCCCAAACAAACACCAATAAATACCTGGGGGTGTACATTGTAAACTTACTTGGTCAGACCACATTACCAACCCTGAGAAAACTATTTCGTGCAGTGTTGGAATTTTCTATAGAATTAGACACTATCTTAACGAAAGAGCACTTAAATCCCTGTATTTTAGCATCGTCTACAGTCATTTGCAATATGCAATAGGAGCTTGGGGTGGCGTCGGTAAGACAAGTCTTTGACGGTTGAACGTATTGCACAACAAAATAATAAGAGCTGTGACTTATAGTTCCTTTAGATCCAAGTTAGACCCACTATACAAGTATCTTAACCTCCTTAAAGTGGATGACATATATAAACTGGAGATAGGTAAGATTATGCATAAAATGCACGCCGGGAACCCACCTGACAATTTTAAACAACTCTTTACTCCCTTGAATCAAATACATTCCTATGCAACCCATAGTGCTACACGAGGAGCGTTCTTCTGGCAAGCAGCAGAAAATACGGAAAAAGATCTTTAAAACACCTTAGCCCCAAAATCTGGGACTGTATTGATCCGACCTTGTATGAGCTTTCCTCATTTACATTCAAAAAACTTTAAAGAGACAACCTAAACGCCGCGTATTAAGTTTAATAAATGCCAATGGTGTTGATGCTTCGCACTCCAAATTTGCCCTCGGTCCTCTCTTGACAGCAAACTTAATTTTTCCTCTTGTACATATTCCCGTTATTTTTACACTTGAACTTTTCTCTCTTTGTGCGTGTTTGATTTGTTTTTTCTGTGTTGCTGCTGGTGTTCTTTTGTTTTGCAGGAGCAGCGACAGTGCGATAGACTCAGCGGCTCACTTCTGGTGGTGGATGAAGTTCGAACACGGGGCTTTCAGAATACCCAACCCCAGGAGCTTTCAGCCTCTCCATTCCAACGATATGATGGCTGCATTGGATGACTCATCCTCATTCTACAACCGCTGCAAACATTTGTAGAGCTTGCCAGATGCGAAAGGGTTATGACAACCTGGGCAGAGTTTCATTTTAGCTGGGTTTATACTTTCTCTGCCACACCCAGATCCTTGCGGATCTGAGCACCTGTTTCACCGAGAGAGACCGGTTGCGACCCAGCACCCCCTGCGCAACTGTGTTGATCATCTGGCAGCTCTTTCCCACATAGGCTATCCGATTCGATGTAAATTTGGCTTGCTGTGCACCTTAATCGACCAGTCAAGGGGCAACGACTCGATAACCTTGCGGTTTTTTCGGCGCCCTGGCGTTTTGCAATTGCTATGGTTTCTTTCTCGTCTTTGAAATTCTTAACTTTCGCCAAATAAAATCAACTCAACTCAACTCAACTCTGGAAGGGCATCGAAAGATTGGCAAACTAGGCTGATAATGTCCAAACACAAAAAGGGGTCAAGAGGTAATGCACTGTTGCGATCGGAAAGCCCGAGCATCCCCAAACACAAGAAGGGGTCACTACTGCAGCATCACTCTTCTTTGCCTCTTCGGAAACGTCTAGGCCAAGTGCCTTGAAAAATATGCCGCGAAAGAATTGACCTTAAGCTGAATGGAGTCGCCCTGCCAGAAGCACTACAGATCACGTTTCTGCTCTCCAACAAATTTTCGAGGAATCTTGGGAGTATGTTAAAAATGTCTACTCCTGGAGTGTTGCGGGAGAACGATGTTGACGGCCGCCTGTTACTGGCAGTCAAATCATCGTATTCCTGCACATAAATTTGTTTCCGTGTCGGTTGAGTTACTGTAAATCGCAAGCGTTCAACGTGGTGGTGGACTCCGGAAAGGATATTTGCTGTCGCCGCTCTTCTTCACAGTCTTCATGCGTTGGATAGATAGTTACAACCGAATCAACGAGGTTGCCACTGTTTGAAACTACAAGATCAACCGTTTGCTTTTACGGACGATATGATACAATTTACATCCTCGGAACAGGGCCCCCAACATGCACTTGATTGAACATTAACGGAATGAACATTAGCACCAAACAATAAGGTATCATGTCTCTCCAGAAACCCAAGAAGGTGTGTGCTGCAAGTAAGCGGCAATGCACTGCAATAGGTCGAGAAATTCAATAGTGTTTGGAATGCAGAAAGAGACTGATACATAGATTGAGCAAACACAGTATGAAGTGAGATTTATCGCTCCGTGTTCACAAAAATGGAGCTTTCAAACACCACAAAACTTTCCGTTTTTAATCGGTTTTTATTTTGATCCTCTCGTAGGATTATGAATCTTGGGTTATCACTGCAAGATGCTATATCAAGTACATGTGATGCAAACGGAATTTTTGCGAAGGGTTCACGGCTTGACGCTTCACGACAAAGTGTGCATATGTTAAAGTCGTGAAACCCTGAATTTTGAGCCACTACGCCTCCGAATCTCTAGATATCAGCAAGGTTGGTTCTGCCACGTCTCCAGAACGCACCTGGAAAGACTGGCGAGTCCTTGAGGATATATCCACGGAAAGGATCAAAGGTCGTCCAAGAACCAGGTGGCGTAATAACATCTCCGAGGCCTTGCTTAGCTCGTTTTGTTGTGGAGCCAACTGAACTATTGGATATTGCTGAAAACAGTGAGGTATTTCATTTCTTCCCGGGGCTTCTGTCCTCGTGACCCTCCCCAGATGTTGTGAAAATGAGTGATTGAATGAACTTAATGACAAATACACGTCTTTAGCTTCCTTTCCTTGTAGAGAAGTTAGCCGCGGGCTAGCTTCCTTTTTCAGTAAGCTGCTTCACTCGCATGTAAATACTTCAATGTGAACCCAAGCAAGTCTTTTCAGAAAATAGTAAGGACAGCGTGTACCTCTTCAACATATTCCAAAAAGTTTTCAAAAAATTTTTGGAGAGTGAAAATGACTTCTGTAATGCCATGTCAGGGAAGAAAATCACATTGGATGTATCCTCCTGGTATGGTTCAATTATCTCCCGGCGTCTTCTGTCAAGGCAACTTTAGGAAAAACTAAGTAGGGTAAATGATTTTAGTGAATTTCCTTCTGCAGCCCTTTTTGTGCATATGGATAGTTACGCCATTCTACCAGTACTCCGTTTCTTAGCGATCTGGAGGTCACGTGACATACACCAACTAACTGATAAATTTATCAAAACCAGTCACAGGTCGTTACTCCAAAACATCCTTGTACCGTGTGCAGGCGCGTAGCCAGAGGGGGGCATTGGGAGCAATTCTCCCCGCCAGTTCCGAAAGTTGCACCACAAATTTTCAGGATAATCAAGCTTTTGATGTGTAAGCCAAAGAAATACGTACTTCAGTGCAAATCAAAGAAACTACTTACGGAACCTATCGCATCAGCCATTAGTCGAACCTGATCAAAGCACTATGGTTCGCCAATTGTCCATGATTAATCAAACGTTGTGTACATGGGCGTCGAAAAATTTTATCAAGGAGGGAGGCAATTGTGGATTTTTCCAGATAAAGCCAAGGTGTTTCGTAGGGGGGGCCAGAAATGGTGAAATTTTCTTTTTTCCACTCGAAACTAAGAAAACAACTTTTTTTGCTAAAAATTTAATAGGAAAATGTCAAAGTTCAAAATGCAGGGAGAGGTCAACGCTCCCTTCTCTCCCTCCGCTTCCGACGCCCATGGTTGTGTATATAGTGTAAATGTTGGAGAATTCATGTCATAGCTGACATTTATCTGAGGTTTAAGCTCCGTGTGGAAGTTGGTGATAATGAAATACGAACGAATTTGTATCTAACCGCTTGTAATCTATAAACGAAAGTAAAACAAAGAGCAACGCTTTTCGCCTGTTTCTCACCTAATGGTGATGTAAACTTAATTTCAAGCCCATCGCAAAAATTGCTCTCTGGTAACTCTGGCGTGCTACAAATGTTGTACATCTTACCCTTGTCTGCAGCATCAGCCGGAGCCTTAAATGAACATCGTACACTTTTGTTTTTGTATAGTTTTAAAACTAAACAGAGGTGACGTACGTTTTATATGCCTTGAAGCTCAAATTTTGGCTGAGAAGCAAATCATTTTCAAAGTCTTTTTTATTGTGCAAATAGGCCACAGACCAAAGCCTCAAAATCAAATTGCTCCGAGGGCGAAACGAGGACTTATAAAAAAAAACAGGGCCGCATTATGGCCGGCCTAGGGTCGCGTTATGACGCTTATGCAACAAAGGCGGTACCTGGTTCTTACTAGAAACGCCTTAACATCTTTATCCTGCGAATGGTACCGTGAGTAATAGGGAATTTATCTCCAGCCCTTTCTACGTTCATTTAAAATGAACGTGCTGACTCGCTAGCCTAGCACTTTTAAACACCTGCGAATGAACTAAATGACCTAAGTGTCAATTATTTACACATTCGCAAAAAGTATCGGGGACCGCACAAAATGCCCTCCCGGGCCACATGCGACCTGCAGACTGAGTGTTTGTGACCCTGCCATAGATACTGTTTCGCAACAATAACATTCTTTCTAGATATTTATTTGTTACGATCAAACCGGCATTGCGACGGTTTAATCACAATTATCATGGGGAGCGTTAACGTTTTCATCAATGATTTCACATTAACTTGCCAGCGAGAAAAAAAGCAGTTTGGGTCAAGTAATCACAATCCGACCTGTGCATAGTCTAAAAGTGTTACAACTTTCATCTGATGTTAATTGCCACCCTATCCTACAGTAAATATGAAACCATTCCCCTGATGCAACGGGAAGACTCAGTAGCAAAAGCTACAACCGCTTCGGCTACGCTACAATTGCTAGATCAGCGCTACCCAAATCTGAGCTTGGTGAACACGCCTCAAACAAAGACCCAAACCTCAAATTAACTATGAAAAATACTGATTGTGTCGGTGTTTTTTGCCAGTAAGTTGCTAAGTGCGTTTTTAATATCCATCATTCCACTCTTTTCTCATGTACCTACGTCACATAGACAAAGATAAACAGTGGTATCGTTGAAAATACACAACTCCGGTTTGGATCGCCTCGGCACGGCCCATTTTTTGACTTTAGTCACCCTTGTTTAGGTTTCGACCGATACTTCCGGAAACACTGGGCTAGATGAACTAACCCACCGTAGTGTTAAGTTGCGACGACAAGTACATCTTACTTTTACCGCAGAGGCGTGGTGAGAATCGATTGTGGATTCGTTTTCGCAAACACACAACCATTTTCACACTTTGTGTAGACTGAGTGGGTCAAGCATATGCAAATTTGTTTAGACGACATGTGTAACTTTTGCATTTCATAGCATTTAATGACATAAAATCCAAACATTTTTCAAAGTCTTTGAGGTATTCTAGCCTTTACTTTATCAGCTGCATACGTCAACCAGTCGCTCTAGAATTGAATAAGATCCACGTCATATATGCGCGCAACTTTTGTTGACCAACTTCGGGAGTCGGTGTCTTAACAAAGCAAAGTCGCTTCACGGCTTCGATCGAACATGTGTTGGTGTACATCAGAAGCGTGTAAATATAAAAACGCAATCATAATGGTTGCCACAATGACTACTTGCTCAACTGCAACTGCAATATTGGCTGCAAAAGGCACACTTCAGATTTTGCACTAAAATCATCGAAATTTTCACTAGCGCTACTGCATGAAAGTTTTACGAACAAATGGTGGCTTTCATCCAAAATAGAAGCTTGGAACTTTACTAAAAAAAACTTTTAAAAAATGCCAATCAAATGAAATAGACTTTGTATTATTCAGAAAAAAAGCGCCAGAAAAACGCACCTTGTATGAATGATGCTTTAAAAACAAGTGGCATTAAATAATCAAATGTTGAGACTTGGCTGTTGTTTTTCCCCCTGTCAAAATTTCTGACTACGTGCCTGACCGTATGGCTTTATCTTTTATTAGAAAAAGTGATCTAAGTGCACTGTTGCAAGAATAATGAAAGAGAGGTTTTCCGTTCTCATTTAGGTTAATATTAACATGTAGATCGATTGCACCTTTCCGTACGCAAATGTTGTTTCAAACAAGTGCATTAACATCTCTTAAAAGTGTCATAAATTCGTCGGCTTCGAACCTAAGCAAGGTTAGTTTGCTCCAGGAACTCCGAGTTGCCAGAGAGATTGACTGTGGGCGCTTGCTTGCATGAACCGCAGGTAGCGGTCAGTCGCCAACACAAAATTTTGTTGAGAAATTGTTCCAAAATTTTAAAATATGCTTTACTACTTAAGTTTGATGTAAAAGGTCGTTTTATGCAAATGCAATTTGCACCTTGCCGATAAGTCATTTTAGATGCACAATTCGTGTACAACCACAAGAAAAATGCCAACTTATATTGCTTACCTGTTATCGCAAAGTCAACACATGCCTGAACATTATTCACTGCTGTTTATTTATTCATGTCCGTAACAACAATTCAGAAATGCAGAGCTTACGAAATCTTGCAAAGGGCGCGTAAATTTTCCACTACAAACAGCAATTAATGCACAACAGATAATTTAAATGAAATCATTTGAATAAGAGCTGATGATAACTGCGTAACAGGCGAAATATATACTGTGTAAGATCGCATAGTGTCTGATTCTTAGTTGTGAAAGGATTCCTTTCGACGGACAGTTAAATAAAATCATGCTGACTGCTTCAAAGACCAGCGCCTTGTCGGAAAAAAATTGTGAATGGAATCGCAAGGCAGCGAACCTCCAAACACGCCAGTTGTTTCAACGCAGTGCCATCTACATATTGTGTACTTTAACGTCATGCGCTTCATCCAGGGCCGGATTAACCATTGGGCAAACCGGCCAAATGCCCGGGGCTTCGCGCTTTGGGGGGCCTCGCGCTTGAATATCAAAACACTCTTTTGTTGGTTTTTCATGTTTTTTAAGCTGTTCAACCACGCGTCAAAATTATAGAGATTTAGGTTACTACGATTAGTACATAGGTTTAGTAAACTGATAACTTTAGCATTTATCGTTTTTGAGTGACATAAAAGAATTGAACCAAACAGCAACCCATTTTATGACTCAAGAATTAGATCAAAATCAGTGCAATCATGGGCGTCCGCAGAAGTTTTTTCCATAGGGCAACATTGAAATTTTGCTTACCTTTCGAGGTTGCTAACGATGCAATGCAAATGGACGTTCACAAAACGCTTTACCCTTCCACCTCTTTAGTTTGTCGTGGTTGAATTTCAACCTCTTGTCTGAAATATTTTCTACACTTCGGCTATCCGGTATGCCTTTCTTTTCATAAACTGCCTAATATCCATTTTTTCGAGCACTTTCTACAAATAAGTCATATTTACGAATAATCAACGACCAGAACAATATCAGTCGAGCAGCGAAAAAACAAGAAAGTTAGACCCTGACGCAAAACTGTTTCAAGTAATCAGAAGTAGAACTATACGTTGACAAGACTGACAACTTACTGAAGTAAGAACACCACGCAGGCTTAAAAATAAACTGAGCAGATGAATTACGAAAACTCGGCACAGCAAATATAGCTTTGCACTTAAACCTTAAAGGATAAAGACGTGTTCCCACAAATCTGCATAGACGTATTCTAATAAGCCACGTATTTTTACACTGTGTGAAAAGAAACCTGCATAAGAATCGTTTGATTAAACAATTCACATGGGCACGTTGATCACATTTTCACACTAACAATGGTTTTCAAACTTGTGGAAGCGCTGCAACAGATTTACTCATGCTTTTTTTCACACAGGATAAAACTATACCTGGCTTACAGCTAGCAGTAGTGTCACTGTCTCGCTCCATTACCTACCAAGATGTGTGTGTTCAACAGTCACATGCAGGGTTCCCATTCAGTGATTTGGAATAAACCCAGATTGCACACAAAAAAAGCATAATCCTACAATAAAGATCGAGAAAGCTTGTGTTACGAACAAAAACATATGAGTGTGCCTATGTGAATTGAAACGATAATCGAATACTGATTTAATTATGGTTCCTTCTCCAAATTTTCTTCTGCAGCGCAAACATTAACATTTAGACGGATTTTTGTTGCTCAAGACCCTTTTCAAAACGTTGGTAACATACTCTGTTGATGATATCTCTCACTAATTGTAGCAGTACATTTGTTATTAAACTAGGAAATTTTGTTCAATCATGAACTGCAGCGGGATCCCACACACAATATTATCCCAATGCCGTCTTCCTCTAATTGAAATTTGTTTTTTAATTTGTATGCACAAGGAAACATCGAAATTTATCAGCCCTTACCTTTGTTTCATCACTTTCTTCAGTTGGCATTAGAGACATAACATTATATATATAACCAAGAAAATGATCTTATATGAGAATATGAAACCGATTGAACACGTTCTGCTCCATCCGATATGCGTACTTTCTCACCTGATGTGCGCATGCAAACAGTGTAATATAAAGTTTTCTTTTTAACACGACAAAGTTGCTGATGAAACTATCACCTCAAAACACACAGATTTAACGCGATTTTTCATAAACCCAGACACCCACGTAGTCTAAAAAAACAGATCTGGGTGAAAAATCCAGCAGTAGGGGCTCTGCTCACATGCGGAAAAACGCCTAATACCGTAGCTTGAAATGAAAATTTGAAGATTTATTGCCGTGTTATCGTTACGCAATCAAAACGAAATAGAACAATCTGCTCCCAAGTTTGGCAACCTGCCTCTCTGCAGGTAAAGGAGCGGACATGAGTGAACTGCAATCGCATCATTGCATGACGCCAGAACAGTGAACCTGACTCTTGCGCAATGTGCAGTGTCAGTGTCATACCGGCAAATACTGTACACTGTCATTGCAACAATTAAATGAATTGATCCGGACTTAGCTGCTAACGTCAGGTTTTCTAGAAATTTTTGGTTCTTAGTTCCAGGGGACATGCCCGTTTTTTCCCTCGCGGACACTCGTGAGTGCATCCAGTTAGCAAGGACTAAGGACAAACAATTCCAGAATCTATCCCACTGGCATCAAAGCAGCGATTTGTGCAGTGAAGATGGTCAGAGAGCCTATGACAAAAAGTTTGTTGTGTAGTGTCACGGGGGCAAAAATATGGTTTTTTTGTGATACAGCTTTGTGCTTTAACAAATTAACCACATACGAACCGATGTACATGATCACCTCCAATTGTCTCTGAAGTGTAGGCTGACAAATCGTATCAATTTTGACGTTTTTGACCGGTGCTTTTGCAAAGTTGAAACGAGGGATTGTGAAACGCTACGCAGTTGCGCTCAGCGTTTAGGGGGCCTCGCGGTCATGACTTTGGCCGGGGCCTCGCGTTCATTTAATCCGGCCCTGGCTTCAGCCATTTAACTTTGCTGAGTATGAAAAAATTTATATTTGTAACATTCTATCTAAGTACATTTAAGTAGTGATTTTTTGCGTTGTTCTTTCTAATACTATGATTTACGTATTTATGTGCCCAACAAAATTTATCTGGTTTGATGTAAAGAACTTGAGGTTTTAATTTGGCTCAAGACTTGCATGAAAAGCTTAAACGTATTTGCAGGTTATATTCGATCAATGTTGTTTGTTGAAAGTATGAATTCCGGTAAGGTGCATCGAATATTGTGTCTGATACAATCGAAGCCACGTGCAAAGTGTTGAAAGCAATATCAGCCAGTTGGTATTTTGGGGATAAATGATTGTAACTTGATGTTGTACGCAACAACTAAACATTTTTTTTAAATTTTCCGCGGGGGAATTACCCGGTTACCCCTCCTCCTGGTGGCAGGGCTGGTTGAAAGCTTAAACAAAGTACGCAAGGAAAACAAAATCCGTGCCCTTGCCAGGCAAGGAGTCCCTTCTTTCTAGAAAAGCTGCAAAGATCACCTCAAGAAAGCGTTGTAACAATAACGTTTGTGTAAGAAGAGACCTTGCATAGCGCCAACTGCTCTTGCACACTTGCAGCATCGACTGCATCTAAAAGGGAAAAGCTATACGTGTTTCGCTACCACGTTACTTGAAAGACTTTTCAATATTTTGGCGCATTTCTTCCCCACACCCGCATTTTTTAAAACCCTGCTCAGGTAACCATAAAAAACTTTACGAGTCGGGAAACCATGGGTATTATGCAACCCAAAATTAGATCAAGGCTGCCGGGGTCACGAGACCCCCATTATTTCCGGTCAAACTATTTTTGAATTCCTTAAACCGATTTTTAATCAATTTCACAACAAAATCGTACCTACATAATGAAATACAGATTGCATACAAATTTTATACACTGTACCCCCTACAGCTATTTTTTTAAGGGGTTATTTTTGTTCGTCCATAGAAAACGTCATAAGCGTTCGAGATCCGTTTTTTCTTCATATCAAGTCAGGGTGTAGGTCTCCTCTTCTCAAAATCCATCATCCAATGTCATATCTGTCAAAAAAACATGTTGCAGTTCAAATTAAATTTGCTGTTTGCTGTACAACTTCTTTTTTTGCAGTTTTTGTAACATGGTTTGGCGCACAGTCTACTCAGAAGCAACGCTCGGCACAAAAAAGCAAATAAATCCTAAAGAATGTTTTCTGACTGTAAAGGGTCACAACAATGCTTGTAAGTTGTCTTAACAAACCAAACACGATTGTTTGCAATCGACATAAATAAAACTACACAAATACCATGCTGTGAATGAAAGCTTGCAACTTGTCTTACCTGCAGGATTGCAGTCAGTGCATATACGCACAAGTATGGCATGATCCGTGCACACAGGTTGGTGGCACCTTGTGCAGATTTGTTTGGTCTTCCTGTCTCTGCTAGGAGGGCAAATCCTGCACCTCTTGTGCTTTGGCAGTTGTTCGGGTCCTGGCGATATTG
>Ga0210059_1015160_pt1 | contig 11297 bp, 8 predicted proteins | sample Ectturendosymbi2_FD_188042 | JGI IMG/M metagenome (GOLD analysis project Ga0210059, IMG submission 188042) | Ecteinascidia turbinata endosymbiont from Florida, USA - Sample 2 (SPAdes) (version 2) | ecosystem: Host-associated > Tunicates > Ascidians > Unclassified | place: Key West, Florida... | reverse complement strand
GTTTGGAAACAGGACTATGACGTCATTTTGTGACGTCACAAACAGCGCACACCAAATACAAATGACTACCCTATGCCACTGAATGAAACCCCCCCCCATGAAAAGTTTCTGCGTACGCCACTGCAGAGAGCTACCAGGGTCTCTCCCTTGCTACGCTAATGGGGCTGTGACAGTGAAAAACTTGACAAACGCCGATGTGACGATCAGGGGCGTAACGAGGGGCATGAAGGGTTGTACAATTGCCCGGGCGCCGAATCAATATGAGGGAGCCGAATGACTGCGGGTTGTGCCGATAATCACAACAATGTCACAAGTACTTCAGTACAGTAAATTTGCTTCCTAAAGACTTCACATTCGAACATGGGGGCATCAAACTTGCTTCTTGCCCCGGGCGCCATCCAACCTTGTTACGCCTATGGTAAGGATGTCAATTTCAGCGTAAGCACTTCGTCTTATCATTGCTTTACGTACAGTATGCTGGGTTTGTGTATCTTTCAAATTACGACTGTGGGTTCGGCGTCCTCTGTTAATAGGGTTGAACAATCTTGCTTCAAACCAATCATGAAAATTTTATCGCCGGAGCTTTTATACAAATCCTCTCAGAAAGTTACAAGTGTAGGCTCTTACAGAGAAGTAAATTTTGGGAATCGTTTAACGTGTGGACAACCATTGCAGAAGTTGTTTATTGCAGGTTTAGTGTGTTATCGAGCGGCAACTCAGTGTGTTTGCACTGAGACTAGTCATATGTTTGCTTTGCCTACGCACGACGTCACAATACTACCGTGGACTCAGGAGGCAGAAAACGCATGTTCCACGCTGCACTTTACAGCTTTCCTTCAAGCGAATGTATTGAATGCAGCATAAATGGAGTTTGTTTATGCTACCAGGTACTTTGGCGCTGTGGATTTGATTGTATTCACAGGTAAGAATACTAACTATGAAATATAGTAGTGTTTACAATGTTAGTTTCCTGATGTTTGCCAAATGCAGTTTAGGAATTCTTTTGTGCTGACGAGCTTTCGCATAATAATGCTTGTACCAGGCACTTTATATTAGCAAAATGCACAGCTAATGATTGTCATTGCTGTACATATAAGTTTTATTTCCAACGGTATGCAGATGAAATGTCTCACTGCTTTACTCCAAAATGCACGCAAATCCGATCTATTTTTTGTAGGATTTCAACCCTTATTGGTAGGTTGTTTGAGGTTTCCACTGTGTAGTTATTATCTATATACACAAAGCGATGAACCATAAAGATGTAATGCCCTGTTTGAAACAAGATATGTTCTACCGGTGCTTCTCACGAATTTTCAGCTGTGGCTCACATTTAGTGACAATTTTTTTGGAGGCCCACCGAAAGGTATTTGGTAACACGTCAACAACTAACCGATTTTTGCGCAATCGAAGACACAATAATGAATTGTTACTTGCCAAACATAAAACAACTATTTTGCCGGTGGTACAGAGAGAGTAACTTTGCACTTTTCCGGCTTAAAATGCTGCGAGTGATACTCAACGTGTGTCGAATGAAAGTATTCATTTCTTGTAACACTTCGACATACTTCGGGGCCAACCTGAAGTAGTTCGCGGCCCGCCGGCTGACATGCTCTGTGCTTTACTGCATTTCAAGATGAAGTGATAATTTCTCTACAGAGATTTTCTCGAAGATCTAGCCTTCTGTTACTAGTCCTAAAATGTTATCTTTATGTCTCTTCTAGTTTTTATCGGACACAGGCCCGCGACTAGGCGGGGCTTCGCCTGTCCTGGAAAATGTGTTGGACATAGTTTAAAACTATTGAGCATAATTTAACACTTTGGGCTCCTCTCAGTAAACTCTTCACCCACCTCGTGTCCCAAGCTGGTTTTGTGCCTGATCGGACATACGGCGATTTAGTTTCTAAGGGTAAGAGGGTAAGAAAAAGTAAACAATGTTATCTTTTTGTCTCCACAGTATTGCCCAAAATTAATCTTTGGGCTTCGTAGCATTAATATTGCTCGAAAATGACAATGAAGTGTTTTTTCACATGCTCAGAATAATTTCTCCCATCGCATTTTGCGGTATATCTTTATCTTTTTCGATAGAAACGGAGAATTACTCGACAAAACAATATTTTTTCTTGTCTGTATCTCAAATTCGTCTATTACTTTCTTAACATTTTATGGTTCTTACCGACAATATTGATGCCCCCCGATTTCCACTGAATAGTGCTTGCGTGTCCTACAGCGGATTTTCGCGCCGTGTGAAACATTTTTCAGGCCTTTATGTTTCAAACTTTTACCAAACTGAACGGCAAAGCACTGCTTTATCCCCTTGGGCAGTACAGTCGTTATCGAACTCAGTAAACCAAACGAATTCCTTTGCTGCAATCACATTTTTGAAGCCACTCGTTGATGAGAGAAAAAATTTTCAACTAATGTTTTTCGCAACGTCCTTGCAGTTTGCAAATATACGCAAACACAATATAAATATTGTGAAGTAGTCTTACATTTTCGTTATGGAGCTGATGAAAATTTTGCATTGCTTTTCAGGACTGCTTTTGTTGGCCATTGCAATAGGAATCTATTATGCCGTAAAAGACAGGCGAAAAAATGACACCGACACTTATTACTTTGGTGGAAAAACAATGTCTCCTGTAAGTTTGTTTTGAATGTTTTCTCCGCAGTAACTTTGAAGCTTAGTTTGACACGTCATAGGCAAGAGGAAACCTTGCATGATGATCCAGTTTACGCCTTAAGTGACATTGTTTCAAACTTAATTGCGAAACACTATTCGTCAATATTGTTTTGCAGATACCTGTCGGACTTTCAATCGCTGTCACGTTCATATCTGCCATAACAGTCATTGGCTTCCCAACAGAAGCGTATGGGTATGGCACGATTATCATGTTGTTTACTGTCAGTGGATTCTTGCCCAATATAGTGGCCTGCATTTACTACATTCCTCTCATTCATCGATTATCTCTTTCATCCATTTTCGAGGTACATACTCAACGTCTGATCACTGCTGTTGATCAGTGGCGATTCTAGAATTAAAAAAGTGGGAAGCCTCTGCGAGGCCAAGAAAAAGTAGGGGGAGCAACATAAATGTCTATCTTGCATGGTGATTTTGCGTTGTTTTGAAGATTAAGTTGTTATGATTACCTCGGCAAACCCAATATAGGCTTGTGAATATCGTTAAATATGAACTAGCGTTATTATTCACTAGAGACACCTAAACGCCACTGCAGATGCAATTACACGTGTGTACTGATGTGCCGAATATTCTGTGCTAACCATGCAACTTCCACAGCGCTGCACATGTAAAACGAAACACCATTTTCCGTACACAATTGTGCCGAACCCACACGAACTAAAACAGCTCCACGAAAGCGAATACAATTCACATGAAAGCGAAATGGTTCCACTTCCAACCACCTACTCCATATTAACACAGAGACAAGTAGACTGTTGATAGCCAACTAGTTTTGTCAAAATATTCTTACTACAAAACACATAAAAATAAGCCATTTGCCAACGGATTGGTGACTACTGACTAATCCGTTTTTGTGGAAGCTTATATGGACATTTTGTGATTGTGGTGTAACCACAACAAAGTTTTGCAACTACTATTTTGAGTGTAATGCCCATCTGCAGCGTGGATAGGGTGAGGACTATTCAATGCAGTATACAGTTAACTTCAGAGAGGTTTCGGCACCAGTGGCACCTAAAGTAGCATAGCAGCGCCGCAGTAGGAATGTGTGTATCGGTTTTAGGGGTGTGTGCCTGATAGCAAAACGTAACAGCAGGCGTAAAACTTATTTTGCAGAATATTCCCAACAAAGTTGTTCATTTTATTATTCACACTGAATTTTCCTCTGACTGATCCTCAAAACCTGACTTTTCAACCCTGCGTTGATTAATGACTGTCTTGCCATAAGCGAAACAGGCACTAAGTCTGAAAAGATTCAGACAAACAGACAATGAACAATTTGTTCTCACACAGATCCCTACACAGTCTACGTTAGAAGTTTATATCATTATCACCTCAATGTAACTCAGTGGTTCCCAAATTTTTTCTCATCGCGTACCATTTGTGGGAACCACACTGTCACCACGTACTACCTTGCTCTAGGAAAACTCAACCTACCAAATATCATGCGATCAAAAGTTTGGAAAACCAGAATTGACACATTTGCCAGGGCTGCCGTGCCGGAGCCCGGAGGGCCGGAGCTGGGCATTTTACCTGACGCCGGAGCTCGAACCAAAAATCAGGAGCTGTAGCCGGAGCTCAACTTAAAATTTAAGACCGGAGCCGGAGATATGGCATTTGAGAGGTAGCTCTGACTCCGCGTTCCTTCCCACATACTGTACTAACGATTTTGCTAAATAGACTTACCTGTGCTCTTTATAGCACACTAAACGCGATTGTTATGAGTTATGACACCAGACTGCAACAATGGATCTGCAATCCTTTGATGTTCCTTTGGCTTAATAATGGCTGCGACATCGCAGCTGGCAGGAGTGGTGTTACTTGTTGAACAAAGATTCTCAAACACTGTTCTAAGAGCCGGATGCAGTTCCCAAGCATTCTTTGTGTGGCTCTTGGCAGTTTTTCAGTAACAGATTCTATTTGAATAAGAGCTGATGATGCCTATTTCGTAGGCGAAATATAGACTCTGTAAGAGCTTAGTGTCTGATTCTTTGCTGGGAAAGGATTTTTTTCGGTAGACAGTGTCTTTCAGTAACACCTCCAATATTTTGTGTTGCAGACCTCGTTAGTGCAACAAAACAAAACGTGTCAATTAGTTGTGGTAAAATTTTTTGTGCGGTTCTCTAACAAAATCGTAGGTCTGGAGTTGGCTCCCTTCAGCGAAATGGTAGAGAACCACTGTTGTGGAAGTAAGAAAAATGTTAACTACCAAAACATCTTACTTTCTAGTCAGAATGATCAAACCTGGTCTGTAGTAGCGGGGCCATCTAAAAAGAACTGAGCTTTAATAAGTAGGTATATACTGTATAATAAAGTATCCATAGCTTTTGTAACTGTGTAATTATGCTGTTAGCAGGGAGTATGAATAAGATATGATACCATTGCAGATTTAACCATGAAATGCACCGCATAAAGTAGGAATTTTTATTGGAAACCTTACTAGCAAGGTTTATTAGATTACTGGCAAAATTCACTCGGAAACATTCCGTTTACAAGCAGTAGCATAACATCAAAGTTATAAATAATTGGTAGCAAACTAGCAACGCTTTGCATAGCAGTATATTGTCAGGAGGACATAAAAATCGATGCAAACAAATCTGGACTATATTGAAGTTTTCCTCTGCGGAAAAAGATATGATTTCAGCACGGTAACCAGTCTTATTTTCGCTAAAGCTTTGCAGGTTTATTTGTGCTTTACTTTGCGATTCATCACTGTTTATTATGAGTGCAAAAAATAGGAAATCAGGATTATTCAGGTATTTAAAGTCAAAGGTGAATTTTTTACTAGAAATCAAGTCCGTAACCAGGGGGCGCAGGGGGTCGAACCCCCTTCGCCCCCCTGGATAAATGTGTTGAGCATGGCTGAAAACTATTGGACATTGTTTAAAATATTTGCCCCCCTCTCAGAAAACTGTTCGACACCCCAGGTGTCCCAAGCTGATTACAAGCCTGCTAGATATCATACTATTTCTTTGAAAAAAAGGGGTTGGAGACACATCTTCACATTTGTGTTAATGCAGACGTGTGCAGGTTTGAAAGAACACATGAGAGAGGCAATTGACTATGCGTTTTGCGCTTTTTGCATTGTTTGCCAGGGCAGCGCTGTTGGCTGGAGTCGCCAAGACCGCAACCGGCAAAGCATGCAACAAGTGCAAAACCATGCCCGCAGCCAGCTTGGAACGCGAGGAGGGGCGAATAGTTTTCTGAGAGGGGCTCAGATTTTTTAAACTATGTCCAATAGTTTCAAACTACGTTCAACACATTTTTCCAGGGGCGAAAATTTTTTCTGTGCCCCCCTGGCTTCGGACCTGTGCAAAACACTTGGTCAGTTGGGATCTGTGTTTAAATGCTTTTCTAAACAGCCATTTTCTTGATTCTGGTCGTAAGAATAACAAAGGGTCGGCAAGCATTGACGGCAAAACCAACGACTGACTTGTTTATATTACCGTTATCTTGAGTTACGTTTCTGCTAGTAACTGTTTCCGCATCGTCTGAACCTGTGATTGTTATTTTTTGCTGATTTCTTCATGGTAAGAGCGTTGCGTGTAAAAACTACCAGATTAAATTACTTAAATATGTTTGGAATATTCTCTTAATTTTGTGTCATTGATTTAGTTCTGTTTTAATTCACCTTGCGGCACACCAAGACAATTAAAATATTAATGTGTGAAAACGAACAGAAGCCGGAGCCATAAAAAAGAGAGCTCCGGAGCCGGAGCCACACTCATGAAAACCAAGAGCTCCCGAGCTGGAGCCATGTTCATAAATGAAAAAGCTCCAGAGGCAAAGCTGTGTCATTTTTACGACGGCTCCGCAGCCCTGACATATGCGACATGAAGATAATGCCTATGAGAAATCACAATGGCTATTTTTAAAAACCAACAAGGGAAGCACACAAAACTTCAGGAATTAATTAACAGAACCCAATAACTAAAACATAGCTGTAAATATATTTTTGTGAAAATCAACAGAAACTGGTAAGCCTATTCACGTACCACCTTGAAGGCCTTCGCGTACCGCTAGTGGTACGCGTACCACAGTTTGGGAACCACTGATGTAACTTAATCCTTCGATTGTCAGGTCGACTGTCAGATCATCAACGAAATCATCTAAATCTATTTTTCAGCTCGTACCTCTCACCTGAAAGTACAGTACTGGAAAAATTATTATGAAGTTTGTATTTTTCCATGAAAAAACGTGTTTTCCATTCACGAAGTCAATAACACTAACAAAACAACTTGAAAAACGTCATGACAATGACAAAACAACTTTAGAAACGTTTTCATCACATGCTGAAGTAGTTCAGTATTTAGTTTGCCCTCCCTTGGAAGCTTTTAAAGCTTTGATCTTGTCAGTCATGCTTTCTATATGGGTTTTACAAAACCTAGTTATCTTTTCACTGTAAAACCACACCTTGATCAGACGTTCTATCAGCTCGCTTTTGGTAGTTATTGGTTTGCTGGTTGGTTCTGAATGCATCTCATGTTTGAGGATGTCCGAGAAATTTTCTATGGAATTCATTACTAGAGAGTTTCCAGGCCAGTTTTAATACCTAAATTTTGTTGTCCCTGAACCATTGCATGGGGGTCTCACCAGCAGCCTACGGAATGGAGCGCCATCCTGCTGAATGATGAAATCGCTGCCAGGAAACCTCTCCCTAACTTATCGTGGCACTAGCAGGCGTCTTTCTAGGACTTCACTTCTACTCATTTTATTTGGTTCAACTATGTGAAATATGCTAATCCATGAACCGATATTACCCCCCAAACATGATCTTGGCAGGACATTTCATTTGACTGTTTTTCTCAAACATGCCGCAGAAATTTTGATAGCAGAAATTCCTTATCAGACCTTTGGCAAAGTGTGTGCACCCTATCATGTACTGCAATGGTTGATTCATCCGAGAAAATAACCTAAAACAAAGAAATAAACCCATGTTTAAGATTGTCAATATGATATGAAGGAAATTATTACTGACTGTTCCTGAACAGCTCCCAAAGAATCCTTAGTAACAATTTTTTGCTGAGAAAAATTACTACAAATGTTTCCAATAAGGTTATACCCACTGCCTAACCGATGCAAATTCTTTAGAAAATCATTATCAACATCAAGAAAGTTATTCTACAATCTCTTTTAACCTTTTTCAGGTATCTTACTTGGACCAAAGCCCAAAATGCTGTAGGCTACAGCCCGTTGATATCTCGCCTGCTTCATTTGCTGTGTTAAACGAGTTTTTTATTCTACACATGTGTGACTTTAATAGACCTTGCTCCAAAGACGGTTATTGATGGTTTTCCTCTCCACGATAATACCCACATTTGCCAATTCTATACAAAGTTTTTTACATGAAGCTCTTCTTCCTTTCAGTGCCATTCCCTTGATGTTTCGGTCAAGCCTAGGTGTTGTTTTCCACTTCCGTCCACATTTTCCCATCCTTGAACTGTTCATCTCTATTTTCAATTCCAGATTCGTTCTTACAGCACTAACAGTTTGAGTAGGTACATTTACCTCCTTGGCTATGTCTTTCTGTTTGAGGTCACTATGCTTGAGTAAGAGTGTGATTGCTCTCTTTTTAAGGAGCTAAAATCTTTTCTCATTTCCATCTCTCTAACTTCGTTCAAAAACCTGTAATTTTGCCGGTGTCTATTCTTATCCTGTTAAATAGTCAGGAGAACTTTTAAAATACTTTAAAATCTTGGCTAAATATGAAGCTTTACAAAATATTGCAGACTAAAATGGTCCATCTGGCAGAAGAGACTATTCGGGTTCAGTCGAACTATTTTTAAGGTAATTTTCCCTTGTGCAATTATTACGTCATAATAAGCTGTTTCGCACAACATGAATATAGTTTATATTGAAGTGCAGCCTCTTTTCTGTAACCATCCTCACATTCATTCATGTGTTGTCAATAACCGATATAATCAATAAAAAACAGTAATTTCTATAAAACTTTTGGGAAAATAAAAAATCCATAATAATTTTTCCAGTACTGTAGATCAGTGTTACCCAATCTTTCACTGGTCATGGAATTTCTGGGAAATGTTTTCATTACTTTAATTTTTGAAAAAGTTTTCTCGTATGAAGCGCTGGTGATGGGAAGAGTTGCAGCAAACAGTAACAATCAAACACAGCTTTTTAAGCAGCTGTAAATTTAAAAAACTGCTTGAGCAGTATAGTTAGTTTCGATCCCTTCCGAAGCAAATTCTTTGCCAAAGTTAATTTCAAGTTTTAAATCATTTTTACTAAATGAATACGATTTGCGAATTCTTTCGAGTGTTTTTCTGATAGAAATGTTTGACCTCCGGGGCAATGAGCTGAAATACGCGAAATAATTTGCTTCTGAATCATTATAGAAAATCCGTACAAAATTCTATGAGGTTGCAGGACATGTGTGGGTAGAGTTAAAACCGTAGTCCGAACCACTTATAGCGATTTCTCGCTACTGGCTATGACCGGGTCGGAAATACCAGATCACCACGCTGATTCCGCACTTACTTACGAACCCGCAGCTGAGCAACGGATTTGTCTACGGCCAAATACTGAACGGATCCTGAGAATCCCTACCTGTTGAGCGCAACTTTAAGGAACCCTTTTGGTACACACACTGCTGCCTAACACGTGCTAGTCTGTACCCACACATAACAGAAACTAAAACGATGTTTTCGAACGGCTGAAAAACAGAAGCGTTCCGACTACAACTGTTCACACGTACGATCTCAAAGTTTCGCAACAGAGCAATGGCAATCCGCTGTAAACCAAGCACAAAGCTCGTAGAGGTGTATTGAACCTAACCAACGCAGTGTCCCGAATCAATGTAGCAATGTTAGGAGTTTTTCTGGACCCGGTCTATCAGCGCATGTAAAATTTGACCGACCGCGCCATCCAAAACCACATGTGTTGGCAAGGCGGGATTTTTACTTCACGAACGCTAGAATCGTTATCGTCACTCACAGGTCAGCAAATGAAAAAGAGAATGTAGGCCGCCTCGGTTCTCCAGGGTTGCCAGATTTGCTTTTTTTGACTACAAATTTCACAAATTTGACTTTTTTTAGAGACGGTTGGCGTCAAAAAAAATTTTTTTTTAAGATTTGGCTTTTATTGGAGGCAGTTGGTACATGCTATTAAACTGGTGTCTTCGCTTGTCAAATATCTTGCTGAAAAGTTTTATTACGATTTTTTAGATAGTGCTTGGTGTATTTTCCCAAGAGTTATCTCGCAACCCATAGAAAAATATAGTTGTCAATATCTGGCAACTCATAATGCCAAAGGTTCGAGTGGAAAATGTGGAAGATGAAGAATGCTACAACTTTATTCTTCTAAAATGTCCTACAATTAATAAAGAATTTTAAATTTCATGTTGTTTGACGATTTGGCTTTTTTCCCCGGTTTGGCTTTTTTAGACTTGGTTTGGCTTTTATTCTCAAAAGTTGTCTGGCAACTCTGCGGCTGCCAACATTCTTACTCCCAAAGGCAAAAATTGCTCTACGGCTTCTGAAGTAAATGACCGGCTCGCCACTAGTCAAAATGACAGCAGCGTCGAACTACAAACGCTGTATGAATCTAACACCACTTACGTAAGATGTTTCGAAGTCATATACACAAGGCAGCAGAACGCAATACTGCAACCAGGATAAATTAGTATAAATTAAGTGAAACCAGTTTTTAATCCTTTCACGAATATTTTGCTACTGAGACAAGCAACATTTTTCTGAAAGTAATACAACCCAGTTCAACCTCACACCGAAATGCACCAAAGTTCAATCTTCCCATTTGTGAGAATGTTGTCTTAGTTTCGAAATGAATTTTTCAACACTACGACCGCGCTCTGACTAAATTTCACGCAGGATCTGAGCAACTACTACTGGCGTGTATCGTCATAAACAACTCTAGTTACCTGACCGTCAAAAACAACAACACAGCTTATCATGCATTTGGAAAATATTGAATGCAGGCTAGAGGGTTTCTAAGATATCGTTTAAAATATTGCTGGCCAAAAGTTATCTACTGCATATGTCAACCAAACGAACTTGAACGGGAAATTAAGAAAAAAATGAGGGGCCCAAGCAGGGGGCCAAGTAAAAATATGGGGGTCATTGCCCACCCAGCCCCCCTTAGAATCGCCACTGCTGTTGATGTACAGGGTGACGCAAAAAAAGGTCATCACCAAAAATCGAATAACTTCCAAAATTTTATTTAGATTGACACAAATCTTCAGCTACATTAGGTCAAGCCTGTCTAGCAGACATCTCCAAAGTTTCAAGTCTGCGCTACAAAAACTCTTTGTTTCACTGGCGCTCAAAAAATGTGCTCCAGATGAGCTCCCCGGCGCTGCAGGCACATTTGGATCCTGCGGGCAAAGGTCTCGATGACCCTCCCGCATTCCTCCCTTGGGATCGCTCTTCTTGCTGATGTGATTGCTGCTTTCAGGTCAGGGATAGTCTGGGGGTTGTTTCCATACACTCTGTCCTTCGGGCATCCCCACAGATAAAAATCTGGGGGGTTCAACTCCGGTGAATTCGGCGACCACTGCGTGTCACACCTGCGGCTGATCAGTGGGTCAGGGAAACGGTGCTGTAGCCATGCCAATGAATCGTTTGAGGAGTGG
>Ga0210059_1015159_pt1 | contig 11297 bp, 6 predicted proteins | sample Ectturendosymbi2_FD_188042 | JGI IMG/M metagenome (GOLD analysis project Ga0210059, IMG submission 188042) | Ecteinascidia turbinata endosymbiont from Florida, USA - Sample 2 (SPAdes) (version 2) | ecosystem: Host-associated > Tunicates > Ascidians > Unclassified | place: Key West, Florida... | reverse complement strand
ACGCATCTTCCTTCAGTTTTATGTCACCCCACGGCCAGTGACATAACTGACAGGGGCAGGGATGTGAACCGTTCCTCCCTGCCAAGTTAAATATAAAAACCGGGTCACACGTAGCTTCTATTTTGGTATCTAGTATTGCTTTGGTTTTCAATATGTTATTTTTTTGTGTTTTATGGAGTGTTTTCTTGTTATTTCGGTTCTTAGTATAGACATCCACACCTGGATTCATTATCATTTCTCACCTTTTTTCTGAGTGTTCGCTGGTGGGCCCTTTAAGTGGCCAGTGGTCCCTATCCAGCTACGTTCCTCCCCCTGAATCAAACCTCTAGTTACACCACTGCACACGGCCCACATCACTTTTCACTCATGTTTGCCAGCATGTCGGCCACCAGAAGTCCCTTCCCTTCGCTACACCGCACACAATTTTTATTACTGCCACCGCGTGTATACTGTATAACTCACCTCGCTGTTTGCCCACTAGTCGCATGAACACTCCGCGTTTTGTTACGTCTTGTGCGTTTGTCACGCCCTGCATGTATTCGCGCATTTTACCGCGTGTCACCTTTACGCGTTGCCTTCGTGTGACCTTGCGGTGCGTGTTCAGTCGTGATTATCGTCGCTTTCTATGTCGTGTCAGGCCCCCTTAACCTATCCACGTACGCTTTCACCAAGGGCACCCGCAACCCTGTAGCGGCTGTATACGACAGAATTGCGCGAACTATTATTTATTTGAAGCCGGATCCAATCCTGTTTTGCAAATTTTCAATCTGAATCCGCTCCGGATCCGGTACCAACATGACACAAGAAATCCGACTCCTGTTTGACTCCGCATAAATACAAATCAAGCAAACAACCATCAACGTTTCTTCAGCAAACACAAAATCTAAATCCCATCCGGCTATAGCAGTAGTTCCCAACGTTTTTGATGCATTCCTGCTTTTGCTCGGTTTGGAACTTTTCGTTCCTCCCCTTATTGTTCAGGTTCGTAGGTTAGTATTAACTGCAACTGGAATAATGGTCTTTATTGACGACAATAACTTGATTAATAAAAGTGGGGCAAAAATTGTTTGTTATCAAATAACGATACTAATGTTTGTCAGTAAAAACGTGTGATAGTCCACTAAATAGCTTACAAATATAAAGTGATTCGACAAAGTGAAAGAGCCAATTTCGACTAAAAAAAGATGTACAACACTTGAAATAAATAGGTAACGTAACTATCAAGTGGTAATTCGTCCCCTGAACTCATGAAATTCCTCCCTGGGGAGGAATTCCTTCCTGGTTGGGAACCACTGGGTAATAGCAAAGAAAATCTCATTCCTGATCCTGTTGGAAGCAGCCGGAATCAGGATCCAAATAAATCCAAAATCCAGTTAATACACACCTCTGGTCCACCGTCTCACACCGCGTCTCATATGTTGCCGAGCGTCAACTGTCATTACGACGTAATACTGTTTGTGCTTATCGTATGCCTATTTGACAACCTGTAAACTTGTGTGTGCGTGGGTGTGGTCACGTGGCCGTTATCATCCAATCACACCTCATGTTCCTTGCTGAAATCGTGTCTTTTTTCGTTTTCTGCTCCGCGATGCGAGCCATTGGTATCCATTAAGAACCTTTTTCGTTGCCGTGTTACTGCCTTGCTGTCTAAATGAAACAGATGGAGCAACAAGCAAATGAAATGAGACTGGTTCCTAAGTGGATATATAATCGATTCCCAAACCGGGAATCTCTGCAGTTGCCATAAACCAAATTGTACAAATGTCTGAAGTGTAACATTTTACAGGACACAACATGCAAATGTAATAGGTAAAACTTTTGTACAGGCTGTAGGATCCATGCGTCGCGACGACATAGAAGTATAGGAAGACGATTCTGTCATCCGCAATGCTCACCACAACAGAACAAGGGGCTTGCGAGAAAAACGTGGTCCGATTGCTTTTGGTAAAGACGTTCTGCTTTTTACACTAATATAGGAGTCATGACGAGTTTGGTCAATTTGTTAAAAATAATTTCAAGGTGGCGGAGGTCAAAATGGAAATATAAAACTTTATTGATGTTGCAACAAAACTCCAGCAATGAAAAACTGAGGCACTGTTGTTTTACCTTAACTGTTTGCAATAACGCAGTTTTCAAAATGCGTTGAATTTACAGTCTAAAATGCCTTGACTGCCACAGCGGACAAGGAATGAAAGCTAGAGGGTAATGACAACTTTGGGAAGTGATAAGTGATGTTTTTCACTACGAAATAGCACTTGCGCAGTTGCACTCGATCTTATCTGGTCGTTATTTCGCAATTTTTGCCCTATAGAAAATTACTTCATTGATTCTGGGAAAAGATGCTATACTTTATGATCTCACAACTGACAAGAAGTTAGAAAATGTCGTTTCAAAGTTTTTATTTGTGTTGAAAACACAATTCTTTCCTTCAAATAGGTTTTAGGAAATACTGATTGGTTTTAAGAATACATTCGCGTTATTTCAACACATCTTGTTTTACAACACAGTTCATTTTACGTTCAAAAGAGAAAAATATTACATTTTGACGAATAAGCGAAATTACAACAATTTTTCTAAAGGAAGTTAACAATTGAAGAGAGCCGAATATTAAGAACGTGCTTTTAACCTAATTCTATCTTCCTGCGCGTGACTTTCGATGTCCCAACCGAACCCAACTTCTTCAAGAATACACTTCTCCTGTCCTTTGACTCTAGCCGTTCATCAGGCGAAACAGAAACAAACACATGTTTCGATCGGAATTGTTCAAATCGTCTAACCTTGTCCAAACTCAGTTCCAGTGTAAAACTGCTTTGCTGTGCCGAAGCCAAGTTGCCGACAAGCCACGCTGGCACTCTTTAGATTCCATCCATTACTGCAAATGCCTCCGTACAAAGAATTGAACGCAACCTGGACCCTGCCTTCGCCGGGAATGGCGCCACCGCGCAAACGAATGCCCTGTAAAGACCAGATTGTCCAGTGGCGTTTTCTTATGAGATTTGTGACAAAACTGCAGACATAGCTGAAGCATAACTTACAACACCAAAACCTTTATTGAAGAATCACACTTCCGTTATCTCATATTGCAAAAAAGATGCAAAGCTTTCCTTTCCATTTTGAATAAAATTTTGCTCACGCTTTTTTCCTGCAGATTATAAAAGTGTGCAGCTATTTTGCTATCGCTCACTCGTCACGTCACTGCTGGTGTTTATAGTTATCACTAAAATGTCTGAAACACGTCTTCGATGTTTATTTATTCGTTATTGTTATTATTGGAGAAAATTCTGAAGAATTGATAATATAGTTAAACTTCATTTGGTTCACTGGATTATAAGCCTCATTTCCTCTTTGGAAAGTAAAAATAAACAAAACTTTTGTGGTTTGGATAACTGAGGTTTTGTAAGCTTCTAATCATTTTCCACAACAATAGAGACAAAACGTTATGAACTGACTTCAGCCTTAACTGTGCTTGCAGGAAAAATGCTGGCGTCATTCGCAAAACGTTCTAAGTTCAAAATTGTAGCTCTGACCTTCACAGGCATCGCACGGCAACTCAGCGTCGCTGGCAAACCAGATCTGCAATATTCATTGGAGGAAACGTACGTCATGCACTCCGATAAGCGCGCCTCTGTTCCGAAGCAGAAAATCCCAAGAAAGCGTACGTTGGGATCTCGCAAGCCTCTCGAATTTCTACGAAATAGATTCAAAATTGTGCAGTTGTAGCCGTGGTTCGGCAGATTTAATCAAGCGTTTAGTCGTGGTTCATTGAGTCTCATACCACGCACAAATTGCAAATTAGTCATTGACTTCAAAAATTTGAGGTAGTTCATAAATCCAACTGCCTCAAAATTTGTGTCAAAATATAAATGGGAACTATGATTTCCTGTTTTGTGAGATTTCAAAATAAGTAATTTTTCCCGATACAAAGTCTTGATTTGTGGAATATATAACAATTGGCAGTGGTTTCTTTTAACTACAAAACTAAAAATTTTATTAAAAAACGACGAGCTACTCGATCTGAATTTTATTAATATGTGGCTACTTGAACATTTATTTTAAACTACTTTTTAAAAGCTTAACTTATTTTTTACTGAGATGAAGATTCACTTTAAGAAGTGGAGGCACCAAACTTTTTATTCGGCCTGAGAATTGAAACGCAAGATTTTGTCAGATACTTTAACCTCTAAGCATGATGACAGATTTGCAGCATTAAGTGGACGAGTGTAGGAATTGACTGACGCATACCATACGCAGCACTCGTTCATATAACCAAATGAAAGTCAAGCGCCTACAGGCAACTTACTGCTGGCTGGGAGTAACTGACTCAGAAAATCCGAGGTTACCGCAAGCGACGTAAGACTCAGCCGAGCCCCAACCCTCACGGCAAACCCGAAACCACGTGCGTTTGTACTGGATTTCGACGTAACCCTCCTGCACGATGTTGTTTGCTGGAGTTATGGCAAATGGTGAAAGACGCAATCCATTTCCCTGAAAAGTACGAAATAAACGGTGTTAATGGCAAATGCAATTGAAAGACTTCCGCCGGTCAGACTTAACCCTCATAAAATTTCATTGTTATTTGCTTTGGTCTCGCTCGTTGCCATGGCAAAAGAGAAGCCGAAGCCAGGTGCAACTTTGATGGATTGGGCACCTCAAAAATTCTTTGATTGCCAGTTGCATTGCTTCAGAAATAATAACAAATAACTAACCCTAACAGGGAAATTATAGAGGAACACTGTTTTGGTATTTAATATAACAATAAAAGAATCTGTAGTTTACAAGTACCGTAAGTGCAAAAATACACAGCAAACTAACTAGTTATTAAAGCGATTTTAAATGATTTTTTATTGAACAGTTTCTGGCAAAGAAATCGGAATGTCTGAGGAACAGTTTTGTAGAAATGAGTTTTTTTAAAATGAGTTGATGACCATTCGCAAAGCATGTTTTCTTAACTTCATTTATAATATGTCGTGCCTTTTAAAGTTTGAATCAACAATTACGGTACAAGTTTTCTTTATTTTGAATTTCAAACAGACAGGCACGATCATTTCAGCTGAAAGATGATTTTCAGCAAATTAGAATAATGTTGGCGGAGATTTCAGAATAGACATGTATGGAGCGAAATGTAAGGTAAGCGGGGTACCTTATCATTTTCAAGATGCCCCACTGGTTGACGGGTCCAGCTAGTTGTTGCTAGAAACCAGGTCATTTTCCACAACAAAACGACCTGACGTCTTGAGGTTGCCATGCCGAAGCAAGGCAGTGCAAAGCCTCTCGCAACATATTTTCCGTTAAATCACTTTTCAGACGCACTCTAAACTGGATTGCCTTCTGCGATTATATATACAGATATAAACAGTGTTTCCTCTAAGAAAATTTTACACGGAGCAAGTGTTTGTTTCAGTGAGCATGAAAATTTTAAGGCTGAGTCAACAGAGTTCTAAATGGGTTACAAACTTTGTGAATTATTAGTATAAGTATAAAAACCTATCAAAATACGAACAAGGCACACATTTAATTGAAATAGCTTACAAAAGAGCTGTGCGATATGCTCAGAAGCGTTCTGCTTCTGCGCAAAAATATGATAATTATTTTTACTTTAAAATTTGAAATATTGCAAGTGCGTAAGAATGGTATTTCACCGCGCAGATGGTTTGGTGGTACTGCGCATTTGTGCGATTGTGCACCTTAGAGGGTACATTGGATATATAGCACACTTACTTCATAAGCGGGAACGTGAAATGAGAGTAAGGTGCCCAGTATCGAATAATATCAAAAAAGCATTGAGCAATTACAGGAGCGGCAACAAATGACCGTGACGTAGGTGAGCAGGTTATCATTTCAACTGTTGGGTTGTTCATGAACAAGTATTTCGGGTCGGATAGCGAATAAACATAGCCGAAGATCACTACTTAGAAATTTACAAGACACTGAAGAACACATGTATTCACTACAAACGAGCTTTGATTCGCATATTTCCCCTTTTTTTATTAGCGGAAACGCAAACTTCGTCATGTTCGTAGATGTATCGGTTTTGAAGAATAAAATATATATTTTCATTGAACTTTTCAAACATGAAAAGCTCTCATTATTTAGGTGGTCTTATAGCAACGGAAAACGAATAAGAAATAGACTCGAATGCGAGTGAAAAAGTGGTTGGCGCTAAGACTTCATATTTTTTCAAGTTGAAGGTTAGAAAAGCAAAAATTGCAAACCAATGTAGTTTGATTATGCTACTGATTTGTTTTCGCCCAAAAAATGTACAAAAATTTAAATTTGGAATAAATCACAAACTTGGGTTTTTGACTATATTGACAGCGAACAACTGCCAAAGATAAACAGCATTTACGACCTTGACTTTATTTTAAAGTGTTTTAAGCTTCTCTTCCGTTGTTATACCTAAGCCTCATGCAGCACAAAGATCCAATAATGAAAAGATCTGAGGTTAAGATAACAACTAAAAACACTTTTCCCGTTCGCATTGAAAAAAGTCCGGCTTGAAACAAAAGCTTCGGCGTCTTCAGGCAAGTAACTTCTTTTTCTACTGAAATGCTTGCGGTACACAAGCAAGGCTTTGAACGTCATTGCTGTTATCAAAAAGCCTGTGCTTATAATCTAAAGCAGGGGTTCTCAACCTTCCTCTTACCATGTACCCCTTCAGCATTTCGACAGATGCACATGTACCCTAAGATTTCCTATGACAATACCTTTTATCATGATTATTTCACTGATATATTTAACAACAGGCATATGATGATTTTTCAAAAGAATATTCACTGATATATGTGTAAATATTTGGAAATAAATTATATGCAAATATATTTTGCTCTTCTATTGATAACCTTAAATGTACCCCTTCGGATAGGCAAATGTACCCCTGGGGGTACATTCAGGTTGGGAACCCCTGATCTAAAGCGTAGTTTTTCTATTTCTTAAGGAACAGGATTTTTCCGCCAGAAATAAGTCCCGTCTTACCTTGGCAAACCGAGGGATGCCGAACTGCGCGTAACATTGGCGCACTGACAAGCTCACCATAATCGACAAGCAAAGCCTTGATTTCCATTCATTCATTGCTGTCAACGATGTCAGCACTGTCAAAATATCGATGTCACGTCCTTCGAAACTACTCCTATCTCAAGTTGATAATGCAGTCAGCAAGCTGACAGTGAAAGCTCCTGATGAACTAGATATTCGCAGCAAATTCTAACAAGTGGTTGCTTGCGCAAAAGCATTCGTTTTACTCAAGAACTTATCAGACACGCAGAGATGATTGAAGGCTTTAGCTACCTCCCATGTCAAAAGAGACCTGCGCAAATTGTTGGCCACAGAAACCATCCTGTTAGGGACGTGCTGGTACAAGGAAATGCGAATGCCCGACGGCAACTGAAAGTCACTTTCATAAATGAACATGCTAATTCGGTTTGTTGAAGGTCACAGATAAAATCATAATTTTACAAAATGCACGACTGAGGATGCCCAGAGTTTTGTGAAGTGGATTTCCTATTGAAAAAGTTTGATTATAGATTCCTCTGCGTCAACTTGCGGGGACTTTACTAGAAAATCGATGAACAACTATTGCAAATTTGAAAAACCTGGTGCAGTTGCCCTCGAGAAATGAACGCGACGGTGGCCGTACGACTTCAGGAACTAATCGCTCGAAGCAATGTTTTCCGCCTAATTATCCGAAAATTTCTAAACGACGTCGCACGGCTGTCAGTGTTTTGCGGCTGGTGCAAAGCTGTGCATAACCTCCTGCGGCTATTGCATATATGGATGCTGACCAATTACTGCTGTGGAATTTCAAAATGGGTTCCAAATGATTCTATGATTCTGTCTCTTGCGAAGCAAAAGTTGTGAAGAAGCAAGCAAACATTGTTGTGCGGGTGAACAAAGTTTATGGTGTTCGGTCCTAAAGTGTTTTCACATTGAACATGTTGACAAAGGATTTTTACATCATATGTAATACACTAATGATGGCGTTTCTGAAAGAGAATTATTTCATAAACATAGCCTAATAAACTCACTTAGTGGCAAAGGTTTCGATAATGCAGTTCATCATATACTACATTGCTCAAAAAATGTTATAAACAAGAAAAACAACTAAGCCAACGAGACATATTTAATGACGACCGTTTAATCAATGCACCAACTTAGGAAAGACTTTCAATTGTGGTGTGAGATGGATCGACCGTTTCTTCAGTCAAAGACTCAGGATAAAACCTTGCAAATCATTAGGTTTGTTGGCAAAGGCAAAGTAATTGGATTGCGTGGCAACGGGGAAGTATATATCTACCTTAAATGTTGACTATCATGTGTTAATTTCGTATGACGAATTCTAATGACCACAGATTGCAACTATTATGCAACTGCCGTTGATATAGCTTCGTATCGCCAGCCATCCCGATTCGATCATGATAAAGTATGCGTGAAAAGTCAAACATAGATTGCCTTATTTTTGCTTCAATCAAGGGTTTCACTGTGATTTGGAACGTTTTTAACACACTAGTCTTAAAACTGTTAAAAGACTTACCTTTGAAAACTGCACTACACTAAAAGCAAAACTAAGTTTTAAAACCAGCAGTATTTCAATCTAATTTGCAAAGAGCTGAGCATTTATTCTTACTGTTTTTATTTATTTAACTTCATTTTCAATTTTTCTCCAGTTCATTTTGTTCAATTCAGCTCGGAGGAAGCATCAAAGTACAAGCTCATTGATAGGACGTAAGGCAAATCCCTATGTTTTTGTTTTAACATTCAATTGGTACTATTATGAAAAATATTTTAAAATCTATAAACCAAGTAAGTGTTATGGAATTTTGTGATGCACAACAACACGAGGATTGATTTTTTCGCAATTATTTTGCTTCGTTTTTTAGCTTCCCATGTGTAACTCATCATTAATCAGCTTTACCGCAGTGCATCCACGGCACGACAGAGCTAATTTTTGTTGAACAATTCCGCCCGCTCGACGTGCACTTTCTGCTGGAACGATACACAACGCTTACTGTTAGAGAAATGATTAAAACATGGGCGACATTATTGGACCCAAGGTGCAAAGCATTCACTTTACAATCAGTGCCTCCCTGACAACAAAAGGTGGTGAACATTTCTTGTTTTTGCTGATAGTGTTCACTCGGTATTTTCAGCCTGCATATCCACCAAGACCCGACAACGCGTTTGACTTAAAGCTAAGATCGGTGGGAGCTACCCTTGTGTTTTTCCCAGATGGAGAATGACAAGAAATATAGAATATGGAGAAGCCCGAACACAAACCTGGATATTTCTGTTTTTTAACAAAACAGAGAATTATGTTTTAAAGTTAACATGCAGTTTCTTCTTTTGGAATGAGTCACGTATTTGATCACTTTTCTGGTTGGTGTAAAACATCCACTTTGGAAGCTAGGCCATACTAACTATTGAATTGTCTGTAAGTTTCTTCAGACTGGGGAATCAAGATTTTTTTTCACATGAAGACCTTAATTTTTAGTAGTGATGTCTCAATAAGAGAAAAAAGATAAATTGAAACCCTTTTCGCATTTTTTATGACTTTTGCACCATAACAATTTGATGCGAAACCAACAAAATTTAAATTGTGGAAGATAAAATGTAATGGTGTCGAGAATCATCTCATCAGGAGAGCTTGGATCTTTCAAAAACAGTGACTTCAGCCATCATCGCAATGGTTTGTCTGATTAAATTAAACGTCTTTCACTAGACTTTTCTATATTACCTCTGCTCACGTTACCTTTGTTCACCATACGAACCAGGAAAGTTAGAGTGCAATGCTACCCGTATTCTGCATACGTCTTCCCAGGACATGTGACATCCGTTATATCCAGATCAAACTATATTTTTTACTTCCATATGTCCATTGCTAATCACTTTCGCAACAAAATTGTTTCTGCGCAGCGAAACGTACATATCATAAAAATTTTATTCCGGGTACCACCAAAAAGGGAAAATTTTAGAGGGGATTTTTTGTTTGTGCATAGAAAACGTATCCACGCGTTAGAACCGTTTTTTTTCATATGAAGTCATGGTGTAGGACAGTGGTTCTCAACCTTTCATGATTTTTGGCCTCCTTCCAAAGACTCTCAACACTTGCGGCCCCCTGCTCATCAATAAAAATACCTAACTTTGTTTTGGGTTTTGCAATATCGCGTCAGAGCTATTTAGTAAAGGCCTCTGTTCGTGGTCCCCACAGAACCGCACCGAGGACCCCAAGGGGATCGAGGCCCCCGGTTGAGAAACCTTGATGTAGAACGACCCTTCACATATAATAAGGTACTGGTGGTCATATCTGGCCAAATAGACTTTTCACTTAAAATTGCATGAAATGTTAACTTAGTAAGGTGCCCGAAATTTGCTACGCATCAGGTAACCATGGGTACTATAATACCCCTATATGCTGCACAAAGGCTTTCAGGAACATGTTTGTAAAATAACTCTGAAAATCAGGAAAATTCATGGAAGCACAGGTTTCTAACCTTTTTCCAAGTATATGTAATTAATAAAAGAAAAAGCCTTTGGAGAGTGGACCCCCCAGGATTCCCGAGGAGAGTAAGCCCAATGCATAAAATGGGGTCAAACTGTTAAACTCCGATGAGGAAAGTTAGACTTCTCAGGAAACGAGAATGGGACCACACTGGGGAGGATTCTGTGTACAAAACTGTTTTCTAATTAGCTTTGATCCACGTTCGATTCGTTTGAACTCAAGCAGAGAGGGTCATATTGCTGGAAATCTATTTTGTAAAACACCTCGTGTTTGCTGATGATAGAAGTGTGCTTAGGTCAGGGTTTCTCAAACGGGGCTCTCGCCCCTCTTGGGAGCCACGTTGCGGTTCTCTAGGGGCCACGAGCAGAGGCCTCCACTAGGTAGCTTTGCCGTGATATTGCATAACCCAAGTTCCACGATATATTAAGACACTTTTAAAGGGGGCCATGGCTCATAAAAGTTTGAGAACCATTAGCTTGGGTGATCTTCAAAGCCTTCTTGAAACTGACTGTGACCGTGCTACCGAACGGGCCACTGCTTTCAACTGCAAACAAGGGCTGGGGTGGTTATTCTGTCAATAAGTTGAAAAAAAACAAGAGCACCGAACTTGCATCTAAATGCTGTGTATGTTTAGTTTGCTGAACAAAGTATATACCTCTGTGCAATAACTAATGCTAGAATGTACAACCAAAAACGTTTGGTTTTGACGTATGATTTCGATTTCCGTGGCTTTGCCGTTTTCAAATTTTTACTTTTCAGTATTTCTGTTTTTATCCCCAATGATTTCGGACATCGCAGTGACACT
>Ga0210059_1015158_pt1 | contig 11298 bp, 8 predicted proteins | sample Ectturendosymbi2_FD_188042 | JGI IMG/M metagenome (GOLD analysis project Ga0210059, IMG submission 188042) | Ecteinascidia turbinata endosymbiont from Florida, USA - Sample 2 (SPAdes) (version 2) | ecosystem: Host-associated > Tunicates > Ascidians > Unclassified | place: Key West, Florida... | reverse complement strand
GTTTAAGTATAGTAGATACATTAGACTTTTGTGTGCGTTAGTGTTTTGTGAATTCCTACTGCGTTATTTCCGGAATTTTCTGCTCGTAATTTGATGCAACGTAGATTATGTGTTTGCGAACGCTCTAACAACTGACACGATAACCTTCTAATAACATATCACGGCACTTCGTCGCCGTTTATCGCCGTTAATGTATTCTACACCAAACCATTTCACGTTACGTTGTTCGTACTTTGAAATCAAATGTATTGAAGACTTTGTTGATATATTTAAATATAATCAAGGGAAGCAGTAAAACTGAGAGTGCTGTTGGAGGTTTGTCAACAGACAAAGTAGTGAGAGCCTTATGTAATGCCTTACTTCGTCTTGGAAATCTCAAGGTGTAAGGTTACTTATTTGCAAAACTGTCCCGGCTTCAGAAAACTAAGTTGGATACTCAAGCAGTAGGAATCTTTGGAATTTACACGACTGTACATCACTTCCCTCATCGCGGTGATTACATTTATAGCCAGACCAGGAATCAGCGCGGAATCGTAAGCTACAAACGCATTTCTCACATCCTTCGCAATTCCTACATAACAAAAGTCGTTTGGTTTCTAGCTTCATTTTTGCTGTATAAACAAACTGATACATCAATGAGTATGATAATCTGTGAAGACTTAACACGTCGAAGCATGGTCGTAATTATCATAGTAACTGCGTTGTGCTAGTTCTGCCTAGTATTGGCATTTCTACAGAGGTATAGTCCTGGCAGGTTTCGTCAAAGATGCGGGGAGTGTGGTATAAGCCAGAGAAAAATGGAATAAATTTTGATTTGGTCAGTTTTGCACAACGTACTCATTTACCGATACGAAGAATAGCTTTAGACAGCTGGATAAAATCTTACCACTGTATGCTAAAATGTCGGTCGCTACATTCAAACGATGCTTCTGTAGTGATGGTTCGTCTGTGGAAAAATTTAAGCTGCTTGGAATGTTGGGAAACCGTTCCAGAAATTCTTCCGCCAATCTAAACAACATTTCGCAGTGTTTTTAAAATGAACAAAAATGTGAAGTTGATTTCCAAGGTAGGCACTCCTTTTGCTTGATGATTTACTTTCCGGAATTGTATTTAATGCTACGTGCAGTGTTGGCTCAATGAAAGTCTGAAAAAATGGGCTTCTTAAACTGAACTGGAACCATAACAATACACACTTTACTACACACTTTCATGAGTTTTTCTAAAATATTACAACTTTTTACCCATGCTAGAATCACGAAATGTGGATCACATGAAAGGTGATTGTTCGTCAGACATGTTTTTGCGAAACAATTCAGGCGGACTTCACAGTTTCGTGAGCTTTTCATATATATTTGAACTTTGTACCCATGCTGGAATCAAGAAATATGGATCACGTGAAAAGTAATTGTTCGTGAGACATTTTTTTGTGAAAAAAATCTGGCGGACTACAAACTTTCATGAGTTTTTCAAATATATTTCAACTTTGCACCCATGCTAGAATCACGAAATGTGAATCACGTGAAAAAGCAATTGTTCGTGAGACATGTTTTTGGAAATAAATTCAGGCGGACTTCACACATTCATGAGTTTTCCAAATGTATTTCAACTTTGTACCCATGCTAGAATCACTAAATGTTGATCACGTGAAAAGCAATTGTTCGTGAGACATGTTTTTGTGAATAAATTCAGGCGGACTGCACACGTTCATGAGTTTTTTAAAAATATTTCAACTTTGTGCCCATGATAGATTGACGAAATGTGGATCACGTGAAAAGTAATTGTTTGTGAGACATGTCTCTGTAAAAAAATTCTGGAGGACTACACACATTCATGAGTTTTCAAAAAATATTTCAACTTTGTTCCCATGCTAGAATCACATAATGTGGATCATGTGAAAAGTTATTTTTCATGAGACATGTTTTTGTGAAAAAATTCAGGCGGACTGCACACTTACATGAGATTTTCACAAATATTTCAACTGTGTTCCCATGCTAGAATCACGAAATGTGGATCACTTGAAAATTGATTGTTCCTGAGACATGTTTTTGTGAATAAATTCAGGCGGACTACACACTTTCATGAGTTTTCAAAAATATTTCAACTCTGTACCCATGCTAGAATCACATAATGTGGATCAAGTGTTAAGCAACTGTACCTGAGACATGTTTTTGTGAATAAATTCAGGCGGACTACACACTTTCATGAGTTTTCAAAAAATATTTCAACTCTGTACCCATGCTAGAATCACATAATGTGGATAAAGTGTTAAGCAACTGTTCGTGAGACATGTTTTTGTGAATAAATTCAGGCGGACTGCACACTTTCATGAGTTTTTCAAATATATTTCAACTTTGTACCCATGCTACAATCACGAAATATGAATCACGTGAAAATTAATTGTTTGTGAGACATGTTTTTGTGAAAAAGTTCTGGCGGATTACACACTTGCATGAGTTTTTAAAATATATTTCAACTTTGTACCCATGCTAGAATCACATAATGTGGATCATGTGCAAAGTAATTTATCGTGAGACATGTTTTTGTGAAAATTTTCAGGCGGACTGCGCACTTACATGAGTTTTTCATAAATATTTCAACTTTGTATCCATGCTAGAATCACGTAATGTGAATCACATGAAAGGTAGTTGTTCGTGAGACATGTTTTTGTGAATAAATTCTGTCGGACTTCACAGTTTCATGAGCTTTTCATAAATATTTCAACTTTGTACGCATGCTAGAACAACGAAATGTCGATCACGTGAAAAGTAATTTTTCATTAGACATGTTTTTGTGAAAAAATTCTGGCGGACTTCAAACTTCCATGACCTTTTCAAAAATATTTCAACTTTGTACCCATGCTAGAATCACGCAATGTGAATCATGTGAAAAATAATAATCAGTGAGACATGTTTTTGTGAATGAATTCAGGCGGGCTACGCAGTTTCAGGAGTTTTTCAAAAATATTTCAACTTTGTACCCATGCTAGAATCACGAAATATGGATCACGTGAAAATTAATTGTTTGTGAGACACGTTTTTGTGAAAAAATTCAGGCGGACATTACAGTTTCATGAGCTTTTCAAAAATATTTCAACTTTGTTCCCATGCTAGAATCACGGAATGTGGATCACGTGAAAAATAATTGTTCGTGAGACATGTTTTTGTGAAAAAATTCAGGCGGATATTACAGTTTCATGAGTTTATCAGAAATGTTTCTGCTTTGTTCCCATGCTAGAATCACGTAATGTAGATCCCATGAAAATTAATTGTTCGTGAGACATGTTTTTTGAAGAAATTCAGGCGGACTACACATTTTCATGAGTTTTTCAGAAATATTTCAATTTTGTGCCCATGCTAGAATCACGAAATGCAGATCACATGAAAAGTAATCGTTCCGACATCACCGTTTCATCAGTTTTTCATAATTATTTCATCTTTGTACCCATGCTTAGAATCACGGAATATGTATCAATAAAAAAATATTTTTTAATGCCACTTTTTTGTGAAAAAGTGAGGCGGACATCACAGTTTCTTGAAAATTTCAAAATTGTTTAACGTTTCTCCCACACTGCGATTGCAATTAACAAATGTAAGTCAGTTGAAAGATGACGTTCATGAGACACATTTAGTTTGAAAATATCCGAAATACGTTAATGTTTCGAGTTTTTTTTATTATTTCAACTTTCTGCATATGCTAGAATGGTTTCAATTAGGACTTTTGTTATTTCGTTTAATTTCAAGCAATTGTCAATTGACAAAGCATAGCTCAAATGGAAGTTAATTGTTTTAGAATAGTCTTTATTCGAAAAAGGTGTTGTCTAAACATTTGCCTAGTTGGTAGGCTGCGTTTCTTTGCTTTTATCAGCCAATACCTTTTTTTTGGGTTATTTTGCATTTTCCTCAACTGGCGGTGTCAAGCGAAATGTCTGACTTGCGCAATTTCTAACTTCACGCCATGTGCAAATGCTCAGAATACTATTCTACATATGGCAGAGAAATCTGTTGATTAGGGCATGGGTTTGGCATTTAGTTTAATTGTTTCGGGTTAGAGTTTGCCTTAGTAAAAAAATGTTTGGGGTCTAAAAATAAGTCCAATCTTTTTTCTGTGGTTATAGTTATTCCCGTAGGCTACTGTAGCTTGTTGTGGTGTATCTGGCATCAAACCAAAATGTTTGAAATTTAATTTAGACACATCAAAAAATCAATCACCAAACTTTATTCCTTTACTCTGACACCGGCTGCCTTCCTTGTGGGTTTGCCTAAATCAACCGGCACAGCCATCACACACCTTAGGTGTTCAGCTTAGCTGACATTGAGCATTTCGGATTGCTTGCGCCACCATGCACATTTCCAGGGATTCAAATCATACGACACTCTGCATATCGTTTTTTTGCGCTTTCTTCGACTGTCGGCTTCCTTCTCTCTGAGTTACGTCAGCCGTCACATCCAGCCCGCATTTTTAGTGGTATTTTGCCGGATCCGTTTTATTTACTGCCGGCTAGGCGACTGCCGGCTCACGTAACTTTGGTGTCTTTTGATAAGGTACTGAAAACATTCGTTAGTTCTTGTAGAAGTTCGTGTGCAGTACAGTTTACAGTTGGGTTAAGGATGAGTAAGCTTAAGATAAAGCTTAGAAATGCTGCAGCTTATTTCCAACACAACTATGAAAGGTTACATTTTGGGTAGGGCTTACGTGATAAAGCAAATGTCAACTATAGGCCTAGTGCATGAGACTGCTGGATTGTAGCCTGCATGGTAAGGCTACAGGCATTCCTCAGTGCATGAGAAACTGTTGTGAAAATTGTAACAATGCAGTTCTGAATCCTCCAAAAATGTGAGACATATTTCTATATGGCCTGCAACTCTTTTTTTCTGTTAATGATTAAATGGTGTGGATGCTAAAAGCATAAGAAAAAAAGGAGAGCCAGTTAGCACTCCCCTAAGGTCTACCAGCATACTTTGTTGCAAAATATTTTTTGGTTTAGTTGTCATATTTGTAGCCTACGTCATGAAAGAATAACTGCAATGGGAATCGTCAATGTTTGACAGTTGGTGCTACATGTGTTTGAAAGTTGTGCATGATAAAATGGTTTATAACACATTTGTTGGTTATGGCTGCAACTTAGGATATAATGTGAAACATGAAAAAATGGATGGATTTTCTTTTACTTTCAACTAATCTGATTTAATGACAAATTGGATCAAGCTTTGTCAACGAATCTGGCTGGAAACCAACCAAAAATTCCATAGTGTGCATAAAACACTTTTAGGGATAAATTTGCAAAAAGTGCTAAAATAATGAAGTCAAAAATGGAAATGCCCCCAGTTCCAACGATTCGTACAGAAGACGTTTCAAAAGGACCTTCAGCATTACTTGCTAGCTTGTAAAGAAAGGCTCCTAAGCAGAGAATGTATAAGGCTGATGAAAATAAAAGTTTTGAAGATGCACATTTGATCAAGTCATTTGAGCTCTTTGAACTCACCATCTGGTTGCTTGAGCAAGAAAACAAAAGCATGGGTAATATTTCACAATATATTTTTTGTATTAAACAGACTGGTTTTTCATTAGAAGAAGAAGCCATAAAAGTTGATAAACGTTTGCATGAGCAACTTCAGTTTTTCACTTACCCATTCCCACTCCACTGATGGTTTGTTGAAAGTGGAAATACAAAACTAACGTGGTGCAGCATGTTAGAATTTTCCTTCATTCTTGAAGAATTACATGACTAAGTACAACAAGTTATTGCGATTATTACTGTAAGTTATTGTGGCTCTGGTAGGTAAACTGATTTGTTCAGTAAGACAGACAGACAGACAGACAATTCTAGTTTATTTTGCATGGCCAACGAAAGGAGTTTTACAAACATCGTATCCAGCATGGCAGCGCCAAATATTCTATCTGTTTCACACTTTCAAATATCGTGAAGGTAAATGATTTGTACTGACTAAATTTGGGCAAACTGGCTACAGAAATTAATTGCGCAAATGTGTATTGCATTGTGCTTGCTAAAGATCGGCAAACTAACTGTTTTGATTTGTTATGTTAGGCTTGGTTTAGTAGTTTTATGCAGTATGGCGAACATATTCTAGAAACTTTACCTACTCCAGCTTTATATTATTTTTCAGACTATGCATGATTACACAAAAGCATGGCAAAGCTTCAAAAAAGTCCCATAACCACTAGTGCATTTAAATTACTGTTGCAGTCATGAACTAAAGGTGCGTGATCGAGTTTACTTGCATTGTGAAAGAAGTCAAATCGGCCTGTTAGCGACGACCTGCAAAATGTGCCATATCCGGCCGTATCTTAAGTAGGCCGTGGTGAACATACCTAGTAAGTGCCGTTTGAGTTCTCGGTGGTTTTGCGGCACAGGGGAAGTCCCAAAGGACGTAACCGCTCCATGTCAGCTTTGACTGAGGCGTGTGAAGGTCGGTAATCTAAAATATCAATTTGTAGCACAGCAACGACAGACATTGCTTCAATAAAAATGAGTTTGGCTGTGATGCAGCGTCCAGAAACCTTTAAATATTTTCATCGTTGTCAGCTTTACTAGTTCTCCCGATGGTTTTGTTATCGAAGTGAGCATAATTAAGTTGTAGGTTGTTTTGAGAAATGATCCCGTGAATAATTTTTCAAAAAAATCTTTGACGAATGCCCTGCGAGTTTGAACCTTTAATAAATGCGTCCCGTGTGAACTCTTCACGGTACTGTATGGAACTCACTGCTAGGAACCAACGACCCATCGAAAGTATTTTAGGGGTTAGAGAAACTGTTGAAGACTTTTTGCAATTCGTTGTTTTCCACTCGCAAGAACAGAAGGTGCCTCGCGAAAAGGCATTTATTTTACGTGAGCACGCTTATATACAACTAAGGCCTCATCGTAATGTCTCGCAGTCTTCAACGTAAGAATAAACCACATGAGACAAAAAATCAACAAGCAGTCCTTTTTTTACCTCAACACCAGGGTTTGTCGTGGCTTGGTCTGCCTCTGCGGTTCGCGGGAATGTTTGGAAAGTGGCAAGCCAGTTGTTAAACGCTGCAGTAGCCACTGGATCCGGCGATGTTTTGAGGTATTTCGTTTTTCGAAAACGATTCATAGTTATACTGAATTGAATTGATCTGGCCCAGAGCATCAAAAGATCTTCTCTTCAAATAACTCAGGCTTTAACTCACTATAACCTTAAGTAAGCATAGCAACGCACCAATCTGAAATAAAGAAAAGCGAAACAATTTAATAAACACTCAACTTCGTAGACCTTTATCTGGCATAGCGTTCTAATGGCGCTTTATAAATATAGCGTCACGAATGAATGTTTGCAAGGTATGTTATCATTTGACAATTGCAAAAAATGATGAAAGTAAGACAACTAATGCTTACAATAAGAAAAGCGCATTCTACATCAAATTTTCAGAATGAATATAAAACACCAAAGAATCTCTGAAAACACCAAATCTGATTTTATAACGTCTAAGGTGGCATCTCTGACTGTTTGTGCTGGAAACCGAAACTGTTTCAATGCAGCGTTGTTAGACATTAAATGGTTTTACAGGAAATTGAAGCAACAAAGTTTCCACAACATCTTAAGAAGCGTAAACCTCGAAACCAAAAAAACGCAAAAAAGTAAGTCCATTGCGAGCAATCTACAAGTCCTTAGAAAAATCGCAAGTTAAAAACAAACACACCTAGGCTTTCTGGGAAAACCTTAGGATTGGCAACACTGGCACTTTTCGACATTTCAACTTACTGACGAGTCAAGACAATCAAAGTCGATTCACGGGAGTGTGACAGCATAATTTTTCTTTATTGTTGTCAATGGGGAAGTTTATAACTGTCGAATTTGCACAGAATTCTCAATTCTACTTGTTGACCAAACCGTGGGGCGTGGATTGTGGTTGTAACGCAATTGATTCAACGATAAGCACCAGTGAGCGGCATTATTTTATTTATTACTCCTGGGTGGGATCTGAAAACTGTTTTCGCATCGGGGCACATAAGATTTTCAAGAGGCTTGGATTGCGTATGATTAAATTATTGGTCATAAAACGCAAAATCCACCTTCAAGTTTTTTCTCTATTGTCCCAACCGTCCAATGCAGCGGTCTGCAATATTTTTTCTGCTCATTCAACTCGGAAAGACATTGGTTGTGGCCTGGTTTAACTCAGCATAGCTTAATGGTGAAAGTAGAATAATTTTCTTACCGGAACGATCCACTATTTGTCAAATCCCTTGCAAAATTTCAGCCATAAATGCAAAAAAGCAATCAAGAGCACGTCTACTTTTGACCCACCTTGTGTTGTACATTTTAAAAATACAAAAAACCTACGGTGCATTCTGAAAACCACCATTTGAAAATCAACCAAAAAGTGTCAGGCTATAGGCTACGTACGACAACTTGCACTATCGCCGAAAGTGGTTCAGGCAATGCAACTTTTGAGTTGTCTAAATTTAACACCTCACACGACTTGCTAATACTGTATTTGCAATTTACATACCCTAAAATAGCAAACCTGATACAAATACTTTACATCGTTTGCAGGGCCATAGGCTGTTTCAAATGGGGCTCTTGTGAAAAATGTGATGTTTGATGTCATACAAATTAGTACTACACGCAGGACCGGATTTAACTGATGTGAGGCCCTAGGCTAATCCACTTGTGAGAACCCCTCAACCATTGCTGCGAGGTAAAAAATGGAAAGCGTCAATCAATGTGCGAAAGTGCGAAAATTACGTTCTGAAAGTACGATCATTAAAAAGCTCTTAATCATTACTGAAGTGCCCACGATCACTGCGTTTTTTGCTGCCTTCGACGCAAATGCGTTAGATTGCACGGAATTGTTGGAATCCTACTTGGCTGTCGCGAACAGGATTATTAACTGCCACAGGCAAACCAACTGAAATCGCCACAATTGAAATATTTGACACAACACATGGTTTACGCTTTTTATAAGAATCACATCTGTGTTTTCTTATCTGTGTTAAAAAAAAACACACTGCACCTATATGGTATGAGTGGCGGCATAAAGACTTTAAGGCACAACGTGAGAAACACGTTGCAACTCACTAACCACGGCTGTAAAAATCTCAAACACACGAGCAAAACACCTCACGTAAAACTCACCCAAACGGTTGTAACTGTTAGGGTTCATCATTCGCGTAACTTCACTCCCCAGGAGAAATAAGCAAGAGATTAACATTTGTGATTGATTCCTTGCTTATTACACCTGTGGAGTGAAGTTACTTGAATGCAGGTATGATCAAGTTTGAAACATCGCAAAAAGAAGACAGCAGAGCACAAACGGGTGATTCATCTAAAGCCTATACAAAACCTTCTAGAGCTTATAATTCTTCACTATTTGCGTATTTCTTACTTTTTCAGCCTGGTAAGAATCGAATGCAACTAAATTATGGCGTGAAAAGATGTGGAGTTAAAAATCAGAACCGTCGCCAGGAAGTCTTGAATAGGAGGCTTAAATTTTCGTAAGGGGATTTGACATTCTGAAAGTTTGATAAAATCATTACTGATTTGTTGTGTTTCATATTTAAATTTGGAAGGGCTGAGCTCACCAATGACCACCGTGGCGACTGGACTGGTTTAAATTTCGCTTATGCTGTCATTATTGAATGACGCACAACAAAATGAAAAGCTACAATCATCAAATCAAGTAAGGCTGAACGTAACACAGTGAACAGTTAAAAGGTTTTTTCCTGCCTTCTTCATGACAAAATTATCTAACAAATCATCACAATTTGTTTGGCTAAGTTTGTCACTTTAATGTACCGAATTCTTAGTGTGAACAACCTCTCCTGGAATATTGCGGCCTTTAATTCATTTTTAATTCTCTTGAATCTTGAAAAGGACCTTTCGCCAGAGCAATTAGTGACCATCAAGCTAAGAAATAAGGCTTCGTGTGGTTGCATAAACTAAAAACCACTAATCTAAGGCATCAGACCCAAACACGCCTTTGTCATGTTTTTTTTCTGTTTCCGTGTGTCGTTGTGGAAGAGTTCTGCGGTTGCCAGTTGGTAAAGTGGCTTTTGCTTGCAATTCAATATCATCAAGATCTTCTTTGATTTGCTTAGCATGGGGTCAGTACAAACTTGCGCAAGTACTCAATAGCAATCTGATTTCTGAATGACTATACTGAAGAAAATTCAAATGTAAAAGATCACATCTAAAAATGCCAATCGAGCTATACGCGATACAAACGCTGACAAAACTACAGTGTTGCTCAGTCACCTAAGAAGCAACTCTGTTTTTATTGTAGGATATTGCTGCTAGCCTTATGCAAGCTTCCATCTGCAGTTCAACCTTGCTTCAGGTGCTAGTGCAGTGACGTAACTAGGGGGAAATTTAGCTGAAGGTAGCCCACTGGCTAACACTCAGAAAATAGTTGAGAAACAATAGCAAACCCGGTACTGAACAGCTATGCAAAAACCCAAATCACCGGAAAACGCTCCCAAAAAAGGAAAAAACAACAATCTACTGAAACCAAAAGAATAGTAAATACCAAAATGCAAGCTACGTAGGGGCCCGGATTTTACATTTAGCTTGGAAAGTGGGGGAGGTTCGTCGGTTATGCCACTGATCAGGTGCATTTCAAACATGAACAGCCACAAGTACTTTTGATAGAATCACACGTCACAATCGGTACGATTCAGCAAACGCAGGACGAAGTCAGCGTGCTGTGAGTATATGGACACAATATTTGGCATGCGGCTTGACCAATCGTTATATTGAGATTCATGGAAACTCGTTGGAAGACCCTGGAGTTATCACCACCAAAGTTGAATAAAACTAAATTTCGTGAATAATAATTAAGACATACATTTTTGACGAAGTTTAATCTAAATGATTATATACCGGCCATTGACTGTTTGCGTACCACTGCTTTTTGGAGGCCCCCTTGAATCTTGAGACCCAAGGCTTTAGCCTATAGGGAAATCCGACCCTGAGTGTACACGTGCTCGCTACATTCACTGAGTAAGTTGTTTCAATTCATAAACACATTACTTTATTCTGAAATCCCTCGATATCCGAGAAAAAACTGTCACAATGAAACTGATCTCTCTTAGTTGTCCGTCGGTTCGACGATGACGCTGCTCAACGCGTTTCCTTGTGTCGGCGCATGTTGCTCCTCAGTCCAAATGCTGAGGCGCAAACACGGCCGCTTACTGCGCAGGCGGATTCCTGCCGCGTTGTCGTTGGATGTGGTTGGTTGCGCTGTTGGTGTCTGCGCGCACGCTTTGCTACTGCCACATCAATATGTTGCTGTTCAAAGGTTGCCAGCCCGCTGTAG